>Ga0256407_10003886_pt1 | contig 25789 bp, 14 predicted proteins | sample RumenRJG_04DNA_FD_193489 | JGI IMG/M metagenome (GOLD analysis project Ga0256407, IMG submission 193489) | Bovine rumen microbial communities from Lethbridge, Alberta, Canada - RJG_04 | ecosystem: Host-associated > Mammals > Digestive system > Stomach > Rumen | place: Canada: Alberta... | reverse complement strand
GCGCAATGGAGCCAATGGCGATGTCCAGCGGACGCGACGCGAGGATGCGGAAGTCTTCGCCCTTGAGCGTCATGCCCATCGTGAGCATGATGACTCCCAGGACGGCGGTCTGCGTGTCGCCGTGCACCCACTTGAACGCGCCCGGCGCGAAGTACGCCACGACCGCCACCGCCGTTATGAACAGCGGAGTCCACTTCGCCAGCCACGCCGACGCCGCCTGAAGCGCCCGCATCATGCGCCGGTCACCTCGCGTTCGTCATGCGCCGTTTCTCTTTCAGCTGATTCCATGTGTAATATTATATCACAACAAAGCAATGTTTCTCAACTGATGCGCACGTACGAGCACCATGCCGCGTCACCAGCTCGGCTCGACGTCAACCCTCCACTTGCCGTCGACCTTCTTGAGGTCGATAGTGTCGGAGTCCTTTCCGCCTGGGCCTTCCTTTGTGAGCGTGACCCTCGCGGAATCTCCCTCGACCTTGACTTCGCCCACGGAGAACTTGATGCCCTTCAGCTCGCTCATTACCCCTTCCTTGCCGCTGGAAAGCAGCTCGCCGATTATCTTCACGGCGTTCTCCGTGCAGTGCTCCTTCAGGTATGCTTCGTCCACCTTGCCGGACTGCATGCTCTTCATGTAGTCCAGAGCCACCTCCTCCGGCGGCACCACTTTTGCCGCCTCTTCTGGCGCCTTGCCGCATCCGGCAAACAACGCGCATACGCATGCCGCCGCGACTATAGACTTGACCATCTTCTTCATATCGATTTCCTCCTTTGCCTCTCAGAATGTTTTTTCATCACGGCGCATATCGTCCGCACCGCTTGGATTCTACTACTTGCCGAGCTCGACGATCTCGCGCAAAACCCTGCGGAAGCTTTCCGCCGTGCGCGGGAGCGTGGGCTTGAGCGATTCAAGCGGTCTCGCCTTGAGCGCGAGACGCTCCTTCTCGGCTTTCACGGAGATGTCCGCCTTGCGGTCGCCGGCGGCGACGGCCTTTGCAAGCTTGCCTGCCACGGCCTTCACGTGCGGCGTGTACCAGTGCCGCGCGAGTTCGTACTGGTGGCTGCGGCAGTAGTCGCACGAGGCGTTCTCGAAGAGCGTCTTCTCGAAAAGCGGATTGCGGATCTTCTCCACCGCGTCGAGACGCTGGTACGACTCCCAGAGCGAGTAGTCGGTATGAAGCGCGAGAAGATCGGCCATCGCGTCGCAGAGCTCGGCAACCCGGTTGATCTTGGCGAGGAGAACATCTTGCTGTTGTACGCTTGCTGTCGTACTCTTCCGCCAGGCACCGAGTTCGCGGCCGAACTCCCACACGCGCACCGCAATCAAGCGGTCGAGAACCATGCGCGCGATGTCGATGGCGTCGCGCTGGACGAACGGATCGTCCCACGGCACCTGCTGGAGCAGCGTGAACACCTTCTGCGCATCCTCCACGGGCTGCTTCCACTGATCGATCAACTTCATGGGAGGCGGATTACCGCCGATGCCAAGGACAGCGTAGGAGTAGTTGTTGCCCCAGCCGCGCAGCCACGACGCCGGAAGCGCCGTCTTCCACGCGGCCTTCATCACCTCCGCGCTCGCGCCGTAGCGGCTCGCGCAGAACTCGTCCAGCACGTCGCCGTGCGGGACGAGCTTATCGGACCAGGCGTTCGCCGTGAAGAAACGGAGGAGAAGCGTGTCCGTGTGACTCGACTCCGGCCAGAGGATATAACCCTTGCAGAACGGGTCGTTCTGGACGAGCTTCTGTCGCTCCTCGATGATTTCATAGTTCGCGCGCGCGTCGAGCGCCTTCTCGTAGGCGAGGAAGATCGAGTAGGTGTAGGGGAACTTGCCGATGACGTCCCAGTTCGTGAAGTTGCGCGCCTTGGCACCGCGCTTCGCGTCGTCGGCCTCGTAGTCCCAGAGCAGGACACTGTCCTTGTCGAGTGTCTTGAGGTACTCCCTGACCTCCTCGTTCTTCCAGGTTAAGTAGAAGTCCCATCCGGCGATCAGCAGCTTCGCGTCGGGATAGTCGCGCTTCGCCATGTCGAGAAATTTGTTGAGCGTCTTCACCTTGAGGTCGAAGTTCGCCTTGCGGTCTTTGTAGCACCGGCGCTCGCCGAGGCCGATGGTGTGCAGGAGACGCGGCTCGGGCGCGCCCTGGTCGTAGGCGTCGATTGCCGTCTTCGTCAGCTTCCAGTATTCCTCGGCCCAGTCTCCCGTGCGGATGTCCCACACGCGCAGATGCGGTTCGGCGTGCGTGGAATTGGCCTGCGGGAGGAACGGGGGCTTCTTGTTCGCGAGGTAGGAGTCCGGCGTGGGCGAGTACCAGTGGGACATCGTGCCGAAGTCCTCGGGGGACATCAGGCCGCGATCAAAGGCATATTTCTGAAGGTCGTGCCGCAGCTGGCCCCGGAACTGGAGGCTCCAGAAGAGCGTGCGGTCGTTGTAGCCCTTGTACATTCCCGGCTGCGGCTTCGACGCGTCGGGATAGGGGCAGACTTCCGGGAACGCGCGCTGGAACACGTCGTCCTGTCCGATGCGGAGCATGAACGTGTTGAGGCGGCGCTTGAGGAGCCAGTCGATCTCCTTCTTCCAGTCTTCAAGTCCCCAGTGCTCCGCCTGGAAGCGCGTGAGGCCGCGATGCGCGAAATAGCGGATGGCACGGTACTCGAAGTGCGCCTCTTCGCGGACGTCGAGGTTGGAGAGGTCAATGGTGTCGCGCTTCGGCACCACGTCGCCGTCCCAGAACCAGTGGCAGCCGCCGCGCCGCTCGAGGAGGTCGTAGAGGCCGTACCACACGCTGCGAAGGTTGGATCCGGTGATGGCAACAACTTGCTGTCGTGCGCTTGCTGTCGTCACTATCCTGTACGCATCCCGGCCGCTCTTCGACACCGCAGGGTCGATCGCGAAGCGCACCGTGCCTTCCGGCGCGTCCTTGCCGGTGATCATCTTGTAGTACTTCGCGAATTCCGCCTGCTGCGGTGCGAACGCACTCGGCGTCTCCGCCCTGCCGTGCGAAAGGATGGCCAGCGCCGAAACGACGGCGGCAAGCGCGCCTGCCGGGCGCAATCCCGATCGAGCGATTCTCATTGTCTTTTTCCTCTTGATCAGCATCTCTGCGTTCCCGCCAAGGGAACACTGATGGTTGATGGGGTGGAATTCTATCAAAACACCCGCCGCGCCGCAACCGTAGAGAGCCAGATCGCAAAAATCTTCTCTTGCGGAAACGAGGGTTCATCTGATAGAATAAGAGCCAACTTTTGACACAAAAGGTAGAAACAATGAAAGCAAAATCTCTCAAGAGAAGAATGGCCCTTTGGTCGGTCCTGGCGGCGGCCTGCATGATCTCACAGGCCGAAGAACCCCAGGAATGGAAGCCGATCGGCGAACTGCAGTTTGCCTCGATGAAGGCCATGGGGCCGCAGATCGCGGAACTTGGCAGGCAGGCCAACTTCACGCTCCTCCCGATGCTCGTGCAGCAGGGAATCGCCGGATCGGAACCCGGGCAGGCCTTTGGCGCGCCGCCTGAAACCGCCGACTGGGGCATGAAGCTGTTCATGAAGACCAACACCGTGGCAGGCGTCATTGCATGGCCAATCGCGAAGGCGCCCGCGCCCGGCGCGTCGCTCCCCAAGGACGCAGTCCTGACGAAGGACGGCAAATGGGCCTGCCTGTGCGAGGACGCCGCACTCGCAAAGAAAGTCGCCCAAACGGACGTCTCCTTCCCGAAGCCGCTCAAGAAGGGATTCTGCAGCCTGACGATCGACGGACGCGAGCTTCTCGACCGCATGGAGGATCTCTATCACGGCATCGCCGAAGATGCGAAGGAAATGGCGAAGAAGGACAAGAATGCGAAGGGCCTGCAGGTCAAGCAGGACGCCTGTGCGCTCTCCGTCTGCGCGTTTGCCAAGGACATCGAGTCGCTTGTCGCCGTGCTGGGCGTGTCGAAACGCGGACTCGACCTGCGCTTCCGCGCAAAGCCCCGCGCAGGAAGCAACATCGCCGGCGCGTCCAAGCCGCTGCCCAAGGACATCCTTGACATCCTGAAGGAAGGCGAGTCCGAGGTGAAATCGTTCGTCGGATCGCCGACGGCGACGAAGGACGTCGCCGCGTGGCAGGACCTCATGGCGGTCCTGCCGGAGAGCAAGGAGGCGAAGGAGCCGCTGTTCGCATTCAAGGCGCCGATCGTCGGGGCGAAGGTGCCGCCGAAGGACGGAAAGGATCCCGCCGCTTCTACGCTCGCTTCTGCGTGGGGGTTCGCCTGGCGCGAAGGCAAGGACTACCGCCTGATCCTGCGCATCCCCTCCGCCGATCTGGCCAAGGCGATGATGGAGATGGTCAAGGTGCAGGGAGGAGCCCCACAGTGAACGCGATGCACTCCGCCGCACTGCTCTGCGCCGTGACCTCGGCGTGCCTTGGCGCGGGCGTGGCAACGAACACCGTGCACGCGAAACTGGCCGAAGAGGTCTGTCGCGTGCTGGAGGCCACCCACACGTCGCGGCACGCGCCGGACGACGTCATCTCCCGCAGGGCGTTCACAAACCTGCTGGAGATGTGCGATGCCCGACACATGGTGTTCCTTGCGGACGACGTCGCCGAGTTCGCGAAGTCGCAGGACAAGCTCGACGACTTCTTCAAGGCGGGCGATTTCTCCTTCGCACGACGTGTCCGCAGGAAATACCGCGAGCGCCTGAAGGAATGCACGACGTTCGCCACCAACGCGCTTGCGCGCGCGCAGCGTCCGGCCGGGAACCCGTCCACCTACCTCTTCGACCGGTCGAAGGAGCCGTGGCCGAGCAACGCCGACGCGCGCAACGCGATCTGGCTCACGCGGCTTGCAAGCGAATCCATCTTCCGCCCGGCCGCCTCCCTCTCGCGTGCGTACGTCGATACGCTGGAAGCGGAGATGAAGCGCGGCGAGGATGCTGTGGACGAGGATTTCGTCATGTCCCTGGTCTCCGTCTACGACGCCCACACGCTGTACCTCTCACCGAAGATGAGCGGACTGCTTGAGGCCCAGCTCAAGCTTTCCATGTGTGGCGTCGGCGCGCAGTGGACGGAAAAGGACGGCAGCCTGGTCTTCACGCGCCTCATCCCCGGCGGTCCGCTCGCCAAGAGCGGGCGCGTGGCCGTGGGCGACAGGCTGGTCGCCGTGTCCCCCAAGGGCGACGGCGCCTTCACGCGCGTCGCCGGCATGCGCTCGATCGACCTGGTCTCGCTGTTCAACGGCAAGGCGGGGGAGCCCATCTCGCTGGAGATCGAACATGCGGACGGCACGAGCGAGGTGGTCACGGTCAAGCGGGAGAGAATCGAAATCGCGGACCTCGCCGCGTCGTCGAAGACGGTCGAGACGCCGTCCGGACGCCTCGGCTACCTGCGCCTCCCGTCGTTCTACGTGACAGCCCCTTCCAGCAACGGCACATTCCGCTCGTCGAGCGTGGACGTCCGCACGGAGCTCCGCAAGCTCAAGAAGGCGGACGTGAAAGGCGTGCTGTTCGACCTTCGCGGCAACTCAGGCGGTTCGCTGGACGACGCCGTGAAGATCATCGGCATGTTCGTGGGAAGCGGCCCGGCCGTGCGCATGACGGGACACGCCGGCGAAGTGGCGCTGGACGTCCTCGGCGGCAGCATCGAATGCGACACGCCGCTCGTCGTGCTCGTGAGCCGCGACAGCGCAAGCGCGGGCGAACTCGTCCCGGCGACCTTGCAGGACACCGGCCGCGCGGTGGTGGCGGGAGACCGCACGGTGGGCAAGGGAACGGCCCAGACGGTCATCCGCTTAGAAAGCCACGAGGGCGCGGCGCTCGTCGTCACCGAGGGGCGGTTCTACCGCATCACCGGCGGATCGACGCAGATCAAGGGCGTGGAGCCGGACATCCCGCTTCCGTGCCTTGCGTCGTTCTGGAAAGGCGAAGAGGGGCTTCCGTATCCCGTGGAATGGAACGAGATCGCGTCCGTGCCGTTCAAGAAGAGCTGGGACATGGAACGCTTCGTCCCTGAGCTGCGCAAGGCGTCCGCAGCGCGGCGCGCCGCCGGCAACGCCGCGTGGAAACGCCACGAACAGCTGGTCGGCTGGGCGAAAGAGGAGGCGTATCGCAAGACCGTGCCGCTCGAACGCAAGGCGCGCAAGACGCTGCGCGCGCACGACGACGCGGTCGACGACGAACTCGAACGGCTGGAAAGCAAGGGCTTCGACCCCGCGCACCGCGAGGCAGACGCCGCGCTGGACGAGGCGTTGAACATCCTTGCCGATCTCGTGCGCCTCAATGCAGGACGCCCCATGCCGAAGCAGGAGTCAACGCAGGACGAATCCGGCCTCTTCGACGGCCTGGACTGACAATCAACGGACGAAGACCTTGAGGACAAAGGACAGACGACAGATGACAAAGGTTGGAGGACTCTGGACTAGCGGGAGGGGTCGCGCTTGTCGCGGCCATGGGCCCGCTCGTCTCGCGTCTCGCGTCTCGCGTCCCCTTCACCCGTCCCATCCCCCTTCTTTTCGCGCAGGTTGGTGATTTCGCGCAAGGTGCGGGACACGCTCTTCACGGCGCTTTCGCGGACCTCGGGCGTCTTGAGCGCCTTCGCCGCCTCAAGCGCGCGTTCCGCCGCCGCCAACGCCTCGTCAAGAGAGCCCTGGCGCTGGTAAATGCCGGCAAGGTTGTTCCAGGCGGAAATGTCATTCGGGTCTTTTTCCACACAGCGACGCAAGTAGGAGGCGGCTTTGTTGTACTGTTCCTCCTGGAGGTAGCTCATGCCCATCGCAAAGTTCGCCGGCGCGTAGTCGGGATCCGTCTGCAGCACCTGCTGCGCGTAGTGGCGCGCCATCAAGAAATCCAGACGTCCCAAGCCGAGGCTCAGGCCCTCGCGCGGCGTCAGCCGACCAGTTTGCCACACCGCAAGTTCGCTCGCTCTCTGGCGCATGCGGCGGAGCGCGGGATTGGCCTCGTCAAGGCTCGTGCCCAGCGCCTCCTCCTTCTCGGACAGTTCACGCTCGTTTGCGCGGTCCGACTGCTCCGAGCGCATGTGGCAGAACCACGCCACGCGCCACTGGATGTACAGGAACATGTCGGCAAGCAGACGGTCAGCATTGCCGTCGAGGTCGTTTTTTCCCCTGCGCAGCGCGAGAATGCGCTCCGCGAGCGCCCACGCGCGTTCGCGGCCTCTGGCGACCGCCTGCGCGTCGAGTCCGTCCGTGCGGGCAAGAAGGCCCGCGCACGTCGGCACCGTGCGTCCATTCCGCTTCCACAGTTCAAGGCCGATCTGCGTGGCCATCGAGGGAAGGCGCTCCGGTTTCGCGTTTGTCCACGTGCGAAGGAGGTCGGGCGCCCCGAACGCGAGCATGTCGCGGTCCTCCTGGTCCGCGCCGCCGCGCTGGCGGCGTTTCTGGTGGTAGACGGAGTTGTCCTCCATGAACGAAAGCGCCACCAGCTTCTTCCCGCGGGCGGCCGCGCGCAGCTCCACGCCCCTGTCGAGACGCCCGTCCGTGAACAGCACGTCCGCGTCGCCCGCCTCGTCCACCACCTGATCGAGGTAGTCGTCCACGACGCCCAGCAGCTCGCGGGCGGTCGTGCAGGGAAGGCGCCAAGCGACCACGCACAGCAGCAGCGTCATGGCCGACCAGAACACCCAGCGGAGCGCGCGGCGGAGTTCGACTACCGATTCCAGTGCGCGTTGGGCCTCCTCCTCCTCCGTGTCGTCCGGATAACGCCGCGCGGCAATGCGGCGGACGTTCCTGAAATAGATTTCGCAGCAGAACACCACAAAACCGAACGTGGCCGTCAGGGCGTTCACGGTCGCAAACAGGCCGAGAAGGTACTCGCTTACCTGACGATGCACCACCGACCAATTCCAGAACCAGAACGTCGGGAACGGCAAGAGCTGAAGAATCGCCGTCAGGGAACAGACGAGGATGATGAGTCCGTCGCTGTAGCGCAGGAACTTGTCGTCGTCTGCCGCGCGCTTCATCAGATGGAGCGTCACCCCGAATGGAACGAACACGGCAAAAACCGCCACGAACCACGCAATGGGCGTGGCGGCGGAAACGACCTGCATGCCGTACAGGTGGAACATGCGGATCATGAGGTCAACCGACTTCCAGCCGTGCGCCTCGAGTCCGCCGGCGTCCGAAAACGCCACGCAGTTGGCCGTGAGCATCAGGACGAAGCCCAGAAGGAACGCGCCGATCAGACGCCACATCGCGATGAAGCGGATGACGAGGTTCGCAAACGTGAACTTCGCCTCGCCATTCAGGAAGGCACTGAAGTACGTGCCCGCCAGCACAAACAGCCCAAGCACGAGGCCCACAACCGTCTCGCCCGCGAGAACGCCGCAGAACGCCACGGCTAATCCCGCATGAACAACCCGGCCCGTGCGCAGGAACATCACGAACAGCAGCACGGCCGGGAGCGTCATGAGCAGTTCAAGCGTCTCCGGCAGAAAGGTCTGCCCCATCCGCCACATCGGCTCCGAAAACGCCACGAGAAGTGTCCCGATTCCGGAAAGGATGCAGAGCAGGCGCCGCGACCAGTTGACACGGTGCCGGATTGCAAGCTGTTCCAAGTGCAGGACCACGTTGCAGAAGATCAGGTAGATGCACGCCGTGACGATTCCGACCGCCACATGCCCGCACCACATCAGCGCCGCGTCGATGGAACCGACGCCGACCCACTTGGCAAGCCCCGCCACGACCATGCGCCACAGCCCCGGCATGGGATCGTCCGGCGGAATGAGCCCGATCGCCTCCGAAAGCGGCTGCCACACGGCCGGCGCCGAAATCGGGCAACGGAAAAAGGCAAGCAGGCCTGAGACAAGAAGCCCCAGGCCGATTGCGATCAGGACGTTCCAGCCCCGGATGGAGGCTTGCCGATCCACTTAGCACCGCCTTCTCTTCAGCGCCAGCAACGACGCGCCGAGCAGCAACAGCAGCCCAGACGACGGTTCCGGCACCGAATATGCCGTCGGCGCCCACGCCGTAAGAGTCGCCAGCGCCAGTTCTCCGCTCGATGGCATGTACGTATAGCCCGCGCTCTGGAGGCTGGTGTAGTCGAGCGAACCGGACGTCGCGAGCGTCGTCCACGTCCCGTTATTGTAGTTGCCCAGCTCGATTGCAAAGCTCAACGACGAAGGGTCGTCCGGCAGCGCCGCGTACAGGGGCATGTTGACGCCCATATTGACCATGGAGACGCCTGTATCCGTCAACGTGCCGCCAGCGTTATAGTGGAGGGCCAACGGCGTATCCACGTTCCCGTTCATCGACACCACGCGGGCGGCGTTGACATTGTAACCATTCCATGTGTATGCATTCCAAGCCACCTCCTGACCGGCGAGGTTGATGATCGTGGGACTGTCCACGATCTGGAAATACAGATACGTGTCGCTCGCGGCGCGTGCCTGCGCCGCGTACGCCAGAGCTGCTGCAAAGACGATTTTCGCTATCTTTTCCATTGTCGTTCTCTCCCCCGCCTTCTCACTTCCACTCAAACGTGAACTCGTCGCCCTTTCGGACGTAGATGAATCCGGTGCCTGGCGGTATGGTCGCGTTGTATGAATTGAACTCCACGCCTGTAATGGATGTCCCGTTGGTCTTCGGCGTGTAATAACCCCATTTCTGTTCTGTGCTGTCGTATGAGAGCTCGACATTCACGCCGTTACTGGGGATAAAGCGGATCGTGTCTTTGCTGACACTCGTGTACTTGCCCCAGTCGATGGCGTTCAGCGTCACGTTGGTGGAGAACGGGTTGGCGATCAGCACCGTATTCGTTCCCGGCACCGTCACGCTGAACGCGGATTCGTCGTACTGGCCTACGAGGAAGTAGGGCTTCGTCGTGTCGGTGCGCTGCACCCACACGGTACCGCCGCAGGGTATCGTCGCGACATCCGGGGCTCCAGCCTCCTTGATGGAGATGGATGAGCCGTTGCCGCTCACGGTGGTTGCCGCCTCCCACGTGCCATCGTTCTTCTTCTTCCACATCTTGTAGGCGCGGCCGTCCAGCATATAGACCGCGTCGCCGGCGGAGAGGTTCGCGAAGGCCACGAAGTTGCTCACCGTGAGGTCGGACGCTTCACCCGGAGCGCTCGCCAATCGTTTCCACGGCACGGAGGTGATCGTGTTCGTGGCCGTGCTGGCGACCTCGACAATGCCGACTGCGTTGGTGGACGGAATCTCGTTCGTGACCGACCCGTAGGCGAGCAGCGTCACCACGCGGTACAGGCCGGATGCGCTCATGGAGGCACCCGAGTCGTTCAAAAGCCCGATGTCGAACGCAGTGCCGTCGGACGAGGGACCCGCCACACGCGTCCAAGTTTCACCGTCGCCCTTGCGGAGTTCGCGGAGGACGGTGTAACCGAAATCGACCTTGTCGATTCCGTTCGTATCGGCAACCATATTCACGGAAAGCGTCAACGCATTGCCGTTGGCCGTTTCGGCGGAGACCGTACCGAGCGGCGGCTGGTTGGTCGCCGTACCCGTCGCAAGGTTCTCCCAACGACGGAGTCCATTCGGATCGATAGCGTTGAGGAAATCGTTGACCTGGCTTGCCGTCGCCGTGGCCGAAAGCCCTCTGTTCACCAGCGATGTTAGCGTCAGCAATGCGTTAGTGGCCACCACCTCAACATTTGCCCCGCCTGCGCGTTGCTCCAGCGAAAACACCTTGAGTACGAGCACGAGCGTCGCGCCTTCCTTCGCGAGTTCATATTTCGGGTCCGTCCCTTCGACTAACGCGAATTGGGAGAGGTCGATATCGGACTCATTCGCCGCCGTCAGAAGGACGACCTTCGCCTCCGGCGTGCCCAGTGCGCTGACATCAACGGTCACCGTTCCCGACGCAGGATAAGTGATCGATCCAGAGACCAAAAGCCCGTTCTCGTCTGAGGCGAACGCCTTGAAGGTCGAGCCCGCGTTGAACGTCAGGTTGCCGGTCAGCGTGCCCGTGCCGCCAATCGTGCCAGACACCGTCGTCTCACCAACCCACGTGCCGGTGAGGTTCACCGCCGCACCGGATTCAACCGTCAGGCCGTTGCTGGCCGTCTGCGTGCCGGAGAGCGTGAGAGTTCCAGCGGTCGAAGTTCCAGGTGCGACATACACATCCCTGACGCGGTCGTTGGACGACGAGAATACACCGCTATAGATCGTATCCTTCGCCTGAAGAATACGTAGGTCGCGGTCGCCAGTATTTCCACTTCCGCCCCAGTCGGACCGCATCTGACCACTACCGGCAAGACTGCCTATTGTGTGATTGCCTCCCGCCGTCTTCAATATGAGACCAGCAGCAATGTTGTTTTCACAAATCATTCCGGTCGGGAAGTCGGTCTGAGAAAGAGTACGCCAATTGTTACCGCCGCCATCGGCATACCTCAAAGTTCCCGTACCTGTTATTCTAGCATAAGACGTAGACTGATCATCAATCTGGCTAGCCGTGAGAAGCGTGAACACGCCATTGTCGGTCGTAGTGATGGTCGTACCGCCGCCAAAATTGCTAAGCGCATTCGCCTTGAGCTCGCCATCAAGCAGGATGCCACCTGTGCCATACCATGCCGCATTTTCATTAGGCACCGTGAACGTAAAATCACTGCCGACGTAAATCTGACCCGAAGTAAATGTCCCCGGAATTGTTTCACCGAATACTACGCGCTTGCTATTGAGCTGCACTTTACCAGTAAAGCCGTCGGCATTCAAGACCTGAATCGTAACTGTGGCACCATTACTGTCGGTATAGATAGCACCATCACCGAGCAATTTGTTTATCGTAAACTGCCTGCCTGAATAGCCGTTATTAATGTTGAGTGTTCCCGTAACCTTCAGCGGAACGGCACAGACGTTATCCCCTGAGGTATTTCCGACTGGCAACCAGCCTGAGCAGTTGTTGAGTTCAAGGACAGATCCGTCGTTGCCATATTTATTAACTTCCAAGTATGTGGTGACACCACTGACCCCAGTAAAGGCAGCGTTCTTAACCTGCACAGTGCCATCCCAGGCACTATTCTTCCACCAAGTGTCGCCAGTCGGAGAAGGAAGCTTGCCGGTGAAGACAACCGTGCCGGAGCCTGAAACAGCGCTAGACGAGCTTTCGCTTCCCAAGGTGCCGTTAACATTGAGTATACCATCTACCACAAGACCATTGCGAGTATGCCAAGTCTTGTCTGCCGCGACAGTTAACACCTGATTAGCTGGGGCCACTATTCTTCCACCAGAGAGGTTCGAAGCATTGCCGCTACCAGCTCCATTGAGGAAAACCTGCTTGCCCAGCGCCTTGATAGAACCAGAGAACTGCGAGGCGTCCGTAAAATTCAGGAATGGACGGCAGCCGCCATCGTTGATGTCCCAGAAGGTGCCAGACCCCTTCAATCCTGCGATAGTTATAGTCCTCGCCGTCCAGCCCTCATTGTTATACCAAGCATAATTTGTGGAATCATCCTGAAGAATAAGCGTCCACGGAACATTGGCGGTTGCCATATATGCTCGGACATTCGTGAACTTGACAAAGGATTTAGCGTTACCCCATTTGTTCAAAACATTACTGGACTCATCATCTGTATTGCTGCCAAGACAAGTAGTGACTTTTGAGCCTGTAGCTTCACCTCTTGAAGTGTCGCCGATATTTTTCACCCACACGGTTCCGACCCAGCCAGACGAATTATCAAAGCCCTTTGTTGTTGAAGGCTGCGAACCATCATACACGACCGTGCCAGCGCCGGTGAATGTGGTGCCGTCGAGACGGTCGGCGTTGACGTTCATCGTAACGCCGGGGCTGACGTCGATGGTGGCAGAGGAAATCTTCGCGGAACCATCAAGCGTGAGCGTCCCCTGACCGATCACGTAAACCGTGCCAGACAAGGTTTTTGCCTCGTTGACCGTGTAGGTCGTGGCGCCAGAGACATCTATGATAAGGTCGTTCTCCGTGGTTTCTGGCTTGACCTCGATAATCTGCACTGCGGCGAGACCCGCACGCTGTGTGCCAGACCAACGATGACCAATGACTGTCAAGGTTCCATCGGTATTGTCTATTGCGGGAAAAACAAGATAGTTCCCACCTTCTGTGTAGGCGGTGCCGTCAGAAGAACCCCAGACATCAGCGGATGTGCCGGTGCAGGTGACGATCTCGTTATTGGTCGAATCCCACTTGTAGTTCGTGCCATTGACCGTCAAATGGCCAAACGGACGCCCATCCGTATCATTTGAGAAGTATAGAACGAGCTGATACTTGTAGTATGGAATACCCGTGACAACAAACTGTGGCGAGGCATTGCCATCGTTGTCGTCAATGTAACCCTGTCGCAAGTCCAAAGCGGCGTCAAGCCCATTTCGCGTCCAATATCCACGCGTACCAGAAATCGTGACGCTCGCACCAGCCAGTGTAGTAGCTGTTCCTTTAGAATCAACACTCTTTACGTCCGCAAGCGAACCATTGTTGCCGACTAGGTTGTTCCAGGAAGTGCCGGGAATGGCATAATCGTCAATGCCGACATCGGCAGAGGTCGAAAGCGCCGTGCCGGACGTGAAGTTGATGTTGATGGAGGGCTTGTAAACCGTAGGAGTTGCAGCGGGTACGTCGGCAGGATTGCCGTCGACCCAATAGAGGTCGATACCCGTGGAAGTCTGGACGAGTTCGCACGTGCCGACTGCGTCAGAGGTCGTAAGAGTTGTCGAGCCGGTCTTAACCGCAGTAAGGCGCGCGTTGTTGTTCAAGTCCACGTCGCTGGGATCGAGGCGCTTAATCGTCGCATCGGCGGTGAAGGTCTTGGTGGTCGATGTGAACGATACGAGCGGCTTGTAAGCAATCTGCGAGGTACCAGAAAGCGTAATATCAGCCTGCTTGATCACATGACCAACGCCGCCGCCGAGTGAATCCGAATATGTAACGGAACCCGATCCCTTGAGATAGTAGTTGATGTTGCCGGTTCCGTTAGGATTAGCCGGAGCAAAAGCGCTGGTGAACGTGATACCTCTGCTGTTCGCGACATAGAATTTGACAGTGTTGTTCCAGTTTTTCCCTGTAGTTGCCGAGATTGTAAGGGATGAAGCATTATCGACCGCCGCGAAGCAGGATTCGCTTCCTGTCCAGTAGCCGAGTTCTCCAACAGTAACGTTTGCTCCGCCAAAAACGCCCAGCTGCAACTCCCAGCCATTGAGTTGCGCAACTGAAATTGGATTCGAGCAGTTGACCAACATCGAACCCCAAAGATTTGAATTGTCGGTACCAGGTGCGGCGGCAAGAGCAGCGCCATTGGCATCTTGCCAATCCGAAGCAGTCCACGTCCCGCTTCCAACGTATTTGTAGTCGTATGTTTTCGTTTCGCCGGTGACTGGGTTAGCCATTTCGGTATTGGCCTTTGCCACCATGGGCAACGCGAAGAAGGCAGCCGCAGCAAAAATCGTGCGAGCGTTCGACAACGTTTTCATCATTTTCTTGTCTCCTGGGGGCATTGGCTCTTTTGAGGGCGGAAAGGCATTCTACCAAAACATCCCTTCAAAGGCAAGCCGTCATTCACTGAAAACTAGGGGCGCGAATCGTACAATGACGAAATTGGCAGGGCCGCCTCGCCGAGGCGGCCGCAGCGGTTTGCAATAAGACGAATCTTGGCATGCCTTCTCGGCCCGATTGGCGAGCGGGCCCTCCATTTCTGGGTGGCGTTTTGTGGTTGCCGCATGATTCGCGAATGCGCCCGAAAACTAGGGATCCCTGAACATGCTGATTGCAATAATCCGCCTAGGGACGCTGAACCCTCCATGTAGGAATCGAGATTCCGCTATTAGTCTCAAAAATCCAATCAATAAGTCTCATAAATCTCCGCCAAGGGTCTCAAAAATCCCCTCAATAAGTCTCATAATTCCCCGCTAAGGGTCTCAAAAATCCCCTCAATAAGTCTCATAATTCCCCGCTAAGGGTCTCAAAAATCCCTCTCTTAGGTCTCAAAAATCCCCCTCTTGTGGATAATACAAATTTAAACTTAATGAATGATATTTTGCACGATTATCATAGAATTGGCACGGTGTGAAAGTGATAGATCGGTGAGACCTCAGGCACACTTCACGGGCGCGGAGCGTTGAATGGCGGGAATGCGCGGCATTTTGGTCTCCATGGCACACTATGCCCCATGCAAATTCCACGGATTGGCGCGAGCATTAATGGCGAAGACGCGCACCTAGATTCCGCGCTGAAGACGCTCCAGCGCGGCCACGCGGTCGTCGATGGAGGGATGCGTGGCGAAGAGCGACGCCCGCTTGCCGCTGATGCCCATCGCCTTGAGGGAGTCCGGCAGGACCCCAGGGCGCAGGTTGTCGAGGCGGCGGAGCGCGGCGATCATGGAAGAGGGAGAGCCGAGCAGGTTCGCGCTGCCGGCGTCCGCCGCGTATTCGCGTCGACGCGAGTGCCAGCACACGACGATCGAGGCGGCGAAGCCGAGCACCATCTGCAGCACGTAGTACACGAGGTAGTAGGTGCCGCGCGCGTACCCGCGCCGTTCGCTGCCCTTCGAGGCCGCGTTCGACACCATCGCCGCCACGAGGCGCGACAGGAAGAGGACAAAGGCGTTCAGCACGCCCTGCACGAGCGTGGTCGTGACCATGTCGCCGTTCGCCACGTGGCTCATCTCGTGCCCGAGCACGGCTCGCAGCTCCTCGCGCGTCATCTGCTCCATGATCTTCGTGGACACCGCCACGAGCGCATGGTTGCGGAACGCGCCCGTCGCGAAGGCGTTGGCCTCGCCCTCGTAGATCGCCACCTCCGGCATCTGCACGTTCGCGCGCTCCGCGAGCGACCGCACCGTATCCACGAGCCATCGTTCCGCCTCGCCCTCGGTGCCGTCAATCACCCGCGCGCCCACGCTCACCTTCGCGATTGTCTTCGAAAGCAGCAGCGATATGACGGCCCCGCCCATGCCGAAGACGAGCGCAAAGACCGCAAGCGACACAAGGTTCAGCCCCGAGCCGCTGAACGCCGCGTTCGGGTCGACCTCCAGCAGCGCACACAGCACGTGAAACGACACCGTCATGACGAGCATGACGGCCAGGTTCGTGACAACGAAGAGAAAAATCCTTTTCATGGCGCGGTTAGTATATCATATTTCCGCCCCGTGCGGAGGAGCCGGAATCCGCGCCCTACCGCACGAGGAGTGTGAAGCCGCGTTTACGCCGCCAGGTGTACGTGAGGCGCACCTTCGCGGAATCGGTCGCCGTGTAGGAGGCGCCAGGCGCCCTTCCGGCGGCGGTCCAGCCGCCGTTGTTCCACGTCTCGACCTGCACGAAAGGAACGTACCTGTGGCCGTCCGCCGCGACCTCGTCCGCCGTGACCGTCCAGCTGCCCGTCACCTCGTACTCGCCCGCCGGAAGCGACGCCGTCGCCGCGATGTCGTCGTCGTTCGCGCCGTAGGCGACGACGAGGTTCGCGTAGTTCGTGAATCCGTTGTTGAAGCGGATCTCGTCAACCTTGCGGTTCTGGTGCAGCTCGTCGTCCGTGAGGATGCGGTTGTAGAGCCTGACGGACGAAATCTTGCCCACGAACATGCGCGTCTGCTGGGTGGCGTTGCGTCCCGTGCCGATGGTGTAGGGCCACGACGGCAGCGTACCCGACGCATTGGACTTCACCCAGGCGGGCAACTCGGCGTTGCTGATGCTGGCCTTCTTCCTCTCGAGGTCATCGTAGAACACGTTGAGGTACGGCCCCGTCCAGTCCGACGACATCGTGTGCCGCGTCACGTTTTGCAGCTTGAAGTTCGGGCGCATCTTAAGGCCGTTGTTCACGTTGCCCGAAGACCTGTCGAAGTACACGATGAGGTCGTCCCTGCCGGTGTTCGCGGTCGTCCCGAAGATGTTGGGATAGGAGCCGATGTTGCTGTCGTGGTCGTACGCCATGACGAACTGCGCAGACAGCTGCTGGCCGAAGGCGACTTTTTCCTTCAGCGCGAAGTGATTCTTGCCGCCGAACGTGTATCCGTCCGCAGCCCACGAGCCGGCCACGGCGGAGGCGTTAGGGTCGCTCAGCGCCGTGGCGACGAGCGTCGCGTCCGGCCCGCCGTCGGCGAGGTTCAGCCAGATGCCGGCGGAATTGTAGTGCGTACGGGTCGCGCCGTAGTTGTTGATTCCGTCGAAGTTCGAGGCGAGGCCCGCCTGCACGTAGTCGGCGGTGGTGTAGTCGGCGGCAGTGCGGATGCCCTGCGTCAGCGTCCAGAGCCAGACAAGGCGGCGGTTCGCCGAGCCCGACGTGCCGGAGAACGTCTTCGTGCGGGCGGCGGAAGTCTCCGCGACATTCCACACGCGCGCCGCCGCGTCCCACGTCTCGACGCGGTAGCCGGCGCAGGCGTATTCGCCCTTCTCGCACGTGAACGTCTCCGGCGCGGTGAACGTCTTCGTGCCGGTGCCGCGGATGATGTACGCGCCTTGGTCCGCGACAGTCACGGCGTCGCCCGGCGACTCGCTCTTGACGAGCACGACGTCCGTCTCGTCAAGCCCGCCGATCCGCCCGAAGAACCGGGCCTCGTCGATCGCCTTGTTGCGCTGGATTTCCGCATCGGTGAGCACGCGGTCGTACTGGCGCACGGCGAACACCGTGCCGGCGTAAATGTGCTCGGCCCATCCCGACGCGGTGCTGGTTCCCGTACCGATGGCGAGGGAATGGCTGCCGACCTCCATGCCGAACGGAATCGCCTTGCTTGCGCTGTTCCACGAAGCGCCCGCCGAAACCTTCATTGTGTCCGTCTTTGCGGAACGCGACTCGATGATGCGGTTGACGTAGCGTCCATCCCACCGGTCAACTTCGTTGCGATAGGTCGCGTTGCCCAAAACGTACGTGTAGGTTTTCATGTCCACGTTGTTGTCGATGTTCATGTAGAGGATGAAATGGTTGGAAATGTCCGTCGCTCCGAAGATGCACGGCCATCTGACCTTGTGCGGGTCGGTGTTGTAGTGCTTTGTCCCGACGGTGTCGTAGTCAACGACGACCTGCGTCGTCGCCTCGCTGCCGAGCGCGACCTTGCCCTTCAGCGCGAAGTAGTTGCGGCACTTGAACACGTAGCCCCTGTCCGTCCATTTGCCAAACGCGGAGTCGGCCTGCCAGTATTCCGAGGAGATGACGGCGTTCGTGGCATCGACCGCGCTGCCGAGCGAACCGAGGTTCGCCCACGTCTCCGCCTCCGCGTCGTGCTCCGCCGCGAGGCCGGCGTTGCGGATGCCGTCGAAGTTGAGGAGAAGCCCGGCCTGCGCGTAGTCGTCGGCGTCAAGCTTCTTCACGCCGTCAGCGAGCTTCCAGTTCCACGTGAGGCGCACCTGCGCACGCGCCTCGCAGTTCGTGTAGGCGTATTCCGTCGCGGACGACTCCTCGAGGGCCTTCCAAACGCCGTTGGCGTCCCGCACCTCGAGCGTGTAGCCTGCCGGTGCCCACGTCGTGCCGTCCGCCTTCACCACGCTTGCGGGGGCCGTGAACGTGTGGCTGCCGTTCACCATGTAGTCGCCTTCTGGTTCCGTCCCGGAGAGCCCCGCGCCGTTCGAGGCCACGACAACGTTCGCCTCGACCGTGCCGAAGAAGCGCGCGTCATCGACGATCCTGTTGACTGCGAGTTCCGCCGCGTCGAGGACACGGTTGTACACGCGCACGGAACGGATCTTTCCGAGGTACATGCGAGCGCCCAGCTGGGTGTCTGTTGCGCGTCCCGTGCCGATGGCGTAGGGCCAGTCCCCGAGTGCGGCCGTCGTGTTGGCGGTCTTCCAGTTCGGCAGGACGGCGTCCTCTATGCTCACACGCGAATTGGGCGCGTCGTAGATCGCGGTCAGGTACGAAGTCGTCAACCTGCGCCCCATGTTATGCGCCGTCGCATGGTTCAGCTTGAACAGGGGAATCGACCCTGGATTGTTGACGCGGTTGAAGTAAAAGAAGTAGTCGTCGCGCGACGAACTCGCGGTTGCGCCGAAGAGCGCGGGATAGTTGGCAACTTGCGCCGATTCGTCGTAGTCCGCCGAGACCTGTGTGGTCGATTCGCTTCCAAGCGAGACCGTACCGCCGAGCGCGAAGTATTCCTTGCCCTTGAACGCGTAGCCGTCATCGGCCCATTCGCCTGCCGCCGCGCCGGACGGGACACTCGATGCAAGCGTCGTCTTCGCGGCGTTCTGCGCACTGCCGAGCGTGCCGAGGTTCGCCCACGTCGTCGCGGCGGAATCGTGCGGCGCGGACGCGCCCGCGTTGCGGATACCGTCGAAGTGGAGGACGAGCCCGCTCTGCACGTAGTCGCCCACGTCGAAGTCCTGCGCCCTCTTCGCGAAGCGCGGCATGGAGCTGTCGTACCGCTCCGACCACGCGCCCACGCCGAAACGCGCCTCGAACTGCGCGGCGGACGCACTCTTGACCGTGATCGTGAGGTTCGTCGCCGTGCCGCCACCCTGAATCGCGCCGAGGTCGCCGAACCATCCGAGGAACTCCGCGCCGCCCTGCGGGACGGCCGTGAGCGTGACCGTCGCCTCGTGGTCCAACCAGAACGACGCGGCGTCCGTCGCCGCATCCTCGCCCACCTGCACAAGGCCTTTCGACGGATTGGCGGACGCGACGTATATCTTCGCCGAAAGGACGCCGTCCTCGTACTTGTAGTCCTCCACGCCGCCGACGCCGCCGCAGTACGAGAGCGCGGGGGTGACGATTCCGTTCGCCTCGCCGTGGAACGTCCCGGCGACGATGTTCGTGAAGCCCGCGCCAAGGGTCGCGTCGTTGTACGGCACGAAGAAATGGACGGGCGTGACGACGTTCTGTCCATCAACTTCCGCCGTCTCGTCAATCGCGAACGAATAGATGCGGGCGGTCGAGAAGCACGCATACGGGCCAGGCGTGTCCGTCCGGCGCTCCGCGAAGAGCGGCGTATGGAGCTCTGCCGTGTTCGCGTGCGTTCCACCAAGCGTCTTCGTCACGATGCCGCCGGGTGCCTGGACAAGACGAAGCGTCGCGCTGTTCGCGAACGCGTCCTCCGTCGCGACGCGGCGGCGGTAGTCCACGCCCACGCCGAAGTTCGACCACCCCGCACCACCGTCGCGCATCGCGTAACCGAACACGGTACTGTCGTTCACGTAGAGGTTGCACCCCGCGACTTCACGTACGCCGAAGATGCGGGACTGCTTCGTGTTGACGAGATACTGAAAATCCGCCGTGTAGCGCGTGCCCGGATTCGTGCAGTAACCCGTGTCAACCGCGTTCGTGCTGGCGGACTGGACGTACGCGCACTGGCGGAGCGTCCCGGCCGGGTACTTCGCGGCGTATGCCGCCGCGTCCGCCGCCGTGAACGCGCGCGAGAAGAAGCGCAAGTCGTGGAATGCCACGTCGGGATTTTCCGTGGAGGAAACGCAGGGCGAGACAAGGTATGACGGCGAAGAGCAGAACTGCATCAAGTCGCCGAACGGAATATCGGTCGTCATGGTGTAGGTGGCCTTCAGTACGCCATCCCAGTAGATTTGCAGCATTCCCTTGTTACCGGACGGCGGAGCGTGGTGGACGGCGACGATCGAATGAAAACCCGTCGTATTGCCGACATCCAGCGTGAGCGTCGTCTCGTGCGACCGCTTGTTGGTCGGCACGCGCTTCTCCACATAGACCTTGAACTTGGTCGGATCGGAAGAGGCGCTGAACACGACCGACTTTTTGTTGTCGTTGTTCAGCCGCCCGAGGCCGAGAAGGACGCCGCCTTCCACGGAACCGGGACGGACGTGCATCGCCAGCGTCCAGTCGGCGTTCATCGTGGACGTGCCGATCGCGCCGTATCCAGATAAGGTCGGATGGACTGCGGTATCCGCGCCGTCGGGTCCGTAAACGGGGGCGTAGGCAGCGCTTGTTGTGACGAAGTCCGCCGACACCGCGGCGCTGCCGAAGAACACCTTCTCGCCCGACGAGAAGTCATAGCGGAAGCGATAGGATTCGAGGTCGGTCGCGAACGTCGGCGAGACCGCCGCCGCACAAACTGCAGCAACAAGCGAGATTGCCCGCTTGATCAGTGATGTTTTCATTTGCCAATCTCCTTTGAACGTCTCGTTTCCTCTGTTTCAGGGCACATCCCCCAAACAGAAAGCGGCATTACTATACCACACCTCCGCCCGCTGTACAAGTGCCAACCGCGCAAATCACGGCTCCAGGGCGTTCACCTGCTTCAGGAAGTCCTCCTTGAGGTAAATGTCCTCGCCCGTGCCGAGCGGCGTGGTGGTGACGATGCCGGTGGAGATGCTGACCCGTTTGGTGGGGGTGACGGTGTGTCCGTGCGCCGTGGTGAAGAGCTCGAACGCCTCGCCGCGCATCGAGCGCGGGTCGATGGAGCCATGCGGCGTCTGCACGACGTGCTTCATCTTCAGATTTTACCATATTTTCATTCAAATACACAATAAACAAACAAGCAAAAAATGGTTACTTTTTCGGCAAAGAATCTTGGGGCCTTTTTCTCGGGAATGAATTCGAGAAAATCAGCCCGCCACTCTACCTTTTGTTTTTAGCCGTGTAGAACATGTAGAACGTGTAGATCATGCTGCCGCATTGTGAACGGAATGGTGGGGCAAGCGGCAGAATGGTGGGGCGAGCCGTCCCGGCGAGCCGCCCGTCCCACTGGTACAACGCGCTGCCAGCGCGTTGCCGCCTACGGCCTCGCCCGACACGCCCGAACCCGAAATCGTCGCCCACCTCTTCAAGCTCTACGCCGAAAAGATGATCGCGAAAAACTTGACTTCACGCTTCATTTGTTGCCCCCCCTATTTGCTTTCAACCCCTATGCGGAAAATGCGCCTGAGGCCCTTGCGGGCGAGGGCGCGGAGGGCGTCGAGCGACTCCTCCGTGAACGGCTTGTGCTCGGCCGTGCCCTGAAGCTCCACGTAGCGCCCGTCGTCGGTCATCACGACGTTCAAGTCGACCTCCGCCGTGGAGTCGTGCGCGTAGTCGAGGTCGAGCGTGGGCGTGCCGTCGCACACGCCCACCGAGACGGCCGCCACGCGGTGGACGATCGGGTTTTCGGCGAGCGTGCCGTCCGCGAGCAGCTTCGCGATCGCGTCCTCCAGGGCGACCATCCCGCCCGTGATGGAGGCGCACCGCGTACCGCCGTCCGCCTGGAGAACGTCGCAGTCGACCGTGATCTGCCGCTCGCCGAGCTTCGTCAGGTCCACGGCGGCGCGGAGGGAGCGTCCGATGAGGCGCTGGATCTCCGTCGAGCGGGCGTCCTGCTTCAGTTTCTTGATGTCGCGGTCCTTGCGCCCGCCGCCGGTGGAGGACGGCAGCATCGCGTATTCCGCCGTCACCCAGCCCTTCCCGGTGCCCTTCAGGAAGGACGGAACCTTGTCGTCCACGCTCGCGGTGCAGAGCACCCACGTGTCGCCCCACTTGACGAGCACGCTCCCAGGGGCGTACTTGGTGAAGTTGCGCACGAACTCGATCGGACGCAACTGGTCGCTTCGTCTCTTGGCTGGATGCTTCATCTTGCTTGCTCCTTCACTACAGTGAAACGGGTCCGGGGCGGAGGATCTCCGCCGAGCCGTCAGGGGCGATGCGGGCCACCGTGGACGGCACGCCGCCCGGCGACACGCCGTCGTCCACCACGAGGTCGGCCGAAAGTCCCACGTCCGCGAGCGCCTGCGGCGCGTCGGTGGCCGCGCGCTGCCCGGAGAGGTTCGCGCTCGTCACGCGCAGCGCGCCGCCGCACGCGGCGATCAGGCGGCGCGTCCACGCATGGTCGGGCACGCGCACGCCCTCGCCCTGCGCCACCACGGTGAGCGCGCCCGGCCAGTGGCGCCGCCCCGCGTCCGCCGCCGCCGCGCCCACGAAGCGCGCCGCCGCGTCGGCGTCCGCCGCGAGCAGCGCGATCGGCTTCTGCTCGGCGCGTCCCTTGATCGTGTAGAGGCGTCGCACCGCCTCCGCGCAGTCAGGGCGTGCCGCGAGGCCGTAGACGGTGTCGGTGGGGATCACCGCCACGCCGCCTGCGTTCAGCACGCGCGCCGCCTCCGCGAGCCCCGCCTCGTCCGCGCGGACGGTCTTCGCCGAACGCCTTGCCGTTCTCGCCCAGGCCGGCGGCGGCGCCTCGAACGTGCAGGTCTCGTGCGTGCGGGGGTGGACGAACGAAAGACGCCATGCGTGGAGACACAGCCCGCGCCCGCCCGTTCCGTACCGCACGTCGCCGCACACCGGATGGCCCGCCTCGGCGAAGTGGACGCGTATCTGGTTGCGGCGGCCGCTCTTCAGGACGACCTTCACGAGCGACGCGTTGCGTCCCTCCTCCAGCACCTCCCACTCCGTGCGCGCGAACTTGCCGCACGCGGGGTCGGACACGCTGTACACGTTGAGCGTCTTCGGGTCTTCGCAGAGATAGCTCTCGAACGCGCCGGACGGCGCGTCCATCTTCCCCTCGACGCGCGCGAGGTAGGTCTTCTCCGTCAGCTCGTTCCAGTTCGAGCGGAAGTAGTCCTGCACCTCCTCGCTCTTCGCCACCATCATCACGCCAGACGTGTCGCGGTCGAGCCTGTGCACGAGGTACACGCGCAGGCGGCTCTTCGACTGCCCCTTCCGCACCCAGTCGCCAAGCGCGTCCTCGACGGTGTGCTCGCGCACACGCGCGGACGCCCCGCAGCGCGTCGCCTGCGACAGCACGCCGGCCGCCTTCTCCACGACGATCACGTCCGCGTCCTCGTGGAGGATGCGCACGCCCCGGATGCGACGGTGCTTTCTGCCATGGCTTGTCATGCGAGTAGTATACCAAAAGAATCCGCAGACGACCACTTCCGCGCGCGGCCGGGGTTTGGTAAAATACGCGCATGGCCGGAGAGATCGTCAAGACGCAGGGCATCGTGCTGGCGGTGCATCCGTGGTCCCAGACAAGCCACGTCGTCACGTGGCTCACGCCCGACCACGGTCCCGTCACCACGCTCGTCAAGGGCGCGGTGCGCGCGAAAAGCGCCTTCCTCGGGCAGTACGACCTCTTCTACCGCTGCGACCTCCTCTACTACGCCCGCGCCTCCGGCGACCTCCACGCCCTGCGCGAGGTCACGCCGCGCAACCTGCGCACGCACCTGCGCGGCGACTGGCGCGCCACCGCCCTCGCCGCCTACGCAGCCGACCTCGTCAGCGAACTCGCGCCGCCGGGAGAGGAGTCGTCGGACTGGTTCGACTTCCTCGACGCCTTCCTCGAACCCGCCGCCGGCGCCGACCCCCTCGCGCGGCTCATCCGCCTGGAGGGCAGGCTGCTCGACCTTGCCGGACTCTCCCCCGACTTCAGCGGAATCGATCCCGCCGCGCCCTGGACGCCCTTCGCGCTCGACAGCGGACGCTGCGGCCCCGGCACGCGCACCGTGCGCCTTGCGCCACGCACCGTGGCCGCCATCCGCCGGCCAGACGCCCCGGACGTCTCCCCTGAAGAAAGGAAAGACGCCGTGCGTTTCCTCGGCGTCTTCCTTTCGTACCACATCGAGCGTCCGCCGGACATCCGGCGCTCGCTCGTGGCGCTCATCGCTGACTAGCGCTACTTCTTCGCCTCGGCGGGCTTCGCAGGCGCGGCAGGCTTCGCAGGCGCGGCGGGCTTCTTCGCCTCGGCGGGCTTCGCAGGCGCGGGAATTGGCTTGACCTCAACGGGCTTCGACTCGATCTTCTGCGCCGGCCTCGGCTTGGCGGCCGGCTTCTGGGGCGCAGGCGGCATGAGTCCGCTCGTCTTGAGAAGGTCCTGGAGGTACTCCTGGAACTTCTGCTGCATCTGCTGGTTCTTCATCATCCGCTCGACGTCCTCGATCTTCGGCTTCCGCTCGGCGACGAGCTTCTCGACTTCCGCAGCCGTCGGCGCCTTGGCGGGAATCTTCTCCGACACGAGGATCAGGTGCCAGCCGAACGAGGTCTTGATTGCCTCGTAAACCTTGCCGACCTCCTGCGCGAACGCGGCCTTGTCGAATTCCGGCACCATCTGTCCGTGCCTGAACGCGCCGAGGTCGCCGCCCTTATCCTTCGACGGGCAGTCCGACTTCTCCTTCGCGAGCTCCGCGAACTTCGTCTTCAGCGCGTCGCCCTTGAGGTCCTTCACCTGCGCATACAGCGCGTCGATCTCCTTCTTGGCCGCCTCGTCCGTCTTGCCCTCGCCCGTCTTGACGAGGATGTGCGACGCGCGCACCATCTCCGGCCGGGGCGCCTTCGCGCTCTCGGTGACGTTGGAGACGATCTCGTTGTACTGTTTCTTGAGCTCCTCGGGGTCGACCTTGACCTTTGAGCCGATCTCCTGTTCGACGAACTTGTTGATCAAGACGCTCTCCCGGAAGTCGGCGCGCGCGCGCTCGGCGCCCAGCGGGTGCGCCGCGAACATCGCCTCCATCGTAGCCGGCGCGCCCGGACGGCCCTGGTAGGACTTGATCATCTTGTTCCCCTGCTCCGCGACCTCCGCGTCCGTGACGGACACGTCCTTCTTCTTCGCCTCGTTCAGCAGCAGCGTCTTCGTGACGAACTGCTGCTTGAGCTGCATGAACAGGTAGTCCTTGGCCTGCGCGATCTGATCCGGCGGGATCTGCGCCTTGCGCGCCTCGATGAACTTTGCGACGTCGGCGTCGATTTCGCCGCGCGTCAGCACCACGTCTCCGACTTTCGCGACGACTTCCTTCGCGTCGCCCGGGGCGGGCAGCGCGCCCGCCGGGGCGTTCGCCCCCTCGCCCGCCGCATCGGCGGGCTTCTTGTCGCATCCAGCGTAGAAAAGCCCCGAAACAACCAGGGCGACGGCCATCAGCTTCTTCATTTCTCTTCTCCTTGCAGTTGTTTGACGTCAGGTCAGTTGGCGGGCTGCGCGAAGCCGTTCGCCTTGAGCAGTCCCTGGAGGTACTCCTGGAACTTCTGCTGGATCTGCTGG
>Ga0256407_10003884_pt1 | contig 25801 bp, 16 predicted proteins | sample RumenRJG_04DNA_FD_193489 | JGI IMG/M metagenome (GOLD analysis project Ga0256407, IMG submission 193489) | Bovine rumen microbial communities from Lethbridge, Alberta, Canada - RJG_04 | ecosystem: Host-associated > Mammals > Digestive system > Stomach > Rumen | place: Canada: Alberta... | reverse complement strand
TGTCTCTATAAAAAGTGAATTAAATAAATTTTTTATTATTTTATTTATAGGTAATGAAATATATTTATTTTATAATTTTTCAATATATATTTATAAACATTAATGATAAATTTCTACCTTAAAAAATTGATTTTTATATTACATATTAAACACAATTGAATATTTTTTAAAAATTAGTTATTTCAAATTCAACACATTCAAAATCCATATTTACATAATTATTTTCATTTCTTCCACCAAATAAATATATTTTTCCATTATTATAAAACATTTCATGTTCTGTTCTGTGTATTAAATATTTGGGATTATCATTATCAAAAATAGGTTTAATCCAATTTAAACATTCCATATCTAAAATCATTAAATCATTAAAAACATATTGATTAATTCCAGTTCCACCACTAATAACAATAAAATTATAATCACTAATAAATATCATTTTACTATTATATCTTGGTTCAGGTGGAATTCCATCAATTTTAGGTTTAAAAACTTCACATGGTTTTATACAAATACTAATAATAAATATTTCATTATTAATAATTCTTTCTTCATTAATTCCACCAAATAAATAAATTCCTTCAAATTTAATTTTATTCAATCTTCTTGAAGGAATATTGTTTGGTGGTTTATAAAAAGAATATGAATCATCAATTAAATTAGAATAATTATTAACAATTACAGCATTATGATACATAATTTTTGGTAATTTTTCCCCTATATAATCAAATGGTAACCATTTCATTTTATTAAAATTAAAAATATATGATGAATTTTCAATTTTTAATGTTTCAATATTCATTCCTCCATGAATTAACATTGATTCTGTTGTTGCCACACAAATATGTCCTTTTCTTTGTTGTATATGAAATTGTTTTATTTTAGGAAAAATAAATTTATTTTTTTCAATATTAAATATAATTAAATCTTCTGGGAATTTAAAATAATTTTTTGGTATTTCTCCTCCAAAAATAATAATATTATTATTAATTAAAATAGAAGTATGTGCATAACGTGGAACTGGTTCTTCATAATTATTAATTTTTATTTTATTCCATTTTCTTAATAATATATCATATTTCCATAAATGATTATTAAAACCTACTGATAACCCACCAAATAAATATAATTTATTATTATAAATGCTTATTGAAAATTGACTTAATGCATTTGGTCTATATGCTAATTTAATTAATGATATTAATGCATTTACTTGATGCATTTCTTTTTTTGATTTTTTTATGTTTTTTAATGAATTTGAAGTTAATATTCCATTATATGATATTCTACGAAATAAATTTATTGATATTCTTCTCTTTTTATTTTGTTTATTGTTCTCAGTTAAATTTTCTTTTTTAAACTTTATTTCATTTGATTTATTTAAATTTTTTACATTTTCAATTATTTCTTCTCCATCTTGTTTTATTAATTTGATTTTAATTTTTGGCATTTTTTTTATTAATAATTTTGTTGATTCATTTTCATTTATTTTATTATTATATTTTTCTAATTGAAAATATTGTCCCATTTCATTTATTCTTGAATTAATTTGTTTATTCGTCTGTATTATTTTATTTGCATTATCTAAATTTTTAAAAAATTTTTCTTTTATTATATATGTTAAATCTTTATATTCAATTTTTGGAAGATGTAAATTTCTTGATAAATTTTTAATATTTATTTTATATCTTTGAAATAAACTTTTTTTTTCATATTCATTTTCTTTATTATTTTTTTCCATATTTTTATTATCAAGAGTAGTTTTATAAAATGTTGTTAATTTTTCTCTATCATTAAAAGTAGGACTTAATGAAATAATTTTTTTTTTAACAACTTTTAAATTTTTTATATTCTTCAATAGTTTATTTTGTTTGAAAGATTTATTTTTATTTCTTGAAAATAACTTATTTTCATTTAAAATATCTCCTAATACTGAACTAAATAATGATGAAGATTTTAAAAAAATATTTGAATTTGTATCCATAATATCAGTTATATTATTTGAATACATTGATTTTTCAGAAAATTCGCTTATATTTATTATATAATTAATTAAAAAATATATATTAATGAAAATTATTTATTATTTATAATTTTACTTTTTACTTATTTATAAAAATATAAATAAAATTAGTTTATATATTTCTAAGGTTTATAAGTTAATACAATAAATAATTATATTTTAAATTTTTTTATTTGAGATTCAAAAGACAATTTTTCTTGAATTTTAAATTCGATTTTATAATATATAATCAATATCCATAATGGTATATATTCAATAGATAAGAATTAAATTATGTAATTGAACTCTAAAAAAGTATAATTTTATTTTATAAAATCAAATGTTTTTAAATAAATTTAATAAATTTTATAATAAGAATAATTGAAATTAATTTTTTATGATAAATAAAAAATTAAAAAGGTTTAATATATAATCAAAAAATAAAATCAATTTATACTATTTTATTTTTTGTGAATTTTGTAAAGAAAAAATAAAGTTATTTTCAATTACATTAAAATAAATTTTAACCTCTATTCAATTTATATAAATAGATTATATTATTTTTAATTAAATTAGATATTAGATCATTTATCTTTAAATTATTAAATTTATTTGTTTAGAAATATTTAAAAAAAAAGGAACATTAAAATTTATAAATATTAAAAATTTTTTTTGAATAATTGTTCAATTATTCATTACTTTGTTTAAATGTTTTTTCATACATTTTTTTAATTTTATTATTTTATTAAATTAAAAATAATTGCAATAAAAAAATTCAATGACTATAATAAATTTAAATATTTTTAAACTATTAGGACAATAAAGAAATAATTTAAAATCTAATATAATGATACTGCTAAAAATGAATAAAAATTCAAAAAAAAGAATAACCTTAAAATAATTTTCCTACTAAATTTATTAATATTAAATAAATATTCAAATATACACCATTTGCTCAAATATAAAATATAATTATAAAACTTTTATTATTTTTAATAGAAAGATAATTCAAATCAAAAAAAAAAATTAATTAAAAATGATTTTAAATAAAAGATTTGAAACACAAAAACATATTCATATTAATGAAATAAAAAATATCCTAAAAAAATAATGTCTAAATTATAATTAAATTAACTTAAAATTATTAACTAACTTATATATAAATAAGAAAATATTATTTTCCAATTTATATATATATTTAACATATCTTAAAATCAAACAATTATTTATAAAAAATATTACGATAAGTTTGAAAAAAGATTACAATTATAAAAAATTATACAATTATTTTAATGTTTCCTTAATTTTGTTATTTCTCTTTTAAAATGAATGATTTTTTAATTTTTATTTGACATTTTTTAAGCTTAAATAGTAATAAATTCATTTAAAAAATAATATTAATTATATATCTATTGACTATTGAAAAAAAATTTAAACAAAGATTAAAAAACATTAAATTAAAATCGTTGAATAATTTTTGAGAAAAAAATTAATTAAAAAAAATATTTAAATGAATTGATAAATTTAAAAACTCAACAAAAGATAAAAATTTATTTTTTAATAATAAAATAAATTATTTTCTTCAGAAAAAAAAATTAAAGAATAAATAAATTATTTTGCTCAATATCAAAAACTTTAATTTGTAAATAAAATATTATTAAAATATTATTTTATTTAAATTTTATTCAAAAAATATATCTGTTATACCTAATAAACAAAATATGTCTTAAAAGTATAATATATTATAATTTAGATATTTTTTTTATATAATTATATTATATGATGAAACAATATATAAATATATTTAATAAAAATAATTTTAACCAAAAAAAGAATTATAAATTTGTTAAAAAATTTATTTGTTTTTTTATATGTCATTTTTAAGTTAATTATAACATTAATTATGCACAATGTGAAGGTAATTTAAATCCATATGAAGAACATATCCTTAAATAGGAAATGAAATGAAAGAAGAGAATCTAGTAACAAATCAAGTAAAAAATATATGAAAATGATTGTGAAGCAAGGACTAGAGGAGGAATGGGATCAACTACATCAAGTTCAATGTTAAAAATTATTATTGCACTAGGTTCAACTGTAATTGTAATAGTAGTAGCTGTAGTTGTATTAATTGTTTGTTTAAAAGATGACGATAAAATATTAAGTTTATAAAGAACAATATAAAAAAAGTATTAAAAAAAATACTTTAAAAGAAAACAATATTATATTCCATGTTGTGGTGATTCAATTAGTCCAATTAATGAAAGAAGTTTTCATGAAATGTGTTTAAATGATGGTCTAAGTGGAGTTCATCCATCACATTAAACACAATCATTGTAAGTTTCTATTAATAGTCCTGCATCTTTTGATAGAGATATAATGTATTAGTTTGTAAAGCTTAAGAAAAAGAATTTAAAGGGAAAGGTGAAATAAATATAATAGTCCTTATGCTAATATATTAAAAAAACCAAAAAGTAATAGATTTTGGGAATCTATGATGATGATTCTTTCTTTTCTGGTGAAACAGTTGTTGAAGAAATTAAAGGAACATAAAATACAGGTATGATTGATTTATTTAAACATTTAGTTGTTAATGAAATAAAAATCATAAAATGAATTCAATTTCAAATTTTAGTTCAAGCTCTTTTTAAAATATATTTGAGCTTTTTTATAAAGAAGTAACTAAAACTGATGTTACTTCAGAAATGGAATCTTTTAATGCAATAAATGAAAGTTTTATATCAAAAAATAAATTATAAGAAGTGGTATTAAAATATAAATTTGGTTTTAAAGTCTTAGTAATGTCTGATTGGCTTGCAGTTTAACAATAGAACCAGCTCATATAAATACTGGATTGGATATGAATAAACGGTGATATTCAATAATACCAACTTGGGTTGAACAAGGATCAATTAGTAAAGGAATTAATGATGCAGTTAGAAGAGTACTTATTTATATGTAATTATTAAACTAATTACAAGTAAATTGAAAAATGAAGATTTATACCATAATTCATGATGTTGATATATTAACTGATAAAACTAAAAATTTATATAGAAAAGCAGATAGAGTGAGTATTGTTTTATTAAAGAATTCTGAAAATATATTATCTATTGATAATAATAAACATCAAATTTTTAGAACAATTAAAAAATTTCAGTTATTGGAAATAATGAAGAAAGTTCTATAGAATGTTTAAACTGATTTAAATGGATATATATAAGAATGAAGAAAACAGATATTGAGAAGGTATTGTGATAAAGGGATATAATTCAAGAACAACAAGTTTTACTTATTTTGAATCTTCAATAGAAGCTTTAAAAGAAAAAGTTAATGATTTAGGATAAACATAAATACTTCAACTTCATTAACATGTGAAACTATTACAAGAATTAGAACAGAAGTAATTAATGGATTATCGAATATATTCAAATTCAGATTCAGATATAACATCACTTTTTATTGGTGAAATTATGGGTGAAGAAATTTGAATTGGTAGAAGGACAAAAAGGTAATAGAACTGATTTAAATATATGGGATGGAGGAACTGTCTTATTATATCATGTTTTAACTGATTGTCCTAATTGAAACATAATTTTAATAATTTATGGAACAGCAATGTAAATATTGATTATTTGGTTGATAATAATAAAGTTAAAAAAATTATATTTGGAAGAATTCCACCAACAAAATGTGGAAATATATTATTTGATATTTTATTTGATGATTATTCACCTTCTGGTTATTTTCCTTTTGTTTGGTCAACAGAAGATAATTATGTGTCAATAAATAATTTTAGTTATACTGATTCTGACTATCTAATTTTGAATAAATATGATTATGTTGAAAGTTTATATATAAGTCATAATATTTTAATAAAAATAATAAAAAATATAATTATTCTTTTGGTTTTGGATTAAATTATAATACTTTTTTATTTAGTGATTTAAGTTTAAAATTGAAAGAAAAATATTTAATTGTTTAATTAAAAGTTAAAAAATTCAGGAGAATATAAAGCAAAAATTGTTGCAATGGTATATTTGGGATTTTCATAAGATAATTATCCTCCTAAAGTATGAAAAGAATTTGATAAAAAAGAATTAAAAAAAGGTAAATCAAAAATATTTAAAATACTTATTGATCCATATGATTTATCAAATTATGATACTACAAAAGAGGATTATGTAAGATCTCCAAGTGAATTTTTAAAACTTATGATGGATAACATTTAAAAAATGATGCTTTAATTGGTGAGGTAATTACATCATATTAAACTTCTATAAATAAATAAAAATATTGAAATTTAAATATATAATATAAAAAGTAATAGTTTTTTTATTTATGAATAAATATTGAATTAAATAGAAATATTAAAAAAAGTAAAATTAAATGTTTTTTAAAAAGGTAAATACATAAAATAATATTTAAATTAAAATTTATGGATAAATAATTGAATAAAAGTATTTTAATTTTTATTGTAAATTATATAAAAATAATATTTTTATATATTATTATTAATTTTTAATTAAAATTAATTGTATGATGAAGAAAATACCCTCTAGTAAATTTGTTTTTCAAGTTTTTAAACAATTTAATAAATTTATTGTTTTATTAATCAATTTTATTCATTAGGTTATATATAGTTATAAAACTCTTGATTTGTAATAATAAAACAATATAATAATAATATTTATACATTAAAAGATAATAAAAAAATAATCATTAATAAAATTTTTAAATTATTTTCAATATATTCATATCCATTAATTTTAATACAAATTTCATAATCATTCTCATCTTTATTTTTAAAATTAAAATATTATTTTCATATTAAAAATAATTACATGAACCAATTAATTATATTTATTCATTATTATTAATATCTTTTATTGTTTTATCCCTAATCATATAAATATAATTATAATTCACATTCAAATCATAAATTTGTTTAGGAGATGGATTGCAATCATTCCATCTAAGAATACACCATTGAGAGCAGCTGTTTCTATTCCAGTTTCATTAACTTTAATATAAGTTGTTTATATTAAATCTGTAACAAATTACCCCCATTATATTATTAATATTACTAAAATTTGCATTATCAGAAAAAGCTGAAACCATTTATATTTTCAATACTTTATTTAATGTTAAAGAATATTCAAATTCAAATCTTAGAAAATGAAAAATAAAAATCTTCAATTTTTGATAAATTATTACTAATTTTGTAAAATCAATATTTTCATTATTTAAATAATCATATGATGAAGAATATTTATTTTTTCTTGGTGATATAATAATCATTTTTAAATTATAATTATCTTTATATGGTAATTATATCATTTGAATTGTTTCATCATCATAACAATTTATATATTTTAATGTTTGAGACATCAATACTTCAGAAATTGATTTATCTGCATTTTTATATTTTTTTTAATTCAGTATTACTTTTTTTAAATTTATTTTCCCAATCAGAAATAAAGTAAATTACTTTTAATAATACCAATATAATATTTGGACTCTATTCATCAATAATTTTATTAATTTTTCTATTTGTATGTTCACTACACCAATTATTAACTCCTTCTAATTGTGAAATATAAGAATATATTTTTACCTATATTAAAAAAGAATTTAATAATTCAATATTTGATAAAATTACATTTGCTATTTTAAATTTTTCTGAATTTTTGGAATTATTTATAATATTTCATTATTTGAATTAAATTTATCTAAACTTTCTTTAGATATATTTTCATCTATTAATAAATCTTATAATATTTCTTTTTGAGATTTCCATTTGCTACTTTTAATAAACTTATTATTTGATATATTGATAATGGTGATATTAAAATTTTTACATTTGATTCAATACTTCTAAAATCAACAATTGTTTTAAAATTTGTGTTTTAAATGTTAATTCTTCATACATTATAAATGAATTAAAAAGAATAAAAAAAATTATAATTTTACATATTTATTTTATTTTAATTTATTTTTCATTTTTTATAATTTTATTTAAAATAATTTTTATTTAATTTTATAATAATAAATTTACATTTACTTTGTAATAATAAATTAATGCATTCTAAATAATTGTGATTTGTTATTAAAATAAAAATTATTCATATATTATTCAAAATCAATTATTAATATTATTTTTAATTATTATTTTTTAAATAATTTATAAATTAGATTTTATAATAAATATAAAGGGAACAATATTTTATAAATATATAATAATTATTTATAGTTATGTAAAATGTTTTTAAAAAATTTCAAATCCTTCAAAGCATATATTTTCTTTTAAATTATATATTTTTTCTATATAAGATATTTTTTTATATATTCTTTAAATCATCATTTTCATTTATATCAACAATAGATTCTTTTTTTATTATTATTATTTTTTTATTAATATTATCTCTTTATTCATTTCTTTTATTAATATTCCATTTTCATAATCATGAAAACTTATTTTTTGTTTTCTATTTCATCTCCTAAAATATTCTTATTTTATTTATTTAAATAAATAAACAAATTAAAATATTTATTATTTATGAATTTTATAAATTTTTATTTAAATATTATTATAATTTTATGTAGAATTCAAAGATGTTTATTTTTTTAATATTGAATATATTTTTATTATCATTATACATTATAAAATACTTTTTATAAAAATAATTTTTCATATAATTAAACAATTATAATAATATTATTTAAAATAATGAAATAAAAAATAAAAAATATATTGAATTCTTACAAAAAAACTTTTTTTCTAATCATACAACAAAAAAACTCAAAAAAAAAATAAAAATCCTCAAAAAAAAAGCCCAACCATTTAAAAAAAACAAAAAAATAAAAAAAATTTATAAAAAATATTATATTAGTATTATATTTAGATAATAGAATCCATTTTAATTTCTTTTAATTTAGAACTGAGTCCACTTCCAGAGCTTCCAGTCAACTTAAAAATCCCATCAAAAACCATTAATTCAGCAGAAGTAGTATCCATGCCAGTAAACCCAGCAAAATCATTAACACAACATCCAGCAGCAATAACATCACTACCTCTATTAATAGTTCCAGCAGCAATAGGAACTTGAAATAAATTACTTAACTCATCTAATTCAGCAGTACTGGTCATAGGATGAACTAAACCTCCTTGATTACTTACTACACAATATGAACCAACTAAAACATTTTTTGCTACCGTTGTTCTAAAAACTTCAACTTTTAAAATATCTTGAATAATTTCTTCTGTTTCTTTATCAATTTCAGGATGGACTATTGCAACATAATCATTACATGATATACAATTTCCTAATGCTGATAAACGCTCTTCAACTCTTTTTATTTCTATTTTATCTGGAAGACTATTTCTTAAATATTGAAGTTCTAGATCAGTTGTCGTATTTGGAACTAGAAGACCATTTTTATTACCACATGTTAATCTACCTACAATACGTGTTCCTCCTATTGATGTATGAACTACTGGAATGTGAGATCCTAAATCAGCTTCGAAGATACTGTAAAAATTTTCTGAACCTGTGTTACTTACTAAACAATATGCGTTTGTTAATTTTGCGAATACACCTATGTCGTTGGAATTCTCAAATTGTATTCTTGTTGCCATTTAATTTTTTAAATGATATTTTTTAATTTTTTATTTTTTTTAATTTAAATAATTTATAGAGTTTTATGTTCAATAAATTCTTTCTTATTATATAATGTTTCAATATAAATTCATAAAAAAATAAAAAATAAAAATAAAACTAAGTAATTTTATTATTTTTTCCTTTTTTAATCATAATTATAATTTTAACAATCATAAATATCAGGTAATGGTTTAGGAACATATTCAACTCTATAAGTAGTATCACCATTAAATGGTAATTCATCAAATGGAATATTACTTTTTCTAAGACCAGGATCTCTCCCAACTCCAGGCTCCATTCCAAGTGGAACATAATTTGCTTCATAAGTACTTTTATTAGTAGGATCAGCATAGCCTAATTTATAATGTGTCTTCTTTAAATCATCAAGTAATCCTTTTCCTAAAGCACCTCTAGCTTTACCAGCTGCATTAGGATCATATTTATAGGCATCACCAAAAGTAGTACTATAATCAGGAACATTATCACCTAATCCCCAATGAGCATTTTTAATATCTTTAACTAAATCTCCCATAAATGGATTTCCTTCAGCTTTCATAGGAACATAATTAGCTTTAAATTCAGTTTCCCATTGTCCAGGACCTTTAAATCCAATACTGGCAGGATATTTTGTAATTTTTGCACTTTCAATTCTTTTTTTTGGTGTATGAACAACATTATAAGTAGTATCATAATTACCTGCAAATGGAACTTTATCACCAATATCCCAATGAGAACCTCTCAAAAGTCTATCATCTAATGGAACATTAACAGACATATCTTGTGGAGTATAATCTTGTAAATAAATTGTATTTAAGTCTGGTTTTGCATTTCCAAAACCAAAATGATGTCTTCTTAAATCTTTTACTAATTCTTTATCAAGTCCAGCTGGATTAATTGGCTTTTTAATATAAGTATCTCTATAAATTGTACTTTTTGTTGGATCATCATCACCAAATTTAAAATTAGTTTTAGATAAATCTTTATCATAAGGAATTGGTTCAGAAAGTGGTTTAGGAACATAATCATGATTTTGAGTAGATATCCATGGTGCTCTATCTGATCCAAAATGATAATGACTTTTCTGTAATTCAGCAGTAGAAATATTAGCATCATTTTTCTGGAAAGGAGGTTTTTTAAATCTATCTTGATGTTCTGTTAAATAATCAGGATTATCGCTTCCTAAAACGTAATTTGTTGATCTTAAATCATTTTTCATTTTTGGTCTTTCCATTGTTGGTTTTTTAATATATTCATCTTGATATTCAGTTCTTAAATTTGGATCATTAGATCCCATAGTAAAATGACTTCTTCTTAAATCTGCTTTTACATCTGCATCTAATTGTGCTGGTTTACCTCCTAAAGCACCTAGATTTTGATCTTTTGCAGTTGTAGTATATGGAGTTGCATAATCACCAAATTTAAAATGAGAAGCTCTTAAACCTGGAGCATGAGTTTTATTAAATTCTAATGGGTATTCAGGATAATCATGTTTATATTGTGTTAAATAATAACCGGCTATTGTTTATATTATATAATATTTATTTACGTTGAGAACCTAGAGTATAATGAGTACGACGAAGTTCATTTGCATTTTTTTTTGCACATGGTATACGTTCTTCCACTTGAGGATTGATAATGTCTATCATTGTTGGTTTTATTTTATTTATATTTTTAATTAATATCAATAAAAATTTTTGAATAATTGTTTTTTTATTCAAAAAAAAATTTGAAATCTAATTAAATGATCATTTAATTCATACAAAAATATTTAAATTTAAATTATTGAAAAAAATGGATTATAAAGATGAATTAGACAAATATGAAAAAATTGAAAAAGTAGGTGAAGGAACATATGGTGTAGTATATAAATGCAAACATAAAAAGACAAACGAATATGTAGCTTTAAAAAAAATCCGTTTAGAAAACGAAGATGAAGGAATTCCCTCAACAGCTATTCGAGAAATTTCAATATTAAAACAATTAAAACATCCAAATATAGTTCGCTTAGTTGATTTAATTCATGGAGAAAAAAAATTATATCTCGTATTTGAATTCATGGAGCATGACTTGAAAAAATTTCTTGATTTAAACAATGGTCCTTTATCACCACCATTAGTAAAAAGTTATTTATATCAAATATGTGCAGCAATAAAATATTGTCATTCAAAAAGAATTCTTCATCGTGATTTAAAACCTCAAAATTTATTAATTGATAAAAATGGTGCAATTAAATTAGGTGACTTTGGTCTTGCAAGAGCATTTGGAATTCCAATTAAAACATTAACACATGAAATATTAACTTTATGGTATAGAGCACCTGAAATTTTATTAGGACAAAAAGAATATTCTACTCCTGTTGATATGTGGAGTGTTGGTTTAATTTTTTATGAAATGGCACATAGAAAACCACTTTTTGCTGGTGATAGTGAAATTGATCAAATTTTTAAAATTTTTCAAATGTATGGTACTCCAACTGAAAAAACTTGGCCTGGGATTAGTAAGTTACCTGAATTTAAGTTAACTTTTCCACAATTTAAAGGTAAGGGAATTGAAAGTTATAATAAAAATTTGGAACCTGTTGGTTTGGATTTGTTGAGTAAAATGCTACAGTTGGATCCTTGTAAGAGGATTAGTGCTAAAGCTGCTTTGAATCATCCTTATTTTGATGATTTGGATAAAACACAGTTTGTTGCTTAAATGTTTATTTTTATTTTTTTTTGATTGATTTTTATATTGTTTTAATGAAATTTTGGATAGGTTTGAGAATTTTTTTTTGATAATTAAAAATTTTTTTACATTATTTTTTTATTTTTTTATTAAATGAAAAATTTGAATTTATATATATATATATATATATAAATATTTTTTAAATATTAGTATTAAAAAAAATTAAATAAATTAAATATTAAATACAAAACATTTTTCAGACTTTTAATTCCCAAATAAACAATTCATTATAACTAGAAGTAAAAAGCTGTCTTCCATTATGACTAAATTTCAAATAATCAACCATATCATAATGTCCTTTAAAAATATCTAAATTAAAATCTGAATTATAACTATCATTACTTTTACTAACTAAAAGAATTAATCCTTCCTTAGTACCAATTCCAATAAAATGTTCATCATCAGAAATATTAATAGAATAAGGGAAATAATTTAAAGGAATGCATTTAATAACTTGATTTTTTATATAATTTCTAATCCAAAGAAATTGAAGACTTTCATGAAAAGAAAATAAAATATTATCAAAATGAATAGAAAATTGTGCCATTGACATAAAATTATTTTTATATTTATTAAAATTATTATATATATCTTTAATATTATTATCATCTGTTTTCAACATATGTAATTCAATCATATTGTATTTATCAATTGTTATAATTTCAATTTTAGAATTTACTTTTTCTATTAAAAAAGTAATTACAGTACCATCTGAATATGAAGTCAAGGCATATGATTTTTGAGAAGAAATACTTTTACATTTTAAACTTTTACAAAATTGATGATTTGGTATTGAAGAAATTGATAATTTTGTATAAAGAACTGAAAGAGGCTCCCAATTTTGAACATCAATAAAATACATTTTTTCTTGTTGAGTTGTAATTAAAATTCCTTGATTATTATTTAAAAGATCAAAATTATTAATATCTTCATTAGATATTTTAATTAAACCTAATGATTTAAGTGTTAATAAACTAAATATTGTTAAATAAGATGATTGATAATGTGTTATTAAAATATTTTGATTTTGATTATATTTACTTGAATTTGGTTTTTGACCTGATTTTAATAATTGATATTTTTGATCAAATGAATCCATTGTCCAAGCTCTAATTGTTGAATCATAACCACAAGTAATACATTCACTATCATTTAAATTACATTCAATAAATGGAATTTTACAATTAATATGTGAAGAAATTATTTTAAATGATGAATTTTTTTTGAAATTTATAAAAAAAATTGAACCTATATCTGTTATTATTAAACCTTCATTTCCATTTTCTGATATGTCAAATGATGTTATTGAAGAATCAATAAAAAGAAAATTTGATTTTTGATTTTCTAAAAATGAAAAAATATTATTTATTGAAATATTATTTGATTCAAATTCCCAATGATAAATAATTGGAAATTCACCAGCGCATATAAAATGATTTTTAATAAAATAAATTTTTGTTATTGGGAATTTACTAATAATATATTTTCTATAAAGGTTTTTTTCCTCTTTATCAAAAATAAATATATTTCCTTTATTTGTTCCAATAATAATAAAAGAATTATTAATTTCATTATAATAAGGAGTTAATGTTAAAGAAGTAATATACTCATCATTACTTCTTTCATTAGTTAAATCTTTAAAATTAATATGAAAACCTTCTATTTTTAAATTTGAATCCATTTTCCAAAAACTAATAAAATCAGAAGAAATAGTAATAAAATTTAAAAATAAATCTTGTAGATTTTCACATATTATATCAAAAGGAGAGAATTTAATACTTTTAGAATCAATAATTGTTAAAGTTTCTAAATTCCAAATACAAATTGATTTTTCTTCTTTTGTTCCTATTGATATCATATAATTTTCATTAGGTGAAACTTTTATTTTTTGAATTCCTTTAAAATGAAAATTTAATTTTTTTTTCAAAGTAAAATTCTTTGTTTCATAGATTAAAATTGGAGCATATTCATTTCTATTAATACAACCAACTCCAGTAATTAAAAAATTACCTTTTGGAGATAAAGTTAAACAACTTAATTCATCTTTTGTATCAAATAATATTAATTGTTTTCTTTCTTTTTCTTCAAAAAATTCAATAATTATTTTATTATTAACTGTATATGCATACCATTTTTCATTTTTATTTAAAATTAAATTATGAATTGAATTAATTGATAATCCTAAACATAATTTTAAATTTAATTTATTAGAAGTAATAATTGGTTCAATGATATTTTCATTTTTTTCAGGTAAATATTTGATATTATATAATAATTTATTAATAATTTCTTCATTTATTTTTTCTTCTTCTTCATTTTCAGTTTCAATTCTTTTAAATTGTTCTTGAGTTAATGTAAACTCATTTGTAGAAATTGAATAATAAATTTCATCTTTATCATCATAAATTGGTAACATTGAAAGTTCATTTCCTTTTATATTATCTTGAATATCTTCATTTCCTTTTATAACAATTTTATAATTTGGATTTGTTGGATTTTCCATATTATAAACTTTTTCCAAATGTTTCATTTTAATTGTATTTGTTAAATTATTTTCATTAATTTTTGTTTGAACAATTGATTTATTTGGACTTTTAATTGAAAATTTAGTTGATGTAATTTTTGAATTATTTAATTTTGTAGAAATATTATTCATTAAATTTATATTTTCTAATTTATTCATTTCTTCAATTAATTCATTTTCAGGAAATGTAATATCACCTAAATAATTCCAAAAATAAATCCCTGAATTTTCACCAGTTGAAATTAATAAAGATTTATTTTCCATTAATATTATTGCTTTTACTCCAGATGCATGACCTATAAATTGTTGATATGATTGAATTGGTTTAAATATCATTTTAGTATCCCATATTTTTATCATTCCCTCATCACCAGCACTTATTAAGTATTTATAATTTTTACTTATAAAAAATTGATTTATTTGATTAATATGAATATTAGTAAATTCTTTAATATAAATTCCTTCATAAGTTGATAAAGCATAAAATCTAACATTGCAATTATCTAAAATACAAGCAAGTAAATTTTTATTGATTAGACATAATTTCTTAATAATAAAATTAGTCACTGGGACTTTATTTTTCATTCCAAAAGTATTAGAATTCCAAATAAGTGCATAATTACTTTTAGCACCAATAGAAGCAAAAAATTCTTTATCAATACTTAAACTTAAATCAGTATAAATAGCAGGAGAATCAATTTTTAATAATCTAACTTGAACATGATTATTTGTAGCATCATGAATACTCATATTTCCTTGACCACTCATACAAATTAAAAAATTATCATTTTGAATATAAAGTAAATTTTTAACCTCACTTTGAAAAGGTTTACTCTCATATAAAATTTCAGTTTTTTCCAAATCAAAAACTTTAATTATCCCAGATACAAATCCACAAGCAAAAATAAGTATTTTAGGTGCAGCTAGACAAATAGGAGGATCTTTAGAAGAAATAAATTGAAAAGCTTCACATTTCTTTTCAATATCCCAAACCCTAACACAATAGTCACCTTCAAGAGTAAATAAAAAATCTCCTGATGGATGAGCAACCATATTCCTAATTAAACCAGGAGGTGATCTCAAAACAGTTTTATATTGTTTATTTTGTATATTTAGTAATCCTATAGAACCATTAAGAGTACCACATAAAAAATCAATTGAGTCATAGGAAATATCAACTGAGCAAATACCAGAATCATGTTTTGCTTCAATTAGAAATTCAGAAAAATCAACTGGCCAAACACGTAAATAACCATCTAATGATCCAGTTGCACAGAAAGCATCATTTACACAAATTGAAAGAATTGGAGAATTTTGAATTTTATAAACTGCTTCTAATTCTTGATTATTACATGCAATTGTAAAAACACAACCATTACTTCCTCCAACGTATACTTTTCCTTTATCTGTTGATGATTCATCACCAAACATTGATATGTTAAATCCTATACAATAGAAATTTGTTTTTCTTGAATATTGATTTAAGACTACTGATTTTCCATTTAATTTTTCATTTTTTATTCTCCAAAATTTTATATTTTCATTACCACATGAAATTAAAATATTATTTTCAAAAGGAGAAAATTTAATATTATTTATTTGTGTTGGATTACTATGTCGAATTACTACTATTATATTATCCAAATTAGATATATCCCAAATTATTATTGAACCTTTATTTTGTTCTATTCCACTTGTACAAAGATAATTACTTTCTTTATTTTCTGTCATTGTTATTATTTTATCAAAGGGTGTTGTTAACATTTTTATACATTTTCCTGTATCTGTTTTCCAAATTCTAATTATTGAATTTATTCCTTCTTGACTTGTAAATAATATTTGACCATTACAAGCAAAGAGAAAATCTGAAATTGGTTTTGAATGACCAAAATAAAAATTTTGTTGAATTGTATATGGATCATATTTGATTAAAGTTGTTCCAGATGTAAAAATTAAATGTTTTCTTGTTTGATTTAATATTTCTTCTTTATATAATGAATGAGTTGAATCAAAATCTCCATATGAATTGAATTGAACTTTTGGACATTTTTGAGCAGTATATCCTAATATATAATTTAAATTTATCATTGGATCAGGTAATAAAGGAATTTTATTATTTGGCTCTTTTTTAAATAAATTTAAAATTGCTTCATTTCTATCTTTTGTATAATCTTGACTTTTATTTTTTAATTTTTTTTTTAAAATTTCTTGATTTATTTCTTTTAAATTAGGATTATTTTGTATTATATCTTCAATTTCATTTTTATTTATTTTTTCTTGAATTTCTTTTTCCATTTCTTCATTTGATTCTAAAATTATATTTTCTTTGTTTCTCTTATCACTTTTTAACATTTCTTGTTTTATTTCAGATAAAGAATTAGAAAAATCATCATTTTCATATTTGTAAAAATTTGTTTTTGAAATTTCAATATTTTCATTATAATTGGATTTTTTTTCTTCAATATTTTCTACATCCCCATTGCAAATATCATAATAATAAATATCAACAATATTCCTATTATTAAAATTCTTAATAGATAATTCTTTAGGAAGTGAATGTAGATTAAAAGAATAATTTGATATATAAACTCCTCTAAGTGAAATAGATGCAAATACTTCAAAAGTTTTTAAAATAATATTTTCTGTAGTAATTCCTGCAAAAGATTTAAAATCTTTATATTGCAATAAATTTTCTTTGATAAATTCAACTGGATCAAATCGATAAAGAGACCATTTTCCATTTCTTTTATCATCCATTTCAATTGGTATTTCAATATTATATGTATTTGTTCTTGACATTTTAAGTTGTTTTAAAGGAAATCTAAATATAAATCTAATAATACTTATATTATTATAAATAAATGAAAATTGAAAATAAAATTTTTGATCATTATATGCTTTAAAGAAAATATAAAAATATTTTCCATAATAATAAAGCCCTTTTGTATATCTTGTATTTGGAATTGAAAGATAATTACCTGGTGAAAGATTTCCTCTTATTTTAATTACTTTTCTTCCAATTTCTTTATCCATTTCACATAATACATCACCTTTTTTTCCACAGTCCAAAATATTTAATTCATATGTTTTATGTATTGTGAAAATGTCTATTATTCCATTTTGAAATTCTGTTGGGGAATGAGGATTCATTTTTTATATTTAAATTTTTTTTTTAATTGTTTTTAATTATTTTTTATTTTAAGAATTTTATTAAATTCTATAAGTTTGGAGCTTTTTATAATGAATATTTATAATTAAAAATTTTTTTACAAAATCTAGATTCAGTATTTTAATATCTTGAAATAATATTTTATTTAATAATTAAAAAATTATTTTTGTGTTCCGTATAATGGAATAAAAAATAAATTTTTTACTTTAAAAAGAATTAAATTTAAAAACAAAAAATTTATTGTTGTTTCATTAAATTTGAAACAAATGTAAAACATCATATTTATATTTTTATTCAATTCCTTTCAAGAATGACATTTCTCATGTTATACAAAAGGTTCTTTTTTAAAAATAATAGTTTTTAAATTAAATATTAACTAATAAAGCAAAATTTTTAATTATAAAAAATTATATAATTAAAACTCTATATAAATAATTTATTAATTTATAATTTTTTTTTTGAAAAAATATTATATAAAATATTTTAATAGATGAAAAGTAAAAAAGAAATAGAAGAATTTTTATCAAATATAATATATAAATCATCTAATATAGGATATATAGAAAAATATTTAAGATGTAAACATTGCTATTTTATTCCTTTTATTAATATTCATCCTATTGATGGACAATTAAAAATTGATGTTAATTGTAATTGTGGTGCTTCAATAATGTCTTTTATAGAGTTTTTTAAAAAAATAATAAATTCATTATGTTCAGATTTAAAATGTGAAAAATGTAATCAAAAAAATAATTTATCATCAAATTTATTTTATTATCATACTTTGAATGATATGATTTTATGTAATAATTGTTTTAAACAACCTTTTCAAATAGGTATATTGAGAAAAAATAATAATAATTTTTATGATTATTATTTAGATAGTTATAAATATAATTCAAATATTAAGAAATTTCGTTTACCGAAAGAAAGAAATAAAATTTTAGTAAATAAAAGTGATTATAAATGTATAAATCATTTAAAGGAAAAAATCTGTGGATATTGTTTTGATTGTAGAATTAATATCTGCGAGAATGATATCAAAAAAGAAATTAAATTAAATCATAAATATGTTTTATTTAATGAAATATTAAATACTAAAAATATTGAAGAAATTGAAAAATTAAAAGATAATTTTTTAACAGCAAAATTGAAAATTATAAATGAAGATAATGACATTAAAGACAAATTAATAGAAAAAATGAATGATATTTATAATGAAAGTATTCTATTGGGGGACTCATTGTTTGAAAATGAAAATGACCTATTAAATAATAAAAAAGAAATTGAAAAATCATATAATTTATATAAAGAAAGAAATAGATTATTATCAAAATTAATAGAAAGTTTTTTCACAAAATTTAAAAATGCATTAATATCAAATAAAATGAATTATGTTTTTTATACAAATATTCTAAATAACACAAATTTTAATCAAAACAGTTATGGTTTCGATATAAAAAAAATTGATAGAACAAATATATTAAAAGCAAAATTAATGTTAATAAAATTTTATAATGAAAATTTTATAATAAATTATACTAATAAATTTTATACACCAAGATTAAAAAATCTTTCAAATTATGAAATTATATATAATCTAAACAATAAGAATGTAGAAATAGATTTTTCACAAGGAAATTGGAATTCAAATATAGATGATAATTTTATTTTTGATTTTATTCTATTTTTACAAGATGGAAGAATTGCAATATCACAAAAATCAATTCAAATTAGAATTTATAAAAATTTTATAATTGATAAAATATTAAAAGGTCATACTGCAACTGTAAGTTGTGCAATTCAGCTAAATAATTCTAATATTGTTTCTTGTTCATGCGATTATGAAATTAAAATATGGGATTTAGGAAATTATTCATGTATATATACTATTAATAATGATAATTTACAAATTCCAAGAGAATATATTACTATTATAAATTTACCTAATTTATGTTTTGCCACATGTGATACAAATGGGGAAATTAAGTTTTTTAAATATATAAATAAAAAAATAGGTAATATTAATTGTAAAGAAATTAAAAAAATATCTGTTTTAATTAATCGTCGAATTACATCTCTGTTATATTTAGAAAAAAATAAAATTATGACTAGTATATATGATAATAAATCAATAATTTTTTGGACAATAAATCCACCTCAAAAACAATGTATTTTTGATGATATAATAATATATAGTTCTAATTCAATAGCAAAATATAATGATAATATAATTTTTATAGTTAGTGGGAGTTATATTTATATTATTGATTTTCTATTTTATCAAATAAAAAGTAAAATAAATTTAATTGATGAAAATATATATACTATTTTTATAAGAAAAAATAAAAATATATTATTTTCTACAATAGATGGTATATATGAATATGAGTATGACTACAAAAAAAATATAATTACTGAAAAAGGCAAATTATTTATTGGAGAATCTCCTTATATTTTTAGTGCAATGGGAGAAAATGATAATGGTGATATTATAATCATTGATTCTGTTAATAGTTTTATTTTGCAATAAAATAAATACGAATTTAAAACAATTAATTTATTTCAGATGAATAAATTACAATAACCAAATTTTTAAAGTTTTATCTGCAGAAAAAGAACAGAATTTTTCATTTTTTAAATAAGTAATACCATAGATTTCATCCTCATGAGCTCCTCTTATTATATGAATTAATTTATAATTATCACACCTAAAAACATTAATATCTTTATAATATTTTCCAATTTCATAACCTCCAATTAAAAAAATATTTTTATCATTTATAACACATAGAATTTTACAATCAATATCTTTAATAATTTTAATTATTCTTTGAGTTGTAATAGAAATTATTTTTATTTTACTTCCTTCACCAATAATTATTTTATCATAATCTAATTTTTTCATACCATCTTTACAATATGATTTAGCATCTTGAATAAAATTTATTAATTGATATGTATTAATTTTTAAAAAACCCGTTCCAACCCATCCAGAAAATATTAATAAATTTTCATTTTCAAATAATAAAATTGATTCAATATTTTTTAAATTTATAATTGTTACAAATTGATATTTTTTCTTTTTATTTTTTTCCCATATTATTATATTATCATAAGAACATGAAATTATTTGTTTATTTTGAAAATATAAAATTTTTTTTATTATATCATAATCAATATTATTTATAATTGCATTTAACATAAAATTATTTTTTTTTTTATTCCAAATTTTTATATAAGTTGAACATGTTATAAAATTATTATCATCTTTGATTGATACATCTAAAATTGCACCATTATGTGCTTTTTTTATGAATTGAATTAAATTAAAAGTAGAATCCCATATTTTAATTGATTTATCTAGAGAAACTGATATTAAATTACCTGATGGGAATATGGAAATTGAAGTTATAGTGTCATTATGTCCTTTAATTGTATTTATTTTTAAAAATTGATATTTTGTTTTTTTGTTTTTATTCATTAATTTCTTATTATTTTCTTAGATATTATATCAAAAATATTTATCTAATTCCCCATTTATAATTTTTTGATTAAATATATTTCATTGAATATTCATATTAAATAAATAATTATAAATGATTAAATGAATTAGATAATTTAATACTTTAAAAATATATTTGAAAAATTAGTTTAAAATATAAAATAATTATTTTTTATATTGATTTATTGAATCAACAAAATTATATTTTTTAATTTTTTTATTTATGGTAAAAAAGAATTAAAAAAAACAAAATTTTAAAAAATGGATAATATCCTTATAAAATTTTACAATGCAGACCTTAAGAATTCACAATTTGGTTCATATGATCCAAATGATCCATCAAATCCTTATTCATTCAGAAAAAAATATAATAATATTCCACCACCACCATTAAAATTTAAAAACATTATTCGTCCTTTAACAAATTCAACAATTCAATTAAAAAATCTTCCAATAGAAAAAACAATATATAAAAAACCAAATACATATGATTCAATTGAATTATCAAAATCATATACAATACCTTTTCAAAAAAAACTAAATAATACAAATCTATTTCAAACAACAGGAAATATTATTTCATCACCAGACTTATTAAAAATGCAAATGTTAGAAAATAGAATAAATGAATTAGAAAAAAAAAATAGAAAAGATAATATTGCATATAAAAAGCTTTTAGAAATTACAATGAAAGAAAAAGAACATTCAATAATTCCAAATTATAGAAATCTTCCTATAAATGAACCTATTTTATTAAAAGGAATAAATCAAGGTCTTTATGTAATAAGTCCAACTCCAATTAATGATAATAATTTTGAAGATAAAGGAGAAAGAAGAAGAAGACAAATAAATCAAGAGTTAAGAAATGCCAGAGAAAAATTATTTATTAATGGTATTGATAGTGATGATTCTTCAATAAGAAATTCAAAATATAATAAAAAAGAAAATAATTATAATTCTAAAATAATGAAATATATTGCAAGTACTTTTAAAGATATAAAAAATGAAATGGGAAATAAATTAAATGACCTTGAGCAAAGACAAATTGATGATTATAATCTATTAAGACAACTTTTATTAGAACAACAAGGTGCATTAATTAATTTAAATCCAAAAAGTCCACAAAAAATTGATTATATGGATCCATTGATTGAATTGAGTAGTAGTACATCTGGTAGTAATAATATTATTTCTTTTCATGATGATGATAATGAAGAAAAATCAATTAGAAAACATTATATACGACTTCCTAATAAATTAGATGAAATATCTCATAGTAGTAATATATCATATCAAAATAAAAATGAAAAAAATTTTTCTTTATATAATAATAATAATCATCCACCTCTTTACAATAATAAAAATGATAATCAAATTATAAGTAATTCCAAAAAGTCTAAAAGTTTAAAATCTTCTATTAATGAAACTATTAATATGTTATCATATCATGATAATTATCAAGAAAAAACAAATGATAGAGAACATATTTTACCATTAAATAATTTTAATCAACAAAATAAAGTATTGTATAATAATAATTTAAATTTTCAACCTTATAATAATCAAAATCATATACCATATAATAATAATAATTTAAATTTTCAACCTTATAATAATCAAAATCATATACCATATAATAATAATAATTTAATTTTTCAACCTTATAATAATCAAAATCATATACCATATAATAATAATAATCAATATCAAACTTAAATATTAAATAATTTAAATTTGTGCAAAAAGAGAATTTACAAAAATATTATCATTTTAATTAAAACAGATTTCCTTAATATTTTTTAAAATTCAAATTATAACAATAAAACTTTAATTAATTTAAAAAATATTAATTTTATTTCCATTAATCTAAAATAAATATTTTTTTTTTAAATTTTTATTTAATATTAATATTAATTTTAAAAAAAATATTGATAATAAAATATTATTTAAAAATTAAATTTAAAATCATTTTTAAATTTTAATTTTTAATTACATCATGATAATAAATTTTAGAAATAATATAAATAAAACTTCATTTTATAGCTATAATTATTTTAAAATTTCAATTAATACTTAAATAATAAAATTTATTTAAGTTTAATATATTTGAATAAACAACTTTATGAATTTAATTGATATACATATATAAAATATCTAATTTTTATCATCTCAAAGCATTATTGAAAAAGAATTTCATTTTAATGAAAAGAAATTATTTTTTAACAATTTGTGAAATATTTACTCCAATGATATTAATGCTTTTATTATATGTTTTAAGAATTGCTTTCAAAATTGAATATAAAATAGGTGAAGATGAAGATATAGAAAAATATATTGTATATAATTCAACTGCAATGTCATCAGAACAAGATTCAATCTTAGGAATTGCATATAAAGGAACTTTTTCAGCTTGTAAAAATAGATTTTACATATCTTTAATTGGAAAAAAATTTCCTAAAAGATTAATTGAAAAATTGAAAGAAAGAAAAAATGAAGAAAACCCATTTATTCAATTTAATTTTTATAAAACAATTGATGATTTGGAATCATATATACAATCTTCAAATTATGGTTCTGATAAAGAAAAATATCCAGAAATTTGTTTTGGAATTTATTTCAATCATGATGAAGAATTTGATAAATATGATATTTCATTACATTATTTTTCTTCATTTAGTGAAACTTATCCACATGATGTTCCTTCAACATTAGTTCCTAATTTAGATGTTGTTTTAAAAAGCCCAGATTTTCAATCTAATAAAAGATATATTGAAAGTGGTTATTTAAATATTATGAAATTAATATATGATTATATTTTAGTAGAAGAAACAGGAAATAATAAAGCAAAAATTGATATGATTGTTATGAGTAAAATGTATAATATTTATATTAATGATAAATTTAATTTTTTTATGGGTTATATGTTAGGTTTTTTTTAATTATTACTTATGCTATTCCTTTAACTAGGTATATTTTCATTTTTGTTAAAGAAAAAGAAACTAAATCAAAAGAAGGAATGAAAATAATGGGATTAACAGAAATTGATTATTTTTTGTCATACTTTATCCAATATTTTTTATTAAATATTATATATTCAATAATAAACTCTTTAATATTAAAATTAGTCTTAAAACATATACCATGGATTTATGTCTTTTTATTGTTTTTTTTATTTGGATTAAATATTTTTTCATTAGTATATTTCTTTCAAAGTTTCTTAGATAAAACAAGATTAGCTATGATAGTTTGTATATTAATTTATTTTTTAATGTATTTCTTATCAACAAGTTTCAGTGGTGTTGGAATTAAACATTGGGTAAGAGTTTTAATGAGTATTTTTCCTCCAATTTCACTTCAATTAGGATTAAATGTAATGGCAAGATTTGAAAATAAGCAAAAACAATGTAAAATGAGTGATATAACATTAAGATTTTATGATTATTGTATCAGAGATATGTTAATAATGCTTACAATTGATATTTTTATATATTTATTCTTAGGATTTTATCTTCAAAATATTATCTCTCATGATTATGGTATATCAAAAACTTGGTATTTTCTTTGTACAAAATCATTTTGGGGATATGAAAAAAAAAAAGAAAATAAAAGATAAAAAATTAAACAATACAAAAAAAGGTAACAATGATCTTCAAACGTCAACCGATCAAATTTCTGTGTGTGATATTCGAAAAAATTTAAATGATAATAACTCAAAAAATTTCCAAAGTGAAGAAATTTACTCAGACCTAATAAAGCCAGGTGATAAATTAATATTAAAAAATATAATAAAAAAATTTCCAGATGGTAAAAAAGCATTAAATGGAATATCATTCAACCTATATAAAAAAATGAAATATTTGCCTTACTAGGTCATAATGGTGCAGGTAAAAGTACATTAATTTCAATATTAACAGGTTTATACACATCAACAGAAGGAGAAGCAGAATATGATGATAAAAATATTTTAAATGAATCAAATGTGGATGAATTCAGAAAAATTTTAGGAATTTGTCCACAACATGATGTTTTATTTCCTAATTTAACAGTTAAAGAACATTTAAGATTATTTTGTACTTTTAAAGGTTTAACTAATGATGATGATATTAATAATGAAATTGATAAATCTTTACATGATTTTTCATTATAACCTAAAAAAGATACAATAGTAGAAAAATTATCAGGAGGACAAAAAAGGAAATTATCAATAGCAATT
>Ga0256407_10003880_pt1 | contig 25817 bp, 17 predicted proteins | sample RumenRJG_04DNA_FD_193489 | JGI IMG/M metagenome (GOLD analysis project Ga0256407, IMG submission 193489) | Bovine rumen microbial communities from Lethbridge, Alberta, Canada - RJG_04 | ecosystem: Host-associated > Mammals > Digestive system > Stomach > Rumen | place: Canada: Alberta... | reverse complement strand
ACTTGATAAACTCTTTGGAAAACCTAACTACAATATTGTCAATGATCTTGATGGTTCAAGTGAACCAAGTTTGTTTTAAATGTTAAACTTTATAATAATCGTCCACAACTTTTAGTGGACACGCATGGAAGATCATTGTAAATGCAACATTCACATCAAATACATCTTCGACCGCTGTGCTCAATTGAAAAAAGTCTAAAGAATCCATTCCAACATCATTTATGAAATTGGTCGACATCGTCACATCCTCATAACTCTTATTGTCTATAATCCAATTCTTTATAAAGTTGAAAATCCTTGTCGTTCTCATCAAACCGCGTTGCGAAAATGATGATTCCGTAGGGCCAATGCCCTGAGATGAATCGACAAAAGCCTTTGCGTCAGACCCGGTACTTGAGTCTAGAACAAGCAGAGCGAAAGCTGCCATGGAAATAAACCTAATCTTCATAATAATTTAAATAATAGTTAATTACATCCACTTAAGGAAGACTACATATCATATGCTTTTACGGGAGAAATGGTCGTGTTCTTGAAACGCCCGAATTGCCATGCAATAGTCAGAATATAGCGCCGCCCGATTCTTTCGACGCAGTCATGGCGGATAAAATCTTCTGAACTTATGACACTCTCTTTCAACCCGCCCTTATGCAATAAATCTTCGACATCCAAAGATACGGTTATATTTGGTTTTAAGAAGTATCTGGACACAGAGATGCTTGATGACGGTTCAAGTATAAGTTTGGAAGATTGTACTGACTGTGAAGAAGGATTCATTCTCAAATGAAAACGCACCTCATATAAATCAGGAATCCAGGAGAGCGAAAGAGAGCCCCTAGGTAGAGCAACGACGTTTTTATTTTCAGACGGGAGTGCATAATATGCTCTGGAATATTCCGATAACAAATTCAAATGAAGATAACGTAGGAGTTTCAAACTTACAGAGCTTTTGATGTAAAAAATCTCAGACTTGCCCAGATTGTAGAAAGAACTCTTCATAATACCATCCGGCATGCATGTGGAAACGTTCTGAATAGAGCCATTCGTCGCAGAATAAGTTGCTCTTATATTAACGATACCAATCCACTTAGGGGCAGGGGCATACATAAATAATGCACTATAGGAATCCGTTTTGGATCCCTTCAAATACGGATTCCCTGTCCGGATATGATGGGGGTTGACTTTATTCTCGTATGGATTCAGCTGTCTGACATTAGGCCTGGAAACCTGTCTTCCATAAGAGAGACCAAAATACCCGCGGCGACCAAAATACCGTACAGCACTGATCCTCGGATTCAAGTTATATGTGCTATAATCCAGAGGAGAAATCGCAGAGCCGTTTAAAAAAGACCCTTGATTTGCAAGCCACTCGCCGTTCAACACGAAGGAATAAGCGATTTTGCCTTTGATTCTTCCAAAGAGCCGTGCATCAAAATAGCTTACCTGTTGGTTGTAACTGAGTCCATTAGTGTCGGCAGGCGATGTGGAAAGATCGTCGTACTTCCTGTTGTAATGTCCTGCCGCGACATACAGACTTGTGTTATAGATAGGACGAGAAACAATATCATCACACCTCAGCGAAGCAAATGCCATATGCTCTTTTACTCCGGATGAAGACAACCTCGAATAATCCGGATAAGACTCGGCACGCTCATCAAACTTGTCATTGTACGAGTAGTTGATAGTCCAACTATTCTTGCGGCTATTATATACTTCTTCTCCAAACCTGCCTGTCAATCTTATTGCTGTCCCAAGATTAAGAGGAGACTTCATAGAACCATGAACTCTGGTCTGATCTTCCTGCTTGGCACTGTCGGAATAATAAACGACACTGTTCGATTCGTCAATACTCGCAACATCCGAATGTTGAGCATTAAACGAAGCATTGAACGTAATTAGATTATTTGCAAATGACCTGAACAGGTTTGTGCCAAAATTATGCTCTGTCGATTTTGACCAGGAAGACTCCGTGCTTTCTGTCTTTGCAACCTCTGAACTATTGTCAATCATCTCCACGACGCTCTCATTCGTCAGTTTTGGCGAACCCTGAAAACCATATTGATAATTAAGGCCGATACCTATCCACGGAGTATTGATAACCGCATCAACCGAGGGGGTGTGCTCGTTCTTCGTGGAGGATTCATCCGACAACTCCGACGCGAAACCGAAAGGAAGGGCCCTTGCCAGCTTAATCAACAAGATGGGTTCTTCGTTATTGTATTCGGGATCTCCCGGAAGAACCAGTTCGACCTGCCTCATATAACTGGCCTTTATGAACCCCATGGGATACTGACGGCTTTTATTGATCATTCCGTTTTCATCCTTGTCGACGTAGATGGCTCCCAGGGGTTTGTCATCGAGCCGTATCTTCCCGTCCCTGGCGGATTTGCGGAGTTCCGGGATACGGGTAATCATCTTCGCCATATCTATTTTGTCGGCATCCGGATCCTTGAAAACGTCATAAATTACCCTGGACCCCTGGCGTCTTACAAACGATTCGGATTCGATGGAGGCAGCAGCTATCTCTTCTCCAATTTTCAGGAAGATATTACCCAGGTCAAGATCTTTCCCGGCAACTGACAGATTGATGATGCGGGATTCGTGACCGGTGTTTTCGATAAGCATCTTATAACTGCCATCGGCTACATAAAAACTGAAGGATCCGTCATCGAAACCGTCTGACTTCGCGACCAATGCCCCTTCTGCGTCAGTTACGTGAATCCTGCTGAAAGCCAAAGGAGCTGATTTCCTGCCATTATCTTCCCAAACGACTCCCCTTACTGCATACTTTGCCAGTTCTTGAGAATGAGCAAGGACCGAAACAAGAGCAAATATGATAATAAAGGCGCGTCTCCTCATATTCCAAAACTTCAGTTGGTATCCAGCCGCTAATATATGTATTTTTTTTTAATATCAAACTGTTATTCAAACTTTTAGCTCCGACATGGATAATTATGGAAACAATCGGTGGCTCAGGATTCAGGAGGGGCATGAATGCAGCGACCCCGGTCTCTGCAGGCCGGGGTCGGAATTCACGGTTCGCAATACAAGCTAGATGCAGGTATAGCCTCCGTCTACGGCGATGTTCTGGCCGTTCACGTATGTGCTTGCAGGCGATGCAAGGAAGAGGGCGCAGGTGTCGAGTTCGCCCTGCTTTCCGTAACGTCCGAGGGGGATGTTGTTCTTGGCTATTGCCTGGAAGTAGTCGGAATCGAGGGTCGCCGTGGTAAGGTCGGTGTAGAAGTAACCGGGGCAGATGCTGTTCACGGTGATGCCGTACTTGCCCCATTCAGCTGCAAGTGCGCGGGTAAGATTTACGACGCCGCCCTTTGCTGCGTGGTAGGGAGCACTTCCTACGATGAGATTGCCTACCAGACCGTACATCGAAGCGATATTGATGACACGGCCGAAACCGGCCTTGATCATTTCCTTGCCGAATTCACGGGCGCAGATGAATGTTCCATAAAGGTCGATGTTCATCTCGTGCTTGAACTGGTCGTCGGTGATCTCCTCTGCAGGGCCTACGGCGCCCGTGCCGGCATTGTTCATGAGGATGTCGACGCGGCCGAATTTCTCGATGGTGGCTGCAACTGCCGCCTTGACCCTTTCAGTGTCGGTGATATCGCATGCGAAAGGAAGTACTTCCACGCCGAATTCTTCGGTGATTGCCTTTGCATTTTCTTCGAGAAGGTTCTGCCTGCGGGCAAGAAGCACAAGGTTTGCACCCTGGCTGGCGAATGCCTTGGCCATCTGGAGACCAAGTCCGGTAGATGCGCCGGTAACTACTGCTACGCGGCCGGTAAGGTCGAAATAATTCTTCATAAACGTTTTACTTTGAGGATATTTTTTAGATTGGAAATCTGGGAAACGATCTTGTCGAGTTCGGTATTGGAGGGCACAAGAAGCCTTACGGAAATGTCGTATGTGCCCCCGCGTGCATTTTCGTTCACATTGAACGAACGCAGGGATGCCTTAAACTGATTGATGACGTCCATGACCGAGGATATCGCGGCCTGTTCCCTCTCGGCGGAAATGCTCAGAGTGCACTGGAAGTCGCCTGACGAGGCGCTTTCCTGCCATACCACCTTCTGGATGCGGTAAGGGTATTTCTCGATAAGCTGCGCCGCATTCGGGCATCCCATACGATGTATCTTGATGCCGTCAGTCCTGGTGACGAAGCCGAACACGTCGTCGCCGAAGACAGGATTGCAGCACTTGGCAAGTTTGTAGTCGAGCCCGCGGACATTCTTTGCATTGATGACCAGAATCTCGTCGGAGCCCGAACTGAAAGTCAGGGCACGTTCCCTGGGGCTCTGCTCCGATTTTTCGGGCGACTCCTCATGCTTCTGGATATATGCCTTGATGTCGTTGACATCGATTTCTTCCCTGCCGATATCAGCCATGAAAGCTATCACGGAAGTATAGTGATGCGCCTTCATGTACTCCTGCTGCAGATCGTCCGGCCATTCGAGTTTCCAGTTCTTCAGACGGCGCTCCAGCAGTTCACGGCCGTTCGCAGCGAGTTTGCGTTCCTCCGCATCGAGTTCCTGCTTGATCTTTGTGCGCGCTTTCGAGGTAACCACATAGTTCAGCCAGTCCCTGTTCGGACGCTGATTCTTGGAAGTGATAATCTCGACGGTATCTCCCGTGTGCAGTTTCTCCCTGATTGACACAGCCTTTCCGCCTACGCGCCCGCCGGTGCAGTGAATACCCACGTTCGTGTGGATGTTGAATGCGAAATCCAGCACTGACGCACCAGCCGAAAGGATACGGAGTTCTCCCGTGGGAGTGAAGACGAATATCTCCTTGGAAGGTGGCTGCGGAAGGTCTTCCGGCTTGGTTTCGGAAGGATGCTCGAGGGCATAGCGGACCGATTTCAGCCAACGGTCCATGTTCGCCTCGTGCTGGACTCCCTTGTAGGCCCAGTGGGCGGCCTGCCCGTTCTCGGCCTCGTAGTCCATGCGCTTGGTACGAATCTGCACTTCGAGCGCATTCCCGCGTTTGTTTTTTACGGTTATATGCAGACTCTCATATCCGTTCGGCCGCGGGGTGGTGAGCCAGTCCCGGAGCCGTTTCGTGTCGGGTTCGTATTCTTCGGTCACGTAGGAATAGACCTTCCAGCACAATTCCTTCTCCAGTTTCGGATCCTGCTCGCAGTCAATGATGAAACGGATGGCGAAGACATCGTATACTCCCTCGAAAGGCACCTTCTGCACCTGCATCTTCCTATAGATCGAATAGGCCGTCTTGGTGCGCATCTTCAGCTTGTAGACTATGCCGGCATCGGAGAGCTTCTGCTTCAGCGGCTCGATGAACTCGGCCATCAGCCTTTCCCTGTCGCGCTCGGTAGCCTTCAGTTTGTTGGTGATCGCCCTGTACTGCTCCGGATCGGCATAACGGAAGTAGATATTCTCCAGTTCGCTTTTGATGTTGTAGAGCCCCAGCTGATGCGCGAGCGGGATGTAGAGCATCAAGGTTTCGAGTATCTTCTGGTCGCGCGAGGTCTTGGGGAAGATGGCAAGGTTGCGCATCACCTCGAGGCGGTCGGCAATCTTGAGGACGGTGACCCGCGGATCGGTCGAATACTGGACAATCAGTTTCTTGTAATTCTCGGCCTCCAGCCTGGTGTCTTTGGGCTTGATAGTGGATATCTTGTTCAGCCCGTCCACGATGACAAGGACATCCTGCGGGAAGGAGGATATATCGATGTCTTTGTGGATCCTGGTCGCCTCGTGGAGATAGACGGCAGCGCTGCACTCGGCCGGGAGGCCGAGTTCGTCGCGGACTATGGCCGCGACTGCGTCGGGATGCCCTATGAAAGGGCTCCCGTCGAAGCGCTGCTCATTTCCGAGCGCCTCAAGCGCCACGGCTCTGGCTTTTGCTACAATCTCGTCCATATCCTGTTTCGGCATGATACCTGCCGTACAAAAATAATCATTTTTCCTTCTGTCTTGCACGCTTGTCGAGCGCTTTCTGGAAAGCACGCGCATTCTGAAGATGTTCAGAATATGTGCGGGCGAAGCGGTGCGTTCCGTTGAACGAAGGATCGGCGCAGAAAAACAGATATCCGGAAGCGGTATCCGGGTTCAGCACAGCATTCAGATACTCCTTTCCCGGCACATTGATGGGCCCCGGAGGCAAGCCGGCATACATATATGTATTATAGGGAGAATCGATCTTCAGGTCCTTTTTAAGTATGCGGTTGCTCTCGTATCCGAGAAGGAATGCGACTGTGGGATCGGCCTGCAATTTCATACCCTTGTGCAGACGGTTGAGATACACACCGGCTATGCGGGCGTAGTCCGAAGGGACGTTGCTCTCCCCTTTCACGATGGAAGCGAGGACGGACACCTGCTGACGGCTCAGGCCCTGCTTTTTGGCCTTTGCCGTATTGTCCGGCGTCCAGAATGCATCCCAGGCCTTCTTCTGGCGGTCGAATATATCGTCTATGCTGGCAGTCCAGTACATCTCGTAGGTGTCGGGCAAGAAAAGAGAGAAGGCCGTAGCCGGCTTGAACCCGTATCTCTCCAGAAGCTCCCTGTTTTCGAGGGCGTCGGCGACGGTGGCGGAATCCACCATCATCTGCGAAGCTATGCTGCGGGCAAGCGAGCCTTTCAGCCTTACGGAAGGGATGCGTAGCTGCACCGGAGTCTGCCAGCAATTGTTGAGCATACGCGTTATGTAGACGCTCGTCTGCCCCGCCTCGACCACATAATGCCCCGGTTTCATATACTCGGCCACCTGATGCCCGGCGAATGCGCGCTTCAGGCTCCCAGGCCTCCTGACGCATGAATCAAGCGACGCAAGCACTTCTTCCGGAGTGGTGTCCGGATATACGTAGAGGTCCTTGCCAAGGCTCACGTTGGGCAGTTTGTTGTCCGACAGCCAGAACCAGACCTTTCCTCCGCCGACCACAATGATGGCGACCACTATGCCGACAGCCAGGCGGGCTGCAAATGAACTCTTCTTCTTTTTCATCTTACAGGCTTCTTCAGATAGATGACATCACCCTCCACCGGCATGTAATCTGCCGGCATGCCTGGATTCCACTTAAGGAGGAACTTCATCTTGATGCCGAAGCGCTGCGAAATCTCCCAAAGACTCAGCGGTTTATCGTCGGCGACATACATAGGAAGGCCATAAGGAGCCTGGCGTTTCTTTGCCTTCAGATAAACCACTTCCCCAATCTTCAGAGGCCGCATCGAGGAAACGTCGTTGAAGCGCAGTATCTCTTTCTGGAATAGATTGAATTCCAGCGCTATGCTCTCAAAGCTGTCCTCGTGCTCCGCATACACGCAGAGGATGCCGTTCTTTTTGTAGACCTTGCGGTCCATCCGGAACGAGTAGGTCTCTGCAGCCTGGCTGCGGCGGACAGGATTCTTCACCTCCACCTGTGCCTTCTTCTCCAGCTTCAGGGGTGATTCCGGAACGGCCACCGAAGCCGCAGAAGACGTGGAGCCCGCCACAGCCTTCCCGGTATCGTATTGATACAGCCGGTAATCCTCTATCAGCTTGATGAGTTTCTCAGCATATTTGGGATCGGTAGCATAGCCGGCTTTCTTGAGCCCCTTCGCCCAGCCCTTGTAATCGGTGGGTTCAAGCTCGAACAGAGCCTTGTAGCGGTCCTGGTACCGGAGGAAGTCGCTATGGTCGCAGAAGGACTCTTCCGCGCTCTTGTATACGCGGAAACACTCGTTGGGGGCGTCGTCGTTGACGCGCATTGTCCTGCCTTTCCAGTTGCGATGGCACTTGATGCCGAAATGGTTGTTGCCGTCGGCTGCAAGGGAAGACAGGCCGTAGCGTGACTCCAGCATGCCCTGCGCCAGAGTAATGCTGGCAGGCACGCCGGAACGATGCATCTCGCTCACGGCGATGGATGCATATTTTTTTATGTATTCGTTTTGGGGAGTGTCAGACAGCGCCACAAGCCCCGTCAGCATCGCCAGTATTATCAGAAGGCATCTTTTCATATTCGCGAATATACGGAATTTCAAAGACATCTCCATCATTTACTGCGATTGTTTCGGGGAAAATCTCCCTGCATTCTTCCTGCAGTGCAGCAATATCCTTCACCCTGGAAGAGAAATGGCCTATCAGCAGTTTCCCGGCCCCGGCATCTCTTGCGCAGGATGCGGCCTGGACGGTAGTCGAATGATAATACTGAACGGCCTTGCCGCCCAGTTCCGCCGGATAGGTGGCTTCGTGATAAAGCAGGTCTGCGCCCTTCACGTATTCCGCAAGCCCGGGGAATGGAGCAGTGTCGGAAACATACGCATAAGAACGCGGCTTCCAGGGATTCCGCCTCGGCTCCACGATCTCGTCGAACCTGTAGCCGTAGCAGTCAATCTTATGATTCAGCGGAAACGCCGTCACCCGCAAGATAGGTACTGAGGCTGAGGAATCGTCCGACGGAGCGTTTTCAGCGAAGGAGAGCGCCTTTCCTGCAGCCGAACTGCCGGGCGCGGTGCTTTCCTCTACGAAGCCTTTTTTCAGCGAGTAGAGGAAAGACACCGCCCCGGCGATCTGGTGGAACACGATTTCGTATCCAAGATCCTGCCCGAAATATGACAGGAAGAACTTGATGACGGGCCCGAGATTCTGAGGCCCGAAGACATGAAGCGGCTGGATGCGGTGATACAGGCTCATCGTGCTCAGGATACCGAACAGGCCGAAGCAATGGTCCCCGTGAATATGGGAGATGAAAATGGCCTCTATCTTTACAAATGAAAGATGCTCCTGGCGGATACGCTGCTGCGTTCCTTCGCCGCAGTCAATGAGAAACAAGCGCCCGTGCACGGACAGTGCCTGGGCGCTTGGATTTCTGTCGGAAAAGGGCAGGGCCGAAGCCGAGCCCAATATCGTCAGCGTGAAGTTCATCGGGGATTACTCGCCCTTCTCAAGCTTTTCCTTGAGAGCGGCAAGAGCGTCGATATCACCGAGGGTGGTCTTCTCGACAGCCTTGTTGATGCTCTTCACAGCCTTGCTGGTGGAAGCAGCCTCGCTTGCGGCGGCCTTCTCCTTGACCTCCTGATAGGTGCGGAGGTGGCTGAGAAGGATGCGGCTGGTGCTGCGGCGGAGCTCAACGACCTTGAAGGGGAGCTTGTCGCCGACAACTGCCTGCTTGCCGTCTTCCTTGACGAGTTCGCGGTTGAATGCGAATCCTTCAGCACCGTCGAGAGTGATGTTGGCACCCTTGTCGGTGGTGGAAGCTACAGTACCCTCAACGGTGGATCCGACGGGGAACTTGGCCTCAATCTCATCCCAAGGGTTGGGAGTGAGCTGCTTGTGGCCGAGGCTGAGCTTGTGGTTCTGCTCGTCGAAATCGAGAATCTGGACCTCGATGGTATCGCCGGGAGCGACAACCTCTGAAGGATGCTTGATCTTGGTCCAGCTGAGGTCGCTGATGTGAACGAGACCCTCTACGCCGTCTTCGAGTTCAGCGAATACGCCGAAGTTGGTGACGTTGCGTACGGTAGCAGTATGTTTGCTGCCGACGGGATATTTCTCGCGGATGCTCTCCCAAGGATTGGCGGTGAGCTGCTTGAGACCGAGGCTCATCTTGCGTGCCTCGCGGTCGATGCTGAGGATCTGTGCCTCAACTTCGTCGCCGACCTTCAGGAATTCCTGAGCGCTGTGAAGCCTGGGGCTCCAGGACATCTCGGAAACATGTACGAGACCTTCTACGCCGGGCTCGATTTCGATGAATGCACCGTAGTCTGCGATGAGGACGACCTTGCCGGTCACCTTGTCGCCGACCTTAAGATCGGGGTTGAGCCTGTCCCAAGGATGAGCGGTAAGCTGCTTGAGACCGAGGGCGATGCGCTTCTGCTGCTCGTTGAAGTCGAGAACCACGACCTTGATCTTCTCGTCGAGAGTGACAATCTCTTCGGGGTGGTTGACACGGCCCCAGCTGAGGTCGGTGATGTGGATGAGTCCGTCTACGCCGCCGAGGTCCACGAACACGCCGTAGTTGGTGATGTTCTTGACCACGCCTTCGAGAACCTGACCCTTCTCGAGCTTGCCGATGAGTTCGGCGCGCTTCGCTTCCTGCTCGGCCTCGAGGAGAACCTTATGGGAAACGACCACGTTGCGGCCTTCCTGATTGATCTTGACGATCTTGAAGTCGATGGTCTGATCCACGAACTGATCGTAGTCGCGGATGGGCTTGATGTCGATCTGGCTGCCGGGGAGGAATGCCTCGATACCGAACACGTCCACGATCATGCCGCCCTTGGTGCGGGTCTTGACATATCCCTTGACGATTTCGTCCTTTTCGAATGCCTCGTTGACCCTATCCCAGGATTTGAGAGTGCGTGCCTTCTTGTGGGAGAGCACGAGCTGGCCCTTCTTGTCTTCTGCGTTCTCGACATAGACTTCCACCTTGTCGCCGACTTTGAGGTCGGGGTTGTAGCGGAATTCAGGGGCAGCGATGACGCCCTCGCTCTTGCCACCGATGGTGACAACAACTTCGCGCTTGTTGATTGCCGTTACTTCTCCTTCGACAACTTCGCCCTCGACGATCTTGGAGAGGGTCTGGTCGTAGGCCTTGCGGATTTCCTCTTTCTCCGAGGAATCGTAGACGCCGGAGCCTTCGAATGCATCCCAGTCGAAGTTCTCAGGAGCTACCGATGCGTTGAGCATCCCGGTTTCTTTTTTAATTTCTTCTGACATAATAATTTTGTTTGAACAAATTAGTTGTTTGACATTATGTTTTGTGCTTCCGCGGGCATGCCCGCGCATAAAAGCCTGCAAAGATAGGAATTTTTTCTATATTTGCAAACGATTTAAAAAGCATATATGATTCTAGCATTCCTCCCGCAGCAAATTGCGGATGTTCTTGAAATAGTCGCCACCGTGACTTTCGTGGCCTACCTTGTCCTCCAGATAATGCACAGCAAATGGATGTGGTATCTCTACATCCCCAGCTGCATCTGCGCGGCACTCAATTTCTTCAACAGCGCGACCTGGGCTTTCGCCGCCCTGAACGTCTACTACATCGTCATGGGTTTCGTAGGCATATACAACTGGAAGAAAGACAGTGCAAACGCCAGCGAGGACCATCATAACGGAATAATTCTCAACCGGCTGCCGCGCAAGACTTTCCTCATAAGCCTTGCAATGGTCCTGCTCGGCATTCCCGCCCTCTATTTCATCCTGCAGGCTCTGGACGACCCCAACCCCTTCCTGGACGCCATCACCACCGCACTGAGCATCATAGGCACGTGGTGGCTGACGAAATCCTATATCCAGCAGTGGTGGATATGGATCGTGGCGGACGTGTTCGCAATCTGGATGAACGTCAATCTTGACAACAAATGGTTCGTGGTCCAGTTCGTCCTCTGCATCATTTCCTCGTTCATAGGTCTGTGGAACTGGAACCGCGTCGGAAAATATCTTAACGAATAGCCTATGCTGAGCATTCAGGAACGCCAGGACTACATCCTGGAACAGCTTTCAAAGAAAGGTTTTGTACGCGTCCAGGACATCGCCGAGTCCCTGGGAGTGACGGGAGCCACCATCCGCAAGGATTTCCGGGACCTCGAAAGCAAGCATCTCATCTACCGCAATCACGGAAGCGCGTCACCGGTAAAGCAGAAAGTGACGGACCTGCCGGTACAGGAAAAAGCTTCGATCCGGGCGGCGGAGAAAAGGCGCATCGCCCTTGCCGCAGCGGGTCTGATTTCGGAAGATGATTCCATCATAATGACTTCCGGCACCACCATCGAGGCTATGGCGCATCACCTCAAGCCCAAAGGTTCCCTCAATGTGGTCACGCCCTCCATCCGGGTAGGAGTCACACTGAGCGAGAAAGACAATGTCGAAGTCATGATGCTCGGAGGGAAACTCGTAAGGAATTCCCTTTCCGTGCGGGACACATACACCCTCGACGGGCTGAAGAACATCAAATGCAACAAGCTGTTCGTGAGCTGCGACGGCTTCGACCTGGATGCGGGCATCACCACCGCCTTCGTGGAAGAGGCCCGGGTTACCAACGCCATGATGGATGCGGCCACGCAGGTGATTCTCCTTGCAGATTCCAGCAAGTACGGCAAGGTGGGATTCGGAAAGATCTGCGATTTCGGACGCATAGACATACTGATAACGGACAGCTCCATCCCGTCAAGCGTAAAGAGTCGCATTGAGGACTCGGGTGTCCGTGTAATCACTGTCTGAGTCCTCTACTTCAGCTCAGCCAGGACCTTGTCTGCCTTTGCATAACCGTCGGCGGGAGCCTTCCAGTACGAGAGCAGTATCGCCGAGCCTATGAGCCCGAACAGGATGGCCACGACAAACACCGCATTCCATCCGAACTCCGGCTTGTCTGCAAGATAGCCGAATCCTATTCCGGAGATTACGGTAGCACCATAGCAGAAAATGCCGCAGAAGCCGTTGGCGCTGCCGCTGGCGCGCTTTGTGGCATACTGCGAGCAACTCACGCCCAGAAGAGCCTGGGGCCCGTAGATGAAGAAACTGGATGCGACTATCAGGATTGCGCTCCAAATCCAGGAGGCGCCTGCCGGCACACGCCAGAACAAAGTGAAACAGATAGTGGCGCCGAGAGTGAACAATGCGCTGGTACGCAGGGTTTTGCTCTGGAGATAACGGTCGGTCACCCATCCTGCCACGATGGTGCCCAGCACTCCCCCGATAAGTTCGGACGCGGCCACTATGCTCGCCGAAAGCGCGATGTCGAAGCCCTTGTACTGAGTCAGGAAGGTCGTACCCCATTCCAGGATGGTAAAGCGGATGACATAAACGCAGAAATCAGAGATGGAGATGCCCCAGATCACTGGATTGCGGAACACCATTCTGGAGATGAAGGCGCGGTATTTCTCGCCGGTCAACTGGACTTCCGCAGACGCCTCCGAGGCCTTTTCTGAGCCGTTTCCTTCGGCCTCGAACTCTTCCACCGGAGGAAGGCCCACGGAAGACGGGTCGTCGCGCAGCGTGGCATAGAGTGCCACCGCCCCTACAATGGAGATGGCCGCAGGCACTATGAAGCACAGATTCCAGGCGCTGTATCCGAACTTGCCCAGCATCCATCCGCACAGGGCTATCACCACACCTGCTCCGATGGAGTGCGAGGCATTCCAGATGCTCTGCTTGGTGGCCAGTTCGCTCGGACGGAACCAATGCGCCATAAGAGCCGCACAGGGAGGATATCCCATGCCGTGCACATAGCCGTTCAGCACCCAGAGCGAGCCTATAAGATAGACCAGCCCCATCGTGGCCTTTCCCTCGCCGTCCAGCAGATTGAAAACGCCGTTCAGTTTAGGCGAGAAACAGATGGCGAGGTTGATGATGCAGGACAGCACGAGCCCCAGGCTCATCAGCAATCTTTTCGAATAACGGTCTGCAAGCAACCCGTTTATCATCCTCGACACTCCATATACAATTCCGTTGAGAGTGAGGAAGATGCCGAGCTGCACCTTGCTCAGGCCCAGTTCCGCTTCCATCGCAGGGATGGCCGCGCTGAAATTCTTGCGCAGGAAGTAATAGCAGATATAGCCCAGCATGAGGGCTATCAGGGTGCGCCATTGCCAGCGCACATATTTTGTGCGGACAACCTTATCCATTTATTTCGTGTTGTCGAAGGTGAAATCCTCCCAGGGAAGTTCTGCATCCTTGCCTTTGTCCAGCACATCCGCGACATGGCAGAGAAGAGGGAATTCGGAGAGGTTGACCTGGCCGAGTTCTGCCTTGCGCACGACCGCCTTGTATACCCTGCGGGAAACGACCAGGCTCTCGAGAGTGACACCTGCAAGGATGTCGAGAGCCTCCTCGTAGGTTTTGCCTTCGCCCAGCAGAATACCAATCTTGCGGGTACGTCCGCCATACACGGTAACATAAAGATCGCCTATGCCGATGTTGACACAGTCTTCCTCGGCTCCCTGGATTGCAAGGAGTTTGCGCATCTCGCAAGTCGCCTGATAGAAGGCGGCAGCCTGCGAATTGAAGTGCAGGCCGGCCTCGGGGCCGTTCGCACGGTTGACGAGTCCTATAGTGAGCGCGATTCCGAGGGCATAGCCGTTCTTGAGGGCCACGGCGCTTTCAAGACCTGTCACGTCGTTGGTAAGGGAGATATGATAGTAAGAGGTCTTCATTGCCTCTTTCATCATCTTGATCTCAGCGGTATTCTCTCCGCAGAAGGCCACTTCCGAATGATCGTGATATACGAGTTCGTACGAGGTGCATGGGCCGCCGATGGCGTTGACGGTGCGATGAATGCCTTTCTTTGCAAGTTCGCGCTGCCAGTAATCCGGATACGAAATCAGGGTGCCGTCCTCGAGGTTGATGAGCCCCTTGGTGACGGAAAGAACAGGAACCGAAGGATCGAGTTCGCTCAGAACCGCATCCAGGAACCAGTCCACGCCGAAGGAAGATACACCTCCGATAACGAAATCCGCTCCTGCGACGGCAGTCTTCCAGTCTTCGAACTGGTAATAACTTATTCCCTTAGGGAAATCCTTTTCGAATTTGGGATGACGGCCTGTCTTGCGGCTGGCTTCAATAATGTCTTTGTCGAGAGGAGTACCTACCAGTGCCACCTCGTTACCGTTCTCACGTGCAGGGAAAGCAAGGGCGGACCCCATCATTCCCGCACCGATAATCACAATCTTCTTTTTCATATCTACTTTGAATTATCTTGCTTTTTGAGTTTATTCATACGTTCGACGCTCCACATACGGAATGCGCTCGGCCAGGGAGCAAGTATATCGCTGAAATAGCCGGCCTCGATAACCGGACGGTACTTTGTAAAACGCGCCTGGAAGACAGCCTCGCTCTGGCTTCCGACGGGGCGCTGCTGGTTGTGGATCAACTGCCCCTTGTGCGTGGTGATGCCCTGCAGGGAATTCGCCCACATCAACTTTGCTATCCGTTCCCAGGATAGATTCCCGGTAAGTGACGCGAGTTCAAGCAGGTCCGGGACGATCAGTTCGCCCCAGGTATCAATTCCCTGATGTTCCGCACTCACGGACGTTCCACCGACGGTATGATATCCATACTGGGAGATATCGGTTTTCGGCCCATAAATGCCGTCAAAGAAGAACATCCAGGACGAGAAATAATAGGCCGCCTTCTCCGCCCTTTCCAGATGGACGGGGTCGCCGGTGATGCCATATAGTTTCAAAGCCCCGTTCACCAACGGCCAGGAAGTCTCCTTGTCTATGCAATAACAGTCTATCGCCCCGGCCGTACATTCGAAACGGTCGAGATCCCTTGCAAAGTAGAAGTCCTCCGCTTTGATTGCGGCATCGAGATATATCTTCTCCTTAGTCTGCCCGTATAGTTCCAGCAATGCCGGAATCATGAAACCGCCGATTGTTCCGGCCTTGCCGGCAGGCCTTCCGTCAATGTACCAACTCTTGCCGAAGCCCCACTCGTCCGACCAGTTCAGTATGAAGAAGTCGCAGATCTTGCGGGCGAATTCCAGATATTCATCCTTGTTTATGCCATTATCTGAAAGAAGGCGGAACATTCTCACGGCCTCTGCGGCCGCCCATCCCATATTGCAGACATCCGGCTTGCGGCGCGAAGCGGCATCCTCCTCGAAATTATGATTATAGCAAGTATAGAGGAGGCCGCTCGAATGCTGGGTCTGCACATAGGCATCGTAGATCCCGACGGCCTTGTCCAGCAGGTCCTTGTCGGAATCCCTCAAAGCCTTGAGCGCAAGCATCCTTGCATTCAGGAAGTTCTGCCCGGCCCATCCTATCTCGAAAGTCTGGCAGTATGTGCCCAGATCGGTCCAATACTCATATTTCATCCGCTCGGCCATCTCTTCCCTGCTGATCTTCATCGAAGCGCAGTCGTGAGCCATACGGTTGGTGTAATGCTCGTTTACGAGCCATTTGCCTTTGTACAGATAAAGAAGGGAATGGATGTAACGGATTCCAAGATCGAACACCTGTTCTTCGTCCATACACGGCTCCAGGTGAGGGTCCAGCAAGTCAAGGGCTTTTTCCACCAGGCTCGCCGCGGCGAAATTCTTCCATTTCGGAGGGCATACACATACAAAACTCTTTGCCGTAAAAGTCTCTCCCGGGGCAAGTTCGATGAAAGTATCGTAGCGCGGGCCGAATACTCCCTTCGATTCATAAGTTACAGGCGCTTCGGTTACAGGACGGAAAATGATATGCTCATACCGTCCGTCGGCAGTCTTCTCAAGGGAACAAGAACTTACAAGGGACTCGGGTGTATCGGAAGCGGCAAACAGGGCAAGGCCCGTGTGTCCGGTCTCAGTCAGGGTACAGGACGGGATGCCCGTTCTCTCATAAGAAAAGACCCAAGGCTCCCCGTTATATGTCAAACCTTTCGGCGTTTTCACATCACCGAACTCATTCCCGTTGTAATTGACGCAGGGGATCAAGTAGCGTTCGGCGCGGAAAAGGTCCCGCACCCGGATTTCGTCTTTGAAGCGTACGGTGTCCCTGCCGGTGTTCTTTACTGAACGGGTTACGGAATATGCCCCGTCACCAAGATATTCTATTTGTTCTCCTGCCAGAACTAGCCTTTCGTCCTGTGCTTTCCAAGGGAGAAGTTCAGCAACAGCGGCGGACTTGCGCTTCACCAACCCACCTGCCCCAAAATAGACAGGAGAGGCATTCAGAATCAATCCAGCCGAAAACGCAATTATGCTAAGCAGGAAATGCCGCTGTTTCATCAATTATCGTATATTTTTACAAATATAGCTTTCATTTTTGAAAAAACGAAATTAAAAACAAAAACTCTCACTCCGCAACTCGACGGGGCCGATCAGTCCGGACGGCAGAAGCGGGTCATCCGCCTTGTAGAATTTCACGGGAGTATATGTCAACGGGACGACACCTTCCCGGGCATCCCCTATGAGGCGGTTCACCCACAGATTGGTAACCCTGACTTCCAGCACATTGTCTCCCGGAACCACAAACGAACTGATATCCGTGCAGAAAGGAGGCCTCCACAAAGTTGCCACGGCTTTGCCGTTGACGATGACTTCCGCGATGTTGCAGACCTTCCCGAGGGACAGGACGGTGCTTGCCGAAGCATCTGCACGGAAATGCGTTTTGTAGCTCACCGTGCCGCTGAAATACCGCACCCCCTCCGACTCGTTTTCATTCAGTGGCTCAAGCTTTTCCAAGACAATGCTGTCCGGAGCACCGCGGCCCGGCTGGAACGAGACGGTCCACGGACCGCTGACGGGGGCGATTTCCAAAAGATCGGGAGCAGGTACCTTCCTGCCCTTTTCCGCAGGATTCACAAATACCACGAAAACGGCATCATCCGGAGCAAGTTCAAGGGGCACCACGGTCCTGCCGCGGGAGAAGAGGAAAGACGCCGGCTTCATCTCCCCAGTCTCGGCGTTCCATATTTCGGCCGCACGCCCGCACACACGGAAGGACGCCTCGCATTTTACCACCGACGAAGACGGATTGCTTATCCAATAGATATCGGCCCCGGGCATGGTCCTGTGCACATAGACCAGAGAATCCGGGGCAGCGAAATCCTTGCTGAGGCGCCTGCACGCTTTTTCCAGACCGGCGCCGGGTGTGACTACCGGAATCCCAGCCTTCCGGATGGCCTCGATCTTTTCCAGCGCTTCTTCGGGGAGCAGGGAGGCACTTTCATCCAGGCACATAACACGGTAAGTGCTCCCGGATTCCGCCGCAAGCGTTTTCCCTTTCTGCATTATCTTGTCAAGGAAGGCTTCCGGATTGACGAAGTCATAGCGGAATCCTGCCGGGACGGACGGCTCGCCATGGGAATAATGGGCCGTTATATTGGTGTCTTCGCCATAGAGCCAGAGGATATCCGCGACATCCCTTCCCTGCTGCAGCATTGCGCAGCTGCGGGCAAGATAGCTAATCCAAGCACCCGCCTGCTCCGCCCAGCATTCGTGCCTGTTGAACCATTGCCCGTAAACTCCCAGGCCGAGGCCGGGGAAATAGTCGTCGCGCGGCTGGTGTGCACTGTCGTGTATGACGAAGCGGTTGACTCCGCAGGCGAGTTCGAGATCGGCCGTATGCTTCAGGTTTTCAGGACAATAGCTGTATGCCTGCCGGGCAAGTCCTATGGATGTCAGGCTCTCCGCCGCGACAAGATTCTGTCCGTAGATATGGGCGACGGACGCGGACTCGCGTATATCCGCCATCCCCTCGAATACTCGGTCCTTCGCACCTACTTTGCAGGGCACCCAGCAGGCGGACATGGGATAGAGCGCCGTCTTCTTGACCGACATCCCGTCCATCACGAAAACCCGCCCGTTCTCGTGCGATTCCATAAAGCATCCCTCCATCCCGTATTCGCCGCGTACGACATCCGTAATACGGGCGAAATTCTCGGAAAATAGCTCCGCAATCGTGGTACGGAAGTCCTTGAGGAAGCTTTCGGACTTTGCAGCATCTCCGACGATCACCCCGGCGAGCACCGGCATCCAGGGGGTCATGTCGTAGCCCCGGCGCTTCAAGAATTCTTCCCGCATCCGGGAAGTCCAGTTCTGCGCCCCGGACTCATAGCTGTCCACCATCAGATGCCTTATGCCGCGGGCCCCGAGCATGTCTCCGGAGGCATCCCGGTACAAGTCGAGATAATGGCGCAGGTAGGCGCACATTGCATCCGGATCCAGTTTGTCCACCTCCAGCCCCGTGGCTTCCGGAGAGGCGGGATGATTCTTTTTCCCCGTCAGCGATGCACCGAAACGATACACCGCCCACCTGCCCTCCGGCACATCCCAGTCCAGCACTCCGTCCCTGAAAGCGTCCGTAAGGACCACGACTTTCCCCGTGCCGCCATAGCCTTCCGGCGTGGAATAATCGTGCAGGTCGTGGGAAGCGGCGAAGGCGGCTTTCTCTTCGGCGTGATTGATCCTGTTCTCCGTGTAGAGCCGGAACTGCGGCACAAGCGAGAACTCCGGATCCGGATCCCGCTTTGGCATGGAGTAATGGTAGTAGGCCTTGGGATTGCGGTGCTTGAGCCTGAAATATCTTGCCGTAAGAGGCCCGAATGAAATGGTCTGCGCCTCGCAGCTGCCGACCGGGATACCGAAGACGGTACGGAAGTTCACTCCGTCGTCGCTGACCTGCAGGGAGTCTTCGCAATATTCGGCAACCGAATGCCCTCTCTGCCGGGGATTGGGATTCGTCACTGTCAGGGCTCGGAAAGTCCGGGGCCCGGGGAAGGAATACTGAATCCAGGCGAAACCGTCCGCACCGGCATCCAGGCGCCCATAGTCGGCGTAACTGTCATTATTCAGTTGATTTAATGTGAAAGTATCTCCTCCGCTGCAGCTGACGTTCGCCCCGAGCTCATCCATAAGCCTGACGCTGTCGCCGAGTTCCACGGCGATCACCGCTATATCGGCGTAATAGCTCTCCGCAGTCTTATCCGCGACGACACCCTGCCTGGTGAGCGGAATGTCCTGAAAACGGCCGCTCGTGCTGAACGGCCCGGGCAGTTCCCCGTGGAAATGCTTCCCTCCCTCCAGCAGCATCTCCCTCCATACGAGTTTTTTCATCGCATCTTCAGGCCGCACCCAGGGGCCTCCCGTATGGCTGAAGCCCGGGGAGCTTGCGATTCCGACGTCGAAGCCAAGGGAATCGGCAAGGCTCACGGCCGAACGGAATGCATCTTTCCAGTCCTCCGACATGTAGGCAAGGCGTTTTTCAACAATCTGCGGAGTATCGAAGTTCGCATCGAAGACATGGAAGCCGCCAATGCCGACACGGTGCATCCATTCTATATCCTTGCGGATTCCGTCTTTACTGATATTTCCGTTCATCCAATGCCACCAGACCAAGGGCTTTGCACTCTGGGGTGGTTCGTTGAACACTTCCCTAAGGGTGGAGGCAACGGAGTCATCTTCCTCCGGCATCTGGCTGGAACATGAAATGCAAAGAATTGCGAAAAGAATAAGAAACGTAATTCGTGTCATCATCGAATACTTTTATTCAGTAAATTTAACCATTATTTCTTATCTTTGTATGTTTCAAATATGAAAATATGAAAAAGATAACAGCATTTCTTCTTCTGACACTCGTCAGTATCGTCTGCCTGGCACAGCCCAAAATCACCGGTCATCGCGGATGCCGCATCGAAGGTCCATTTGAAAACACTCTTGCATCTCTGAGATTTGCACAAGACACAGGTATCGAATCCGTAGAATTCGACATCCAGTTAACTTCCGATAAGAAGATAATGGTGTTCCACGGTCCTTCCATGCCGGGTGACAAGTCCCGCAATATCCATAATATGACCTTTGATGAAGCCCGCGCCGTGGTCCTTCCGGGAGGTCATCAGATGCCTACTCTCGAAGAGTGGTTCGCCCAGGCACGAAAGACTCCTGATCTCAAGTTGATCATGGAAATCAAGCGTCAGGAGAATAGAGACCTGGACATGCTCATCACCGCAGAGAGTATGAAGGTCGTTCAGGAATGCGGAATGACGGCACAGGTTGACTACACATCTTTCGAAGAACCAATCTGCGACGAAGTTCTGCGCATCGATCCTTCCGCAAAGGTGCTGTTCATTGCAGGAGGGATGCATGTTCCCACACCCGAATGGGCCAGAAGCAAGGGTTACAAGGGACTTTCATATAATCTGGACGGCTTCCTCAACAATCCCGGACTCGCTGAAAAGTGCTACAAACTTGGAGTTGAGACCACGCTGTGGATCGTCAACAATCCCGATCTGTACGAGTGGGCTGACCAGCACCATATTACATATGTCAGCACCGACCATCCCGAGGTGTTGAAGAAGCATGTCGACAGAAAGAAAGGTGTACCCGGAAAAGGCTATATTTATCATGAAGCATCAGAGTTCACTCTTACAGGGAAACTCTTCCATGACGTGCCAAATCCCTACCACAGAGTGGACACAGCCCGCTTTCATGGTTTCACCCGTGGCGAGAACTTCCAGGTCCGCAGTTCTTCGGGCATAGCAGTCGCATTCAGCACCGACTCCCCTTCCATCTCCCTGATGACTGTTTACGGCCAGAAAACACCCCAGGAACGCACCAGTCATATTTCAGCATGGGGATATGACCTCTATGTTCACGAGGGCGGCAAGTGGATATATGCCGGTGCAGGCGTCTGTGAAAAGGCAGAAAAGGCTGATCCATTTACAATCGTCGGCAACATGAAAGGCGGCCCCAGAGAGTTCCTGCTTTATCTTCCTACCTATTGCGAAGTCCGTTCGGTGAAAATCGGAATAAAGGAAGGCTGCTCTATTTCGGCTGTTGAGAATCCCTTCCGCCACCGCATAGGGGTTTTCGGATCGAGTTACACACAAGGATCCAACACATCACGCGGAGGCATGACATGGATTGCCCAGTTAGCCCGCGAGACCGGATTGGAAATGCTAAGCCTCGGCTGCGGAGGCAACTGCCGCCTGCAGGATTACTTTGCCGATGTGATGGTTGCGGCAAACTGCGAGGCATACATCTTTGATGCTTTCTCCAATCCAACTCCTAAAGAAATCAAGGAGAGGCTTTTCCCCTTCATCGAGAAGTTCCAGACAGCACATCCCGGAGTCCCGCTTATCTTCATGCAAACCATCTACCGCGAGGGCCGCAACTACAACACCGGCTATCAGAAATCTGAACAGGAAAAAATAGACACGGCCGAAAAAATGATGGCTGAAGCATGCAAGAAGTACAAGGACGTATACTTCATACATCCGAATGCAACCAGCCCCGACTATGCCGCCACCGTAGACGGAATCCATCCTTCCGACCACGGATATTTCCTCTGGATGGAATCGGTGAAGAAGCCTATACTGAAGATTCTCAAGAAATACGGAATACGCTAACAGAGCGGTTTTTATTCTGAGCCCTTGGTTTTGTCGCAAAAATAGGCTATTTTTGCGACAAAACTTATATTATGGACAGTACTGAAAAGAGAATAATGCGGATCGTAAAAGACGGAGGAGAAGGTAAAGTTTACTTCCCTTCCGATTTTTTCGAATGCGGCTCGGACAAAGCAGTATCAAAAGCCCTGCAGCGCCTTGTTCAGGCAGAGGTGCTGATGAGGATGGAAAGAGGCCTGTATTGCTATCCAAGAGAAAGCGAATGGGGAATGGGAAAACTTCCGGCCAGTTCCGATGAAGTTCTGGATGCATACAAAAAGAGGGACGGATTCCGCACAGCCCCCTGCCCAGGTGCGGCCCAGAACGCTCTCGGGCTTTCGGAGCAGGTCGTCATGAACCCCGTATATTCCACCGACGGACCGAGCCGGAAAATATACTTCTACAAGAAATTCCGTCCTATCGTTCTCTATCACGTTTCACCCAAGGTTTTCCACTATAAATCAAATATAATGATGCTGGCGGTAATAGCCTTGGAAGACATTGGCCAGAAGGATTTATGGCAGTATGACATGGACGGCCTTCGCGACACCTTCTCCAGAGTACCCTATGAAGAAATTCGCGATGACCTGAAAATTACGCCTAAGTGGATCAGGAACCTAATACTTGATTTATATGGAAAACAAAAACCAACTAATTAATTTCTGGCAGTTTACAGATGCTCAGAAGATGAGCGTCTACAATGAAATCAAAGATAAGAAAAACGTAAATCCGAAAGCCGCCGAGAAGGACTGGTGGGTATGCCACGTAATCCAGGCCCTTTTCAAACTTCGCTGCGCCGATGCTCTCACCTTCAAGGGCGGCACGTCGCTGAGCAAAGCCTGGGGCATTACCGAACGGTTCTCGGAAGATGTCGATGTTTCCTTCGACAAATCCTTCTTTGGCCTGGCAGGCGAAACACGCTCCGCACGAGACCGCATACGCAAACTGACCCGTAAGTACGTTGCTAACGAGATTCCCGGGGAATTGAGTTCAACACTATGGGTATATGGTGGAGAGGAGTGCTATATCGATTACGTGGAAAGGTCCGATTCAGACGCTGACCCGACGGTGCTGAGAGTAAATTACCATAGCATTCTGCCAAAGGATCCTTACATAAAAGAATATGTGAAACTCGAGTTCAGTTGCCGCAGCCCGCGGGAGCCCCGGGAGAAGCGCGAGATAAAGCCTTTCGCCGCTGAACTTTCTCCCATGATAGATTTCGAGAAAACAGAGATTCCCACCGTAGTTCCTACGCGCACCTTTCTCGAGAAGGTTTTCCTTCTGCACGAGGAATTCCAGAAGGACTACCCAAGACATAAAAGAATGTCCCGCCACCTGTACGACCTTTACAGGATGGATAAAGCAGGTATCACGCAGCAGGCAATGGCAGACAGGGAACTGTATGACTCACTCGTAGAACACCGCAGTATCTTCAACGCAATCCGCGGCATTGACTACTCCAACCACACACCGGACAAACTTAGTATTCTTCCGACGGGCGATTTGCTGCCTCTATGGGAAGAAGACTATAAGGCGATGCAGGACCAGTTCATTTACGGAGAATCGCCGGATTTCCCTGAATTGCTGAACGCTATAAAGTCGATTCAGGACAGATTCCACGCACTTGGCTGAATTACGGACGCGTGGCGACATCCAGCCACTGCAAGTCTTCTTCCGAGAGTTCGAGAAGGGACGCCAGCCTGTAGGTTCCGCCCCAGGCGGTAAGGTGGTCGTTTATGCTTCCGCGGGCCTTGTCCGCAAGATGGTATTTGCTCCAGCGGGCAGGGAAAATCGCCTCATTCTTTGAGCCTACAGGCCTTTCCAGACCGTGCCAGATGCGGTGCCCTTCATCGGCGAACCCCTGGGTAGAATAGCGCCATATCAGAGCTGCCACATCCCTCCACATGGGATTGCAGTCAATACGGGCGAGTTCCATGAATTCGGGAATGAGCACGCAGGCATATTCATCCAGGGCCGGATGCTCGGCCCCGACTATTGTAGCTCCCGCCGGCTTCCAGTCAAACCTGGCGAAATCGGTATCCGGTCCATAGACAGGATTATGGATATAAAGCCAGGAAAGGAAATACCAGGCGGCCTTGTGGGCATATTCCAGATATGCCTTTTCTCCGGTTTCCCGATACAAGGCCATTGCGGCGGTAAGAAATGGATGGATGCCTTCCCTATCCACGCTGACGCAGTCCATCGCGCCTCCGCTGCAGCGGAAAAAGTCAATGTCCTTGCCGTAATAATAAGCGAATGCCTTTCTGAACAACGGAAGCAGGGAATCGTCCCGCACCAGCTGCCACCAACGCACCAGCCCCATCAGCACATAGCCGGCACTGTCCCCTCCCCGGCCGGTGACTTCGCCGCTTTCCGCATCCCAAAGCGAACCTATGTTGCCGTCGTCCTGCACTCCGGCAAGCACGGTCTTAACCGTTACGCCCGCCGCCTGCTTAAATTCCTCGGCTTCCTTGTCCATCCCGTATTCCTTCAGCAGGGCGGAAGTGCGGGACAGTTCACTGATGGCCCATCCAACGTTGGAGGCATTTATGACATAGCCGGCACGCGGTTTATGGCTGTTGTAAAGTCCGGTGGCAAAGCGCCTCTCGCGGTTCCAGCTGCGGAATACGGCAAGTCCGAAATCCACATCCTCCTGAAGCCCTTTCCGAAGGCCGTTCTCGATGGAGAGCCGGGCCATCTGGAAAGACTGTGCCCCGAACCCTATGCTGCGCCCGGCACCGTAAACATACTCGCCGGGTTTCAAGTGCCCGGATTGTTCTATCTCGTCCGTCGCCCAGCGGTTCAGGGACGGATCGGCGTCATAGTCCGCAACGGTGTATCCGTCGGAAGACCTGCCGCTCTCATAATAGCCTGCGCAGAACACCTGGTCGTCCACGATGCCCCCGTACCAGTATCCGTGCTCGTCCTGACGGCGGCTCCAGTCCTGGAAGGATTTGTCCAGGCGGACGACTTCCGCCATGCTGCGCACGGAAGGGGTATCATGGCTGAGACGCTTCCACGCCACGGGGAAGACTTCGGCGAAGCCGTAGTTCTTCCACTGCGGCTTGCCGGTGCAGGCCAGGGCCTTGACCTTGAACGATTCCCCGGGCTGAAGGGTGATATAATTCTCATATCCCTCCGTAAAACTCTTCTTCCCGGAGTAGCAGACCGGGCCTTCGCTGTCCGGCCAGTAGATGATGTGCCGGAAAGAGCCGTCGGAGAGCTTTTCCATGGAGCAGGAACTCACGTATGAAGCCGTATCGGCATCCGAAGCAAACAGGGCGAACACGCGGGAGGCATTCTCCGAGACGGTGCAGGAAGGAATGGAGGAGCGGTCGTAGGCGAAAACCCACGGCTGTCCGTCTTTCTCCCACCCCTGGGGCATGTTCTCCCCATAGGGATTGCCGTCGTAGTTCACTCCGGGGATCAGCCAGGAATCCGCCTTGAAACCAGGTTCGGCGGCAAGGGCGAGCTTGAAAGACTGCGGCCCGCCGGCGTTGTTCCGCACACTGAGCGCTATCTCCCATTCGCCACCAATCCTGACGGCTTCGCAGGTGGTCTCCAGGCCGTCGATCTCCGGAACGGTAAAGGCAGAGAAATCCACCTGGGGACTGCATGCCGGCAGCAGGCACGCGGCAAGACAAACTATTATGCCGGGAAATCTCATCTACGCCTCGAACACTACTTCCAGTCCGTCGTATGCCGCCTTGAGAGGCGCGGGAAGAGTGGCGTCGAGCTCCGCCTGGGTGCCGTGAAGGGTGCGGGCGAGATGGGTCAGATACACGCTCTGGCCTTCCTTCATCACCAGGCGCTTACGCTTCAGAAGCATCTTGACCGTACGGTGCACGGTGTTCACGCTGGAGTGGGTAAAGAGGCGGAAGTCCTCATCACCTTTATCCCCCATGCCCATGGTCGCCTCCATGATGAGGCCGTTGATGGGATTGCCGGGCTTGACGTGAGGGTCTATTCCCGCGATGCGGGCGGCAACACCCATTATT
>Ga0256407_10003879_pt1 | contig 25820 bp, 15 predicted proteins | sample RumenRJG_04DNA_FD_193489 | JGI IMG/M metagenome (GOLD analysis project Ga0256407, IMG submission 193489) | Bovine rumen microbial communities from Lethbridge, Alberta, Canada - RJG_04 | ecosystem: Host-associated > Mammals > Digestive system > Stomach > Rumen | place: Canada: Alberta... | reverse complement strand
ATGCATCGGCTATGGTCGTGATGACCGACGGCGCAGGCCAGGTGAGGAGCAACGGACGTTTCGCTTTATGGGTCAACCACGAGAAAGTGCGCATAAGTATCCAGAACAAGTTGTCGGACATCACCCGCCTGGAGCATATCGACAATGATGCCTACAAGGTGGTGGGCAACAACACACCCGTCATCCACATGATTTTCTCCATCTGTGGCGGTACAGGCTGCGGCTCGTTCCTCAATGTAGCCTACCTCATCCGTGAGCACTTCCCTGGACACGAACTGAACGGCTATGCCGTGATGCCCGGCGTGTTTATCTCACAGGTAGAGGCCAAGGTGCCTAATGCACGCCCCAACGCTTTCGGTTCCATCGTCGACATCGACTGGCTGATGTGTCGTAACGTGGGCACAGAAAAGATTGAATTGGAGAACCTGAATGCCAGATACCAGACCAATATGCCGCCGTTCGATACCGTCAAACTCATTGACAACAAGAACGCCACTAAAGATTCCGTCAACAAGATTGACGACCTCTGCGCCATGATAGGCCTATCGCTGGCCACACTCTCTGGTGACACATCAGCAGGTGTCAACAGTGACCTGAACAACCTGAAGGTCAGAATGTACTCGCGCAACTACGATATCGGTAACAAGGTGGCATGGGCCTCCGGCATGGGTATGTGCGAGATTACCATCAACGGCAACGAACTGGGTGCCCTCTACGCCCTGAAGGCCGCCCAGCAAATCATAGATACCCTGCAGACAAGCAAGGGCGATGCTACGAAGGCAGCCACCCAGTGGATTAATGATATGGAGATACGCGAGAACGAAGGCTACGACCAAGTGACTGACTATATGCTGCCAAAAGCACCCCGCCAGTCGATGCCAGAAATTCTGAACGTGAAGTCGCCCAAAGGCGAGGCCAGTGACTGGCTGAACAGGGTGGCCTATGAGGCTGCCGACGTGAAGGACTACCCAACGAAGGTGGCAGAACTGTCGGCTAAGGTCAGCGCTAACCTTGACGAACTGGTCAACCAGTATCTGCAGCAGAACGGTGTAAAGTCAACCGAAAACCTGCTGGTAGCCATCCAGGAGCAAATCAATGCCTGCAACGGTGAGATGGCAGAAGAACTGAGCAGCCATAAAGAAAAGGTGGCTACACTCGATGGTGCACTGGCTGTAGCCGTGAGTACACTGGCCAACTACGACCACGCCTGGTACTCCCTCTCGAAGAACCTAACCGAGGAATACAAGAACAACGTGAACAGTGCTGCCCAAAACGTGGCTATCAACCATCGTGAGATTGTGCGCCGCGAGGCTGCCATTAACTTCTACAGCAAACTACTGGCACAGGTGACCACCCTGCTCAACACCGTGAAGGACATCGCAGCCCGTCTGAATGCCCTACACGCGAAGTTCGAGAAGCACAAGGCTACTATCCTGTACAGCATTCAGGCCAAGAAACCGCTGTTCCAGATAGACCTCACTGAAAATTATGTGGACCGCATCCAGGTGACCAACGATAGCCTTACCTCCTACTTCCTCGGCAAGAACAATGTGCTGGCCATGGCACAGAAGACTGAACAGGAACTGGAATCTGCCTTCCTCGATTACACAATGAACCTCGACGAAGCACAGCAATGGGCATCTATTACCATCGACCAGGTTTACAAGGAACTGTCGCCCGCCAACCAGACACGCATCCTGACAGAGGCCGTACAGAAGAGTTCACCCCTGCTCAACTTCAACATCCAGAGCCAGGGCATCGTACCGAAGTTGCAGCCCGACGATACGTTTGTGGTAGGTGTCTATGACCAGAGCCACTCCCCCATCTCGGCCGATGCCATCACCAAGTTGCTGAAAGACTCCACTTCGAAACCCGAGTTCTGCAGCACAGGCTCCAAGACATCGATTATTATCTACCGCATGGTGGGTCCGGTGCCGCCCTGTGTACTGCAAGATATCGACATCTGTCGCAAGAAGGCCGAAGAGGCATCGTGGAACATCCACTTCGATGCTATGGTCGAAAGCAAGATGGAAGATGAAGGATGGAGCATCTATCCGCAGGAAGGCACTAGCGACGCACTGGAATTGTGGATCAAGGGTCTGATGTTCGGCATGATACGCAACGAGAAGGGCCGCTACCAGTACAAAGACTACAACGAGTCATCACGCGCCCTCGACGACTACTGGGTGGACCTGAGCCATCCCAAGGCCGGCGACCGCGCCACAGCCTTCAACCTGTTCAAACTAAAACTCAACGACAAGAAGATGCACGACACCTTCGTGGCAGAACTGGAGAAGCGCATCATGGCTATTGGCCAGGAGAAGTATCAGGAAATGGTGAAGGCCGTGAAGGATATGAACTACTATTACGACAAGGTGTCACAGATCAACCTGCAGCGCGATACTCTCAACGGCTCAGCCTATGAGGAAATCAAGAACCAGTTGATCAGCGAGGTGGACTATATTGCAAAGAAACTCTAAAAAGAACCTGCTTGGCAGGTTGACAACAAAAGTAGTATGATACGTTTGAAGCATCATGTGTTCCTGTTTCTGGGAAAGGATCTGCAGGAGTGTGCCATCAAGGTCAGACAGAATGTCCTGAAAGACGGCGATGAAGAGTTTAACCGCCACTTCAGTGCCCTGTCATGGGTACTGACTGAGAGTGGCGATGCCGAGGTGAAGTCAATGGAACGCCTGCCGGCAGACGAGAAACGGTTCTATCCTGACGAGACCTACCTGTTCATGGCAGGACCCGTGATGCAGACAACGATCACCAAAGAAGAGGACAAAGAGCAGATCATGGCCTTCTTCGACGGATGGTTCCGTACCCACGTGACCGCCGACACCGCCGGAGCCGATGCCCGCTACCAGTTGACCATCGTCATGCAATCGTCTGACAAGGCGATGGCAGAACAGGCTCTGATGATAGCCGACACGCTCAATAGTCCACGCTTCCGCTACGATGTCGACCTGCTGTTGCTGGCTCCTGACACCTACCGCATCTTCATCACCGACGAAGAACGCCTGGAGGATTTGGACAAGAGCATTGCCCGACTGAACGCAGAGGCAAAGGAAGTGACCAAGGCGCTGATCGAGACAAGACCCAACATCGGCTGTCTGCAACAGATCATTCTGCTGCAGAACACCAAGAAGAGCGGGGCCTCCTACAACTTCGACCTGGACACCATCGCCCGTATCATCAGCGAGTATGGTGTCACCTGCGTGGAGAACTACCAGGATATCTATAGCCAGGCCGTGGCACTGAAGGAGCGCAAGCAGGGAAACATCGTCGGACTGGGACTGGCATGCCTTGACTTCGACAGATACTACTTTGTAGACTATCTGCTTCACCAGGCTTACCTCTATATCATGGAGCGTGAGGGGGTACAGCAGACAGACGTTGACATCAACCGCGCCTCGAAGTTGGCCAAGGACAGTCTGGAGGGCCGCACGCAGGTGCTCACCAACTTCTACGAGAAGTATGTACAGCCAGAACTGGACAAAGGCCGCAAGGGTGAGGACATCGTACCGGAACTCAAGCCGCACTTGGACGAGTTCATGGCCGACCTGGAGAAGGCCATCACCTGCCATATCACCGACGAAAGTCTCTCGCTACCTGAAAAACTGGCCGTCATCGCTCAGGTGCTCATCATTGATGAGGACTCGCTCTCAGGCAATATCTACGACAAGAACCAGCCTGCCTTCATCGACCTCTTCCGCGAACCCATCAACTACTTCCTCGACTATTACAACGAGAGCCTTGAGTTCGAGCGCGATGAGGACGATAACGTGGTGTGCGACAAAGATACGGGCATCCCCGTCATCAAGAACGGCATCATCACCGCCCCCCAGAACCAGGAGGGGTACATCTTCGCACCCATCGACGAAATCAAGCGGCTGCGCATGGAGATCAGGCAGTGCTCAGAGTATATCCGTTCGCAGACAGAGCAACTGGAACAACTGGAGAAGATACGCGAGGAGACGCACAAGGCTGAAAAAGTGGTGATCGATGACGATAACTACTTCCAGCGCTTCAAACTCATAGGAGAGGAAATCAAGGAGAACCCCCTGACGGAGAACTACGAGCCAAAGCCAACGCAGGAGGTGAACATTGACCTCTCACACGACTTCACCCCCATCAAGAACCAGGGAGCCGTTGGGGCGTGTACGACATTTGCTGTCACCGCCGTCTACGAGTCTATCCTGAAGAAGAACGACCGCGAGGACCATGACTTGAGCGAACGCTTCCTCTACTATAATGCACGCGAGGATGACAACCGCCTCAACGAGGAGGGTGTGGCTATCAGCACCGCCATTCTCAGCATCCACGGCAAGGGTATCTGTCAGGAAGCCAAATGCCTCTATTCCGAGACCGATTATAACCAACGGCCTTCGGAGGAAGCCTATAAGGATGCGGAGAACCGCAAGATCAAGACAGCCATGAACATCGTGCTGGGCAACGACCAGGACAAGAACCGTGATACTTTGCGGTCGGCTGTGGCTGAGGGCTACCCTGTGGTTATCTCACTGAGACTCTTCGATGCCTTCGATCATATAGGCAGCGATGGTATGGTGCCGGTGCCATCCAAAGAGGACAAACCGCTGCAGCGTGAACAGCGCGAAGACGGCGCCCCCTCTTACCATGCGATGGTTATCTGCGGCTACGACGACAAGAACGAGGTATTCCTCGTGCGCAACTCATGGGGCGAGAGATTCGGCAAGAAGGGCTACTGCTTCATTCCCTATGCCTATATGTGTGACCGAGAATTCCTCAACTGTGCCTATATCATCACCGAAGTGACTGATGACAGCATCAAGGTGCGTGGCGTGAAAGGTGGCTACAAGGTGATGCTCGACATGACAGACATCAACGTGAAGATTGCCATCATCAAGAACACCATCACCATCAAGAAACGCCTGCAGGAGAAACTGATCGAGACCTACAACGCTGTCTATGGACAGTACGAGACGCTGTTGCAGACACTGGGCGACCCCGCCGTACGCGAAATCATCATAGGTGGAACCAAGGAACACTACGAGAATAAGATCTCTATACAGAGAAAACATATTGAGGAGGTGACGGCTGAGAAGAACCAAACGCTGAAAGAACACGATGCCCAGACAACCAGGACGCTACTCTATGGGTGGATATCCGTGGCACTGTCGACCATCACGCTGGCCACCCTCTCCTTCCTCTTCTTCTATTTCGGTATCATCACCATCATCTCGGCAGTTGTGATACTGCTGATGATTATCGGCCTCATCTTCTATGCTCGCAATCGCAAACAGGAACGCAGCGACTTGGAGGCCAGTTTCGATGGCCGCATAGTGAATCTCAACCGTACCCTCGGTCAATTGCGTAATACTATCAGCGAACTTGACTACCACTCGTTCGTTGCCGGCATGGTGCTTGACGCCACGAACCGCCTGCACCTGAACCTCCAGTCACTACGCAATTCCATGCGCTCCTATGTCAATAACCTGTCAGTCTGGTACGACGAAGAAAAAGAGAAGATTCTACAGATGAGTCCTGACAAGAAGGCTCCGTTTATCTCTCTGCTCGACAATGCGACACTCAACAAGTATTTCACGGAACACAGTAAGGATCTGACGGGGCAGTTGCGCCTGTACCGATGCTGGGAGGAAGGCCACTACGAGATTGACGAGGAGAAGATCCTCGAGTTCAAGACTGGCCTGAAGAATGAGGTGAAAAAGTTGTTGACCAAGGCTTATGAGGGCTTCTGTATCTACGACTATGTGGCTGGCATCCGTCAGTATGACTTCCTCGCTGATGGACAGAACGACACCCGTCCGGAACGACTCAAGACCCTAGGTGACTACTCCGAGATGCTTCTCAAGCCCATCAACACCAATCTCGTACTGCCACAACACTTCATCTATGTCAGGTGTGAAGAGACACTGGCCAACGAGTGGTTCAGTCTCTGCGGAAAACATACGAAGGGGGGAAAGCCGCTATGTGGCTATATAACATCGCCATACAAGTTGCTGGCAATGCAGCAGGAGTACGTCAGCCTCGACAACGTGGCCATCTTTATCTAAGCAGGGACGTTACAGGTCCTTGCGATAGCAACGGTGGCGACGGTGCTGACGGCTCTCCAGGTACTGCCACTGCGAGCGGACGGCCTCATTGGCTTCCATCTGGGGCATGGCCTCGGCATACTTGAAGCCGTAGCGCTGGAACTGACAGATCAGGTCATTGAAGATCAAGGCGTTGGCACCTTTCTGACGATACTCAGGCAACACGCCTATCAGCAGCAGGTCTACCGTATCGGTCTTGTGCCATTTCAGTATGCGCAGCAACTGCCACCAACCGAAGGGCAGCAGACGGCCGTCACGTGTCTTCTGCAACGCCCTCGTGAACGAAGGGAAGGTCACGCCGAAAGCCACCAACTTATCACCGTCCATCACGGAAGAGATGAGATTCAAATCGGCAATCTTAATATAGTCGACCACTAACTTGTCAATCTGACGTTCAGAAAGATGTGAGTAGCCGTACAGGTTGCTATAGGTCTCGTTGACCATCTCGAATATCTTGCGGCCCCATCCGCCCTCTACCAGTTCACGACGTGTGAATTTGCGAATATTTAGCCCATAGCGCTTTGTGACCATTTCGGTAATCTTGGCGAACTTGTCGGGCACCACTTCGGGCACCTTCACCTGATACTCCATATAGTCGTTGTCCTTACGGAATCCGCCCAGCCGCTCCATGTGTTCAGGATAATAGGCATAATTATAGTTCACATACATCGTAGCCAACTCGTTGAAGCCTTCCACCAGCATGCCCTCACGGTCGGTATCAATAAAGCCCATCGGACCGGCCATCTGATTCATGCCTTGCTCACGGCCCCAGTCCTCTACAGCCTTCAGCAACGCCCGCGACACCTCGATGTCGTCGATGAAATCAAACCAGCCAAAGCGCACCTGACGCACATCCCACCGCTCGTTGGCACGGCGGTTGATGATGGCCGCCACGCGTCCCACCATCTTACCGTCACGGAAGGCCATGAAGTATTCGGCATCACAGCACTCGAACGAAGGGTTCTTGTCGTGCCGCAGCGTGTTCATCTCATCGAAGAACAGGTAGGGCACAAAATGCTGGTTGCCCCGATACAAATCGTAGTAGAACTGGACGAACTGGCGCAATTGCTTCCTGTCAGTCACTTTCTTGATCTCAATAGGAGCCATCTTATATGCAAACTATTATTCTTAATGCCGTTTTTCTCTTTTTCGGTTGCAAAGATAGGAAAAAGTCTGTAAAACGCCAAGCATTCCCGCATAAAAAAGTGATATGGTCAGTCAATGATAAGAGGTTATGATAAAATAAATAATGTAAAAAACTGCACGTATTACAAAAGTTTACAGTAACTTTGCACCGTCAATCATTCATAAAACAGGAAAAAGAAAGGTGAGTCTTACCAGTATAGCAAGAAACCTGTTCGCCTCCCGATGGCGCGAACTGGAAAAACATAACAACCAGGGAGAGCAACTGCAACGCATCGTTCTCGCCCGTCTGCTGAACAAAGCCAAGGACACGGAATACGGGCGCAAACACCTGTTTGCCGCAACCAAGAACTACGATGACTTTGTACGCAACAACAGCGTTAACACCTACGAGGAACTGAAGGCGGACATCGACCGTATGCGTCAGGGCGACATCGACGTGCTCTGGCCTGGACGGGTGAAGTGGTACGCCAAGTCGAGCGGCACCACCAACGATAAGTCGAAGTTCATCCCCGTCAGTCCCGACGGGCTGAAGAACCTGCACTACAAGGGTGCTACCGACACGGTGGCCCTTTATCTGCGCAACAACCCCAATAGCCGCATCTTCGACGGCAAGGGCCTCATCCTGGGCGGCAGCCATGCTCCCAACTACAACCTGCCGGGCTCGCTGGTGGGCGACCTGAGTGCCATCCTCATCGAGAACATCAACCCACTTGTCAATCTGGTGCGAGTGCCGTCGAAGAAGACAGCGCTGCTGAGCGACTTCGAGGTGAAGCGCGACCGTATAGCCCGCGAGGCCTTGACAAAGAATGTCACTAACATCAGCGGCGTGCCCTCGTGGATGCTCTCTGTACTGAACCGCGTGATGGAACTGTCGGGCAAGCAGCACTTGGAGGAGGTGTGGCCCAACATCGAGGTGTTCTTCCACGGTGGCGTGGCCTTTACGCCCTACCGCGAGCAGTATGAGCAACTCATCACCAGTCCGCGGATGCACTATATGGAGACCTATAATGCCAGCGAGGGCTTCTTCGGCAACCAGGACGACCCCAACGACAAGTCTATGCTGCTGATGCTCGACTATGACGTGTTCTATGAGTTCATTCCAATTGAGAACTTAGAACCTTCCTCACCTCTCAATTCTCACCTCAATGCTGTCCCTCTCTGGGGTGTGGAGAAAGGCAAGAACTATGCGATGGTCATCTCCACCTCGTGCGGCCTGTGGCGCTACATGATTGGTGACACGGTGCAGTTCACATCGACCAATCCCTACAAGTTCATCATCTCCGGACGCACCAAGTCGTTCATCAATGCCTTTGGCGAAGAACTGATTGTGGACAATGCAGAGAAAGGACTGGCCTATGCCTGTGAGAAGACTGGCGCTCAAATTCAGGACTACACGGCAGCACCGGTCTTCATGGACCAGAACGCGAAATGCCGTCACCAGTGGCTCATCGAGTTTGCCAAGACTCCTGATGACATGGAGATGTTTGCCGACATTCTGGACCGTAAGTTGCAGGAACTGAACAGCGACTATGAGGCGAAACGCTACAAGGACATCACCCTTCAGCACCTGCAGGTCATCATCGCCCGTCCCGGCCTTTTCAACGACTGGCTGAAATCGAAGGGCAAACTGGGCGGCCAGCACAAGGTGCCACGTCTAAGCAACAGCAGGGAGATCATAGAGCAGTTGCTGTTTATAAATAATAATTGAACTTTCTGAAGTAAAAGTGGGAGTAAAAATAGGAGTAAAAGTGGGAGTGAAAATGGCTCGAGCGCTGCTCGCTATCACTCTCTTGGTGTTGTTCACCGGGTGTGCCAGAATGGGCAGTCCCGATGGCGGCTGGTACGACGACACCCCACCCTACGTGATCAGCACTTCGCCAGAGGATAAAGGCACTGACGTGAAGAGCAGGAAGGTGACCATCGACTTCAATGAATACATCAAACTGAGTGATGCGCAGAGCAAGGTGGTGATATCACCTCCACAACTCGAAACGCCTGAGATCAAGACCACTGGCAAACGTATTGTCGTGGAACTGAAAGACACGCTCAAGGCGAACACCACCTACACCATCGACTTCAGCGATGCCATCAGCGACAACAACGAGGGAAACCCCATGGGCAACTACACCTATAGTTTCTCTACTGGCGACCATATCGACACGCTCGAGGTGTCGGGCTATTGCCTCAATGCCGAAGATCTGGAGCCCATCAAGGGCATACTGGTGGGGCTCTATGATAGTGAGACCTTTGCCGACACTACCTTCCACCGTCTGCCGATGATGCGTGTCTCACGCACCAACGGGAGCGGACAGTTCATTATCAAGGGCGTGGCTCCTGGCAACTACCACATCCGTGCCTTGCAGGATAATGATGGCGATTTCGTGTTCGGACAGAAGAGCGAAGTGATAGGCTATTCCAACGATAGCATCGTGCCATCATGGAAACCTGACGCCCGTCCTGACACCATCTGGCGCGACTCGCTGCACATCGAGGACATCATCAGCAAGCCCTACACCCACTTCCTGCCCGATGATATCACCCTGCTCTGCTTCCAGGAGCCGCAGACCGACCGCTACCTCATCAAGACGGAACGCAAGGAGCCTGAGAAGGTGGAATTCTTCTTTAGTTACGGCAACGACACGCTGCCCGTCATCCGCGGGCTGAACTTCGAGGCCGACAGTGCTTTTATCCTGGAGGCATCGGAGAAGAAGGACACCCTCGTCTACTGGCTGGCAGACACCACACTGGTCAATCAGGACACACTGACCATGGAGGTCACTTACCTGATGACCGACACCCTGGGCGCACTGGTCAGTCAGACCGACACCATCGAAGCCTTGGCCAAGGTATCGTTTGAGAAACGCCAGAAGGAGAAACAGAAGGCCTTTGAGAAATGGCAGAAGGAACAGGAGAAGAAAAAGAAGCGTGAGGAGCCGTACGACACGGTCATGCCGCCTGAATTCCTCAATTTCAAACTCAGCGCCAGCGGCCAGATGGATCCCCGGCAACGACTCACCATCGAGATGCCTGAACCGCTGACCAGATGCGACACCAGTGCCATCCATCTCTATTGCATGGTCGACTCGGTGTGGTATCGTGTGCCGCACCAAACGGAGCAGGTCAGCATACGAGTCTATGAGGTAAAGGCCGAATTCACCCCTGGCACGGAATACAGTCTGGAGATCGACTCCGCAGCCTTCGAAGGTATCTACGGTCAGGTGTCGAACAAATACAAACAGGGCATGAAGGTACGTACAGAGGATGAATACGGCACGCTGTCGGTGGAGGTCAGAGGCGTCGATGCCGACTCCATCATCGTGCAACTGCTGGATGGCTCAGGAAAAGTGGTGCGACAGACACTGGCCGACAAGGATCACATTGCCGATTTCTTTTGGCTGAAACCCGACGAATACTACATGAAGGCCTTTGTCGATCTCAACGGCAACGGCATCTGGGATACCGGCCTCTATGATGAAGACCGTCAGGCCGAGCCCGTCTACTACCACTCCGAGGTGATTGCCTGCAAGGCAAAATGGGACATCAGCCACCAATGGAACCTGACGGCCCGCCCGCGCCAACAGCAAAAGCCCTCTAAACTCATCAAGCAGAAACCAGACCAACAGAAAAAACTCAAGAACCGTAACATCGAACGTGCCAAGAGTCTTGGCATCGAATACATGAAACAGGGAACGATGAATTAAGTACAATGAACCGTGTACAAAAAATAACGAACAATGAGTATTATGAATTATAAAACGAGTATCATTACGTTGATGATAGGCTTCTTGGCCATGCTGCCCACTGGTGCCATGGCACAGTCAGCATGCGGCATCGAGAACAAAGCCTTCAAGTCCAACGAGTTTCTGACCTACGACCTCTATTTCAACTGGAAGTTCGTATGGGTCAAGGTAGGATCAGCCTCCATGTCGACCGTCGTCTCCACCTATAACGGCACCCCGTGCTATCGCACCAGCCTGACCACCCGCGGCAACAACAAACTGGACAACTTCTTTGTGATGCGCGACACCCTGCTCTCTTACTGCAGCGTGCGTGACCTCTCTCCCGTGTATTTCCGCAAGGGTGCCCTCGAAGGCAAGCGCTACTATGTGGACGAACTATGGTACTCCTATCCTGGCAACAAGAGCAAGGTGAAGATGCACCGCATCGATTCTGACGGCGAACAGCACTGGCAGGAGAAAGTGTATGATGACTGTATCTACGACATGATGAGCATCTTCCTCAGGTCACGCAACTTCGATACCTCCAACCTGAACAAGAACGATATCATACCCATGCCCATCACCGATGCCAGCCGCCCCAGCGACTCGTGGCTGAAATATCGCGGCAAGGAGAACTTCAAGATAGAGGGTACCAGCCATAAGTTCCGCTGTCTGGTCTTCTCGTTCTTCGAGCGTGAGAATAACAAGGATAAGGAACTGATACGCTTCTACGTCACCGACGACCTCAACCACATTCCTGTGCGCCTTGACCTCAACCTCTCCTTTGGTTCAGCAAAGGTGTTCCTCAAGAGTTATCAGGGCATACGCTCACCGATGACTTCGAAAATAGAATAAAGGAAACAATTGGCGTGCCATCATAACTGGCCGGCTTCAACCATCAGGACGACCCGTTCCGTCAGACGGTCCACGCCTTCAGGGTCGTAGCCTTTCTTCAGCGATGCACCGAACATCCAGGCAAAAGCCTGCCACATACCGGAACGCACTGGTCCGATGAAGGCCTGCATGGCTTCGTAGGCTGTCGAGTTACACTCACGGTCCACCAGTTTGATGAGCAACTTACCCTGCGAGAATGTCAGTTTCTTCATCTTCGGCTTATACTCTTTCACGATGGCCTGTTCCACCCGCTTCAGGTGCGCACTGCGCTCCTCGGGCGGCAATGTCTCGGTGAACTCGGCCGTCTCGATGAGTATCTGCCGTACCTGCTTGGCCAGGGGCAACACCGTCTTCACATTTTTCACCAGGCGCATATAGGCCTGCTGCTGACGCTTGCTCTTGAATGTCGGTTCCGGATAGACATAGACTGGCGACATCTCCATATACTGTATAGAGTCGCCATCGACCAGCGTCTTGCCCACTTTCACCGTTGGCACGAATGTCGGGTCGCCTGTCTCTTCCTGTGCCCTGACGGTTTGAACCGCCAACACCATCGTCAGTATGATTATGACCTGTTTCATCGCTGTGTTCTTACCATTAGTTTACCATCCCTGATAAAAAAGCCCTGCTGGGGAACATCCATGATACGGATGCCGCCCAAAGAGAAGATGCCGCCACCAGCAGACTGTTTCAACTGCGTGTCGATGACAGATGTCGTTTCCGTCAGTCGCTCATATTCCGTAGCCGCCAAAATGAAGCCGCCTAGCACCTTGCCCTCTGTATAGAAGTCACTGCCACTGGTACTTGTAGGCTTTGTGTCCTTTCCCATCAGATAGTAGGCAGCCGAACCGTCACGGTAGTTTTTGCCTCCCAAGCCTGCCGACTTACAACAACTGATCAGATGAACACCACCTCGTCCGTCGGCAACCATAAACTGCTGGATAAAGCCACGATAGGCCTCCTTGGCCAGTTCAGTATAGTCGGTATCCAACAGTCCCAGACGCATGCCCTTCAGGTAGGCTGCAATGAATATAGCCGTACACGACGACTCCAGATAGTTCGTCACAGGGGACGACGTGTACCTGTATGACGACGAATAACTATCGGCCACAAAAGTGCCATCATGGTTCAGCAGTTGATACCAGCACCCTGTCGCCGCATCCTGTTTCGATGCGATGCCTGCCGCCAACTGCTGCAGATAGCCGCGCAGTGTCTGATAGTCCTGCGTTTCAGCACGCCCAGCCTTGTCCATCTGTTCCAGCACATCGACAAGAGCCAGGAAATACCACGCCTCAGCACGTCCCCAATATTCAGCCGAATGGTACACCTCACGGCCTTTCTCAGCAGAAACGCCAGCCCATGAGGAGGCGGCACTGCCTGCGGGGTCGGCAGTAAAAGCATGGTAGAGCAACTTCACCTCGTCGTTCCACAGATACTGCCATGAAATAGTAAACTGCTTGGCTATCAGTGCCCAGTCATCGTCGGTGATAGGCTCATACCCGTCATATTCGTTGATAATCTGTGCCAGCAGGGCAGGCCCCATATACTGTCCGTCGCACCACATCTGATTGGTATATGACGACTTGTGCCACCAGCCGCCAGCAGCACCTGCCAATGTCTGCTCTGTGATGACATAGTTGTTGTTGGCTTTGGCAATACCTGCCAGAGCCGATGCGAAACGCTGGTTGGCAAGGGCTGTGGTGACAGTGGCATCAGTCGACTCAAAATGCTGGCTAGAGGCCATCTCTGCCAGTTTGAAATACAACTTGACGGCATTCAAGTCATCAAAACTCTTTCCCTGTTTTCCATTAGAGGCAATATCGCAGGTCGTAGCATAGCGATGCACCGCATAGTACCAAGGTGCCACATCCACATCATGGCTGTCTTTATAATAGTCGGCAGCCTCCAGAATAGCCTTGGCCACCAGGCCCGGCACATAGTCGAGGACACTGGTACTGTTCTGGGGCGTTTCCACCATCTGACCATTATGGTCGAAAACACCGAATCCCGATGCCGTCGTGTTGGCCTTGAAGTCATTGATACGTGAGTTGATGACCAACTCAAATAGCGTAAGCCTGCCTCGAACGTACAATGCTCACCAGCATTCTTAGGGATGCCGTCGGCCGCATACAGCGAATGCCAGGCAACAGCCGCTATGGCTATTACCACAATCCTGATGATACCAGTATGTCGGATGTTGTACATGAGCAGGTCGTTTTTATGAAAAACTGGTGCAAAGATACGTATTTTTTTCAAATTCGCTTCTTTCTTTCAGTCTTTTTACGTATTTTTGCATCCATGAAATGCTGGCTAACTATTCTCACCCTCCTGATGACCCTCAGCGGCTATGCACAGACCACGCCGTCTGGGTGGGAACTCTTGTGGGAACAGCGGTACAGTCGGGAGGATATGGATGAAGAGGAGTGGGAGGAAAGCCTTGACCGCCTGCAGCAGTTAGCAGACAATCCCATCTGCATCAACACGGCCACCCGCGACGAACTGGAACATATCCCGTTTCTCTCGGAGCAGCAGGTGATGGACATCATGGAATACCTGTATCACTACAGAACCATGCGCTCCTTGAACGAGATAGCCATGATTCCCTCCATCGACCACTGGCAACGGCAACTGCTAGGCTACTTCATCACGTTCGAGGAGCCGGAGAAGGAGCCCTACCGTCCGCGTCTGGACTCGTTGCTCAGCCGAGGTCACCATACGGTGACAGCCACCAGCCGATGGCCATTCTACCAACGGAAGGGCGACAAGAACGGCTATCTGGGCTATGCCCTTCGCCACTCGCTGCGTTATGAGTTCAAGAGCGGCGACTATCTCAGGGCAGGCCTGATAGGAGCGCAGGATGCAGGCGAACCGTTCTTTACCAACTGCAACAAACTGGGCTACGACACCTATTCTTATTATATCCAACTGCGCAAACTGGGCTTTTGGGAAAATGTCGTAGTGGGTAAGTATAAACTATCGGCAGGCATGGGACTGGTGCTGAACAACAGTTTCATGCTGGGCAAACAGTTCATGCTGCAGAACATGGGACGGCAGACCAACACACTGCGCCCCCATTCCTCGCGCTCCGAGTCCGACTACTTCCAAGGGGCTGGCGCCACCCTGCGCCTGTCCAAGCCACTGTCGCTGACGGCATTCGTCTCCTACCGGTCGATGGATGCCACGCTCAACGACGACGGCTCTGCAGCCACGCTGATAACTTCCGGATACCATCGCACCCAGACTGAGATAGACAAGAAGTATAACACTCACCTGACGGCCACAGGAGCCATGCTGAACCTGCACTATGGCGGCCTCAGGGTTGGGGCCAATGCCGTCTATACGCACTTGGACCGCTCCCTGGAGCCTGACCGAACGGTGCTTTACCGCCGTTACAACGCCCACGGAAAGGATTTCATGAATGCCAGCGTGAACTATACCTACTACCACTATCGCTTCACCGTCAATGGCGAGACGGCCGTCAACCAAGACGGGGCCATAGCCACCATCAACACTCTGGGCTATCATCCCAGCGATGTGTTCAATGCGGTCGCCCTCTACCGTTTCTATAGTTATCGCTATACTGGTCTCTACAGCCACTCGTTCAGCGACAGCGGCCACACCCAGAATGAGAGCGGCATCTATGTGGGCTTCAATTGGACGCCCCTGGGTTCCCTCACCCTGCAGGCTTATGCCGACTATAGCCACTCGCCATGGGCACGCTATCAGGTGTCGCAGACATCTGATGCGGGCGACTTCATGGTACAGGCCGACTGGAGCAAAGGCAACTGGAACGTGCAGGGTCGCTACCGCATTCACTTGCGACAGAAGGACAATGATGAGAAGACGGCACTCATCCCAGACCGCGAACAACGCATGAGGCTCTTTGCTGCCTACACATCACCCTCAGGATGGAGCGCCAAGACACAGGCCGACCTGACCCGCTCACACTACAAAGAGACCAGCAACGGCTGGATGGTCAGCGAGCATCTGTCGTACCAACGTCCCACGTGGCTGGTGAACCTCGTGGCAGGCTATTTCGATACCGATACCTATGCCAGCCGCATCTTCATCTACGAACGGCAGATGCAGTACGACTTCTCGTTCCCCTCCTACTATGGTCAAGGCATCCGTCTGTCTCTCGTGGCACAAGCCGCCCTCACCAGTCAGTTGCGCCTTGCGGCTAAACTGGGCTATACCAACTATTTCGACCGCGCCATCATCGGCAGCGGCCTACAGCAGATTGATGCCTCCCACCAGACCGACCTTGACCTGCAATTACGCTGGAAATTCTAAAAAAGGTGAGGCGGTAGCAAATTATTCACTCTTCACTCTTCACTTTTCACTTTATTTTCGTACCTTTGACCTTCGGTCTTAGGTACTTTCGCTCGGAAATGAAAAGAAAAACTTCGTTTCCTTTTGCATTTCGCTCACTTATTCGTACCTTTGCACCCATATTGATTTTTGCATTATGAAAGAACTGGCATTGAAGTACGGATGTAATCCGAATCAGAAGCCCTCACGCATCTTCATGCAGGATGGCTCAGAGTTACCTATCGAAGTCGTTAACGGTCGTCCAGGCTACATCAACCTGCTCGACGCATTCAACTCATGGCAGTTGGTGAAGGAGTTGAAAGAGGCTACCGGCCTGCCCTCTGCCGCCTCGTTCAAGCACGTGTCGCCTGCTGGCGCTGCTGTGGGTCTGCCCCTGAGCGACACGCTGAAGCACATCTATTTCGTCGATGACATCGAGGGGCTTGATGAGTCGCCCATCGCTTGTGCCTATGCACGGGCCCGTGGTGCCGACCGCATGTCATCCTATGGTGACTTCATCGCCCTCTCCGACGTGTGCGACAAGACCACTGCCCTGATCATCAAGCGCGAGGTCAGCGACGGTGTCATCGCCCCCGGATATACCGACGAGGCCATCGAGATATTGAAGGAGAAGCGCAAGGGTACCTACAACGTCATCAAGATAGACCCTGCCTACAAGCCTCAGCCTGTAGAGACCAAACAGGTGTTTGGTGTTACCTTCGAACAGGGCCGCAACGAGATCAAGTTAGACGATCCCGCCCTCTTCGAGAACATCCCCACGCAGAACAAGACCTTCTCGGCAGAAGCCAAGCGCGACCTGATGATTGCCCTCATCACCCTGAAATATACCCAGTCGAACTCCGTCTGCTACGTGAAAGACGGACAGGCCATCGGTATCGGTGCCGGTCAGCAGAGCCGCATCCACTGCACCCGTCTGGCTGGTCAGAAGGCCGACATCTGGTGGCTGCGCCAGCATCCCAAGGTGCTCGCCCTGCCCTTCAAGCCCGGCATACGCCGTGCTGACCGCGACAACACTATCGACGTCTATATCTCTGAGGAGGAGCACGACGACGTGCTGCGCGACGGTGCTTGGCAGCAGTTCTTCACTGAGCAGCCTGCTGTGCTGACCCTCGCTGAGAAGCACGAGTGGATTGCTAAGAACACACAGGTAGCACTGGGCAGTGATGCTTTCTTCCCCTTCGGCGATAATATCGAGCGTGCCCACAAGAGTGGTGTGCAGTTCATCGCACAGGCCGGCGGCTCTGTTCGCGACGACCATGTCATCATGACCTGCGACAAATACGGCATCGCCATGGCATTCACTGGTGTACGCCTTTTCCACCATTAAAAAGGGAAAAGTGAAGAGTGAAAAGTGAATAATTTGCTACCGCTTATGATAGGTAAAGAAGACTTCCAGGAGATTCTGGAGAATGGGATATCCTTCGGTCGTGGCGGTGAACGCCACGACCCTAACGAGGGCAAGGTGAAGACCAAGGCCAAGAAGAAGAAATACATCACCGGTGCCCATGGCAGCGGTTCCGCCCGTCAGAAGGCTAAGTACCGCGAGCAGCGAGCCAACCGCAAACATCGGTAAAAGAAATATATTACGCAAGTTGTTTTTTGACCACGAATTTCACGAATTAAACGAATTATTGTTGCTCCAAGATCCGATATGAGCTAATCCTGCATAGGAAAAAATTCGTTTAATTCGTGAAATTCGTGGTTGTTCTAATACATGCGAAAGTTGTATTTGTTACTGTAATAGTCGTCGGGAGAAGTAGCGGACGGGATACCATGCAGCCAGGAAGCCTACGACCAGCACGGTCACGAAGATGATGACGATGTCCCAGGGATGTACGCTGACGGGATAGGCATTGATGATGAATGACCCCTCGCTGCTGCCCAGCGAGATGATACCGAAGGTCTGTTGTATCCAGCAGAGCAACAGACCGAGGAGTATGCCGATGACGGCTCCGATGGCAGAGATCATACGGCCTTCGAAGAGGAAGATGCGCGTTATCTGACTGTCGGTGGCTCCCAGGTTACGCAATGTCACCACATCATCTTTCTTGTCGATAATCAGCATCGAGAGCGATCCGATGATATTGAAGCAGGCCACCATCAGGATGAACGTCAGGAAGACATAGGCAATGAGTTTCTCTATCTTCATGATACGGAACGTGTCGTCCTGCTGCTCATAGCGGTCGAGCACGCGGTAGCGGTCGCCACAGATCTCCTTCATCCGCGCCTTCGTCTTCTCAAAGTCGCTGCCGGGCTTCAGGCGCAGTTCCAACGACGACACCTCGCCCTGCCTGAAGAAGAGGCGACGGGCAAAGCCGATGCTCGTCAGGATATAGTTACGGTCATACTTCGCCTGCATCACCTCGAAAACCACGTCGGGCGAATAGAGTTCGTCCTGTACGAAGCCGTCAGAAGGGTCGCTCATGTCCAGTTGTCCCTCACGACGTGGGGCATAGATCTGGATGGGTGTATCGAAGTGGGCGCCCGTCCCGAGTTGTTCGGCCAGTCTGATGCCAACGATGCCATAGTTCAGGTTGGCGGCATGCAGTTCAAAGGTGCCCTGTCCCCAGAGTATCTCGCGGATATGGGTCAACTCATCGAAGTTATCCTCCACGCCTTTTATCTGCACCATCGCCTGACGACCGTTATAGACGGCCATCGCCTGGTCCTCCACACACTCTGTCGCCACAGCCACCTCCGGCAGGGTCTTTATTTCTGTCAGGATGGGGTCATCGGCAGGAGCCGACTTACCCTCCGTGGGGGTAATCTCTATCTGCGGGTCGAAGGCTGTGAAGAGCGAGGCCACCAGGTCACTGAAGCCATTGAACACGCTGAGCGTCACCACTAGGGCCATCGTGGCTACCGCCACCCCGACGACCGAGATGGCGCTAATGATGTTGATGACGTTGGTCGACTTCTTCGAAAAGAGGTATCGCCTAGCAATATAGAATGGAAAGTTCATCTTTTAAAATTTAGAATTTAGAATTAAGAATTTAGATGTATGCTCGCTTCGCTACGCGTAAGACGTAAAATTTTAGAATTACTTCTTAAATATAACTTCTTACTCGGCGAAGCCGATACTTCTTAACTCTAAATTCTTAACTCTTACTTCTTTAATAGTTCATCAATCCGTTCGATATAGTCCAGCGAGTCATCGATGAAGAATCGCAGTTCAGGCACGATACGCAATTGATAGCGCACCCGCTGTCCCAGCGCATAGCGAATCTGTTGGTTGCTCTTCTCGATGTTAGCCAGTATCTCCTCGCCCCGTTCTGAGGGGAAAATACTCAGGTAGGCAGTGCAGATGCTTAAGTCTGGTGAGATCTTGGTACGGGTCACGCTGACCATCACACCATGCATACTGCGTGTCTGCTCCTGGAAAATCACGCTCAACTCCTTCTGCAGCAAGCGTGCAATCTTATTCTGTCTTGTCTCTTGCATATTCTATTTTTCACCTTTCATTTTTCACTATTCACTTTTCACTTTATCTGCGGCGGTAGCGAATTTTTCACTCTTCACTATTCACTATTCACTTTATCTGCGGCGGTAGCAAATTTTTCACTCTTCACTATTCACTTTTCACTTCCTCCGGATAATAGTCAACCCGTCCCTCAGCGGCAGGATGACCTGCTCTACCCTCTCGTCCTGCGCTATGTGGTCGTTGAAGCGACGGATACCCAGTGTCTGCTGGTCACGGTCATAGGCAGGATCTGTCACGTGTCCGTCCCACAGCGTGTTGTCAGCCAGCATGAATGCCCCTGGCTTCAGCAACGGGAGCACCGCCTCGTAGGTCTCCACGTATGTACGCTTGTCGCCATCGATAAACGCCATGTCGAATGTTATGCCCAGTTTGGGAGCCTCGGTGATAGCATCGCCAATGATGAACTCTATCCTGTCGGCAACGGGCGACTGTTCTATCCACGGCCTCGTGAAGTCCTCCTGCTCATCGTTGATCTCGAAGGTGTACACCTTGCCGCCCTCCTCCAGACCCTCAGCCATGCAGATAGCACTATAGCCGCTGAATGTGCCCACCTCCAGTATACGTCTTGGCCTAATCATCTGCACCAGCATCTTCAGCAGCCGTCCCTGCAGGTGTCCGCTGGCCATCCTGCCATGCAGCAACTGGATGTTGGTAGCCCGCCACAGACGGTACAGATACTCAGGCTCCGGCTCTATATGGGAGAGGATATATGGACCCACCCCTGTCCCCTCCCTGTATGGAGGGGAATAGTTAGACTCGCTGCTTATAGAAGACTCCATCTCCAGTTGTAAAGGTATTTACTCCCCTCCATTTAGGGAGGGGTTGGGGGTGGGTCTTAGCGCTTCCACTGCCAACCTGTAACTATCCAGGCCGAAGCCACATATCACGCCCTTACAGGCTGCAGAAATCATGGAGTGATGACGGAACTCCTCCCTTTGGTGCACATTAGAGATATGCACCTCTATCACGGGACATTTCAGTGAACGGATACAGTCCTGCAGGGCTATGCTGGTATGGGTATAGGCACCAGCGTTCAGCACAATGCCGTCATACGTGAAGCCCACCTCCTGCATCTTGTTGATCAGTTCGCCCTCCACGTTGCTCTGATAGTAGTCTATCTGCACATCCGGGTATCTGGCCTGCAACTGCGGCAGGTAGTCGTCGAACGAGGCACTGCCGTAGATGCCCGGTTCCCGCCGTCCCAGCAGGTTCAGGTTCGGTCCGTTGATAATCTGTATTTTCATACGCCTTATGTTATTGCGATGCAAAGATAATCCTTTTCTTTGAACTATCAAATCTTTTCGCCAGAAATCTTCACTCGCCCACTCGGTTTTGTATAAAGGAAACAAAAACCATAAAGAACCCTTTCATTGATTTCAATCTTTTCAAGATTTGCGTCTGCCGCTGCTGCTGACTGATCGTAAGTAAACTTCCATCAGTCATCACCAGCACCACACGCAGCATTCCATGCTTTGAAATCAATGAAAGCAAAAACATCGGCTTTGCAAGCCTAAAAAAACAGATATTACAAGTGGGGAGGATGTTAAGTGTTGTCTCTATTCTATATAAAGGTTTTTGAGCCCGAAGGGCGATGTTTTTGCCCATGTTAGGATGTGAGGCCTCTGTAAGAGGCTAAGATACGAGGCAGAGATTTTTATCTACAAGCACGCTTGTAAGGAAAAATATTTGCCTCGCATCTTATGAGGGCTGTAAGCACTCACATCCTGACATGGGAGTTCTTTTTTGTTTTTGTTTCTTTACAGAAGGCAATAGCCGACTAAAAGCATCTTTTTCCTTCAAATTATTGTTTGGTTTAGTTTATTTTTGTATTTTTGTGGCCAAAATCAATTTATCATAATCTGTGTATGAAGATGAATAAATTATTAGCGAAGCGACTGAAAGAATTCTTAACTCTAAATTCTTAATTACACATGGACGACCAGACCAAAAAGATGAGGCGCGACTACCTGCGCTACTTGAAACTGCAACGCAGCATGTCGGCAAACACGGTGGAGGCCTATGGCCGCGACCTGGACAAACTACTCGTGTTCCTGCAACAATCGGGAAAAGCCCCCATCGAGGTGGAACTGGCCGACCTGCAGGACTTTGCCGCTGGCCTGCATGACATCGGCATCGGGCCCCGCTCACAGTGCCGCATCCTCAGCGGTGTGCGCTCGTTCTTCCGCTTCCTGGTGATTGACGGCTATCGCGACACCGACCCCACCGAACTGCTTGAGTCGCCTGTACTGGGCGAACACCTGCCCGAATTCCTCACACCACAGGAAGTGGACCGTCTGGAAGACAGCATCGACCTCTCCAAGCCCGAGGGTCATCGCAACCGTGCCATCATCGAGGTGCTCTTCTCCTGTGGTCTGCGCGTGTCCGAACTCGTCAATCTCAAGTTCTCGCAGGTCTTTATCGACGAGCGTTTCCTGCGCATCATGGGCAAAGGCTCAAAGGAGCGGCTCGTGCCCATCTCCGAGCGGGCCTTGCAGGAAATCAGCAACTATATGTCCTGGCGCGACTCCTTGAAGATCAAGCCTGGCGAGGAGGACTATGTCTTCCTGAACCGCCGTGGCGCGCACCTCACCCGCACCATGATACTCATCATGCTGAAAGAGCAGGCCGATGTGGCAGGCATCCACAAGACCATCTCGCCCCACACCCTGCGCCACTCCTTTGCCACGGCACTATTAGAAGGTGGTGCCGATCTTCGTGTCATCCAAGCCTTGCTGGGACACGAATCGATCGGCACCACCGAAATCTATACGCATCTGTCGATGCAATCATTACGCAAGGAGGTGCTCTTGCACCACCCCCGTAACATCAAGCATTAAAAAGCCTCCCCGCCAGCAAACGTGACAGGGAGGCTGATTGATAATACAAGGATTACTTCATCACGACCTTGAACTTCGTTCGAGTTCGTTCACGTTCGGACGAACTCGAACAAGTTCAGTTCGTCTCTCACTTCATCACGACCTTCTTGCCGTTCAGGATGTACACGCCTTTAGCGGTTGGCTTTTGGCCATTAGCAATCTTGCGGCCGTTCAGGTCGTAGTAGGTGCCGGCAGTCTTCTGGCCGTCGGCCACTGCGCTGATACCCGTAGGCGTCTCCTTCGTCAGGGTAATCTTGTGTATCACAACCGGACCTTCCAGCGTCTCCAGTTCGATGATCACGTCACCGCTCTCCGTGATGCTGTAGCCCTGGTCGTCGGCCAGTTCCATGTCCTGTCCGCTGCCGGCGCGGCGTGCACCGGCCTCCTTCGCCGTAAGGGCACCCTTCAGCATGCGCATCTTACCGGTGAAGTCGATGGTCAGGGTATGGTCTGCCGGCATGTCCTTCAGGATGATGCGGATGTTCTCGCCCTCGGTGGCCTTCATGCCCGTCTCGGTGGGGATGATGCGCTCCTGTGCGTTCGACGACAGGCCCAGGTTCTGTATGAACTGTCCGGCATCCTCCGTGTCGACCAGCGAGCCCACGAACTCAGCCGTCTTCTCGTCCTGTCCCAGATGATAGAATGTCTCGCCGTCAACGGTGTCCACGGGATCGTCCTCCGTCATCACGGGGATGGTGTTCTCAGGCGCTGCGATGGTCACCTCGATGAATGCGGCCTCCACGTCGTTGTGGTTGGCATCACCGGTCACCTTGTAGTACACCTTGTAGGTGCCTGCTGCAGTGGCAGCGGGTATCGCGTCGCTCCAGTTCTCACCGTCCAGCGAGTAGGCGATGGTGCCACCCTCGGCCTGTCCGGCAACGATCAGTTCCTGTGCCTCATCGCTGTACACGAGGTCGGTCTTGGCTACGGGAGCCGTCAGCGTGACGTCGGCCTTGGCGATGGTCACCTCGACGAAGGCGCCCTCCACGTCGTTGTGGTTGGCATCCACAGTCACCTTATAGTACACCTTGTAGGCACCTGCTGCGGTGGCAGTGGGGATCTCGGCGCTCCAGTTCTCGTTGTCCAGCGAGTAGACGATGGTGCCACCCTCGGCCTGTCCGGCAACGATCAGTTCCTGTGCCTCATCGCTGTACACGAGGTCGGTCTTGGCCACGGGAGCCGTCAGTGTGGCGTCGGCCTTCTTGATGGTGAACTCTGCCGTCTTCGTGCCGCTGTAACTGCCTATGCCGGTGGCGGTCACCTTGGCCGTGCCGGCGTTCACGTTGTTCTCGTACACCAGGGTGTAGTCGGTGTCCTCCTTCAGGACGACGGTGCCGTCCTTCACGGTGACGGCGGGCTTCTTCTCCTGGCCGTCATAGACGAACTCAGTGGGATCCAGGGTCAGTTCGAACGTGTTGGCGTCGCCGGTCACGATGCTGAACTGGGCCGTCACGCTGCCCCTGTAGTTGCCCTTGCCGGTCACGGTCACGGTGTAATTGCCCACCTCGGTGCCCTCGTTGCCGGCCACGTTGTAACTGCCGGCGGGAACCTCCAGGGTGCCTGCGGTGACACTCGCCACCTGTACGGTCTGCTTCAGGCCGTTATAGACCAGATTCGTCTCCTCCAGGGTGGCGGCTGTCAGTTCTGCCGCCTTGATGGTGAAGTTCTTCGTCACCGCGCCGCTGTAGTTGCCCATGCCGGTGACGGTCACCTTGGCGGTGCCGGCGTTCACGTTGGAGGCATATTCCACCGTGTAGTCGGTGCCCTTCGCCAGGGTCATGCCGTTGAAGGTCACCACGGGTGCGGGCTCCAGGGCCTCGCCGGTGTAGGTCTGTGCCTCGATGGCGGCAACGTTGCTGTTGGCCAGTGCTTTCTGTTCGACGGTCAGTTTGCCGTCCACGAAGGTGATGTCGTAGTTGGCAGAGGTCAGGCCGCCGGGGGTGATGGTATATTCGCCCACGCCGCTCTGGTTCTTCACGTACGGGCAGGTGAAGGTCAGAGTGCCACCCAGCACGCCCATGGACTCACTGTTCACGAAGCCGTCGTAGGCGGCGGTGAACTTCGGTGCGTTGGCGCCGAAGGCCACGCTCTTGTCCTCGGCAGTCACGGTGAGGGCCGCCTTCCTGATGGCGAACTCCTTGGTGACGGTGCCGCTGTAGTCGCCCTTGCCGGTGACGGTCATCGTGGCCGTGCCGGCGTTCTTGTTGTTGGCGTAGGTCACGCTGTAGTCGGTGTTGGCGGCCAGCGTCATGCCGTTGAAGGTCACAACGGGGGCCGGCTTCTGTGCCTGGCCGGTGTATGACACCTCGTCGATGTCGGCCACGAAACTGTCCTCCAGGACCTTCCTGCCCACGGTCAGTTTACCGGTGTTGTTGGTGATGGCGTAGTTGCCGGAGGTCAGGCCGCTGGGACGGATAATATACACGCCGGCGCCGCTCTCGTTCTTCACGTAACTGCAGTCCAGGGCCAGCGTGCCGCCCAGCACGGAGGCCGTCTCGTTGTTCACGAAGCCGTCGTAGGTCACGGTGTACTCAGGGGCGTCGTCGCCGTAGGTCACCTCCTTGTCGTCGGCGGTCACGGTGAGGGCCTTCTTCTGGATGGTGAAGGTCTTCGAGGCGTTTCCGGAGTAGAAGCCGATGCCGGTGACGGTCACCGTGGCGGTGCCGGCGTTCACGTTGTTCGTGTAGCCGATGAGGTAGTCGGTGCCCTTCACCAGAGTCATGTCGTTGAAGGTGATCGCGGGATCAGGCGTCTGGGCCTGGCCGCTGTAGGTCACTGCCTCGATGTCGGCGATGAAGCCGGCCTCCACCTCCTTCTTCTGGATGGTGAAGGTCTTAGAGGCCGTGCCGCTGTAGTTGCAGGCGGCGGCGGCGGTGACGGTCACCGTGGCCGTGCCGGGGTTCACGTTGTCGGCATAGGCCACGCTGTAGTCCTTGCCCTTCTCCAGCGTCATGTCGTTATAGGTCACCACGGGCTCGGGCGTCTGGGCCTGGCCGGTGTAGGTCAGGGCATCGATGGCGGCGATGAAGCCGGCCTCCAGGGCCTTCTTCTGGACGGTGAAGTCCTTCGTGGCTGAGCCGCTGTAGTTGGGGTTCTGTGCAGCGGTGACGGTCAGCGTGGCCGTGCCGGCATTCACGTTGTTGGCGTAGGTCACGCTGTAGTCCTTGCCCTTCTCCAGCGTCATGTCGTTATAGGTCACCACGGGCTGCGGCTCGAGGGCCTGGCCGCTGTAGGTCAGGGCATCGATGGCGGCGATGAGGTCGCTGGCGAGGGC
>Ga0256407_10003878_pt1 | contig 25820 bp, 17 predicted proteins | sample RumenRJG_04DNA_FD_193489 | JGI IMG/M metagenome (GOLD analysis project Ga0256407, IMG submission 193489) | Bovine rumen microbial communities from Lethbridge, Alberta, Canada - RJG_04 | ecosystem: Host-associated > Mammals > Digestive system > Stomach > Rumen | place: Canada: Alberta... | reverse complement strand
GTATCGATCGTCTGCACATAGGCGTAGGTGATGTCTCCGCTTTCGGCCACCACGACGGTGTCCAGACGGAGAGCCTCCGTACGTATGGGAGCCTTGACATAGCGCCGGAACATCTTGTCCTTCCGATCGGCCCGCCTTGCGTTCATGCGCTTGCGGAAGTGGTCGGTATAGTGCTCGACCGCTTCTTCGCCGGTCACGCCGAAAGCGGAGCTCCACTGTTCGTCGCTGACCCTTGAACTGTCGGTGCGGAAGGCGTACAGGTCCGGGAGATTTCTTCGCAGGAACAGTTCCAGCTCGTGCTTGCGTATGAAAAGGGTGGAATCCGTGACTATGCCTTCGATAAAACGTGCATATCTCTCGTAGCCCCTCAGCTGCGCCGCCCTGTAGCGGCTTCCGGTTATGAATACAGGATCCAGCTGGACAGTCTCGCCCATTATATGCATGAGCGGCGAAAGCCTCAGCTGCCAGCGGCTGTCGGTCAGGTCCGCGGGGATGTTTATATCGAACCTCAGATCGACCTTTCCCAACCTTTCCGCTACATTCCTGAACGACGCCACCACCACCGAAGGGACTATCACGTCGCTCGCGACCATGTCTCCGTTCTCGTCACGCACCGCCTTCATTATTATAAGGTCTCTCCCCTCCGCATCCTTTATCATCATGGTATCGCTCACCAGACGCTCCACAGGCACATCGGGAGTATGCACTTCATCTGCCAGGGCCAGACCCGGGACATAAGCCCCGGACCTGACCGACTCCATCTTGCGCATCGGTGCACAGGCACACAGGCAGGCGCAAACAAGGATGGGCAGATTACATTTGGCAAGGGAAATCATCTTCGTCGTCCAGAATGGTCAGTCTGTTTGCAAGGATGTCCGTGGAATTGTGTTCCAGGCCGTCCGTTCCCGTGAACTTGTTGTAACGCACGCGTCCGGTCACCCACACACGGTCTCCTTTCTGCAACTTTTCCAGGCCTGTAACCCGTTTCCCTTCCCACGCGTTCACATTGTGCCACTGCGTGTCGATCACGGCTGCACCGTTGCGGTCGGTGTAAGCCGCGCTGGTGGCCACCGTGATGCGCGCCACCTTCTTTCCTGCGACCTCCTGGAGTTTTACCGAGCCTACGAGGCCGCGCAATTCGATTTTGTTGATCTGTTCCATAATCTTTGGTTTTTTGTCCGATGCAAAGGAATATCATTGCTTGGGCTGCACCAAGGATTCTTCGGAAACATTCCGCGGCAGGCCATTTTTCTTTTGACGATTGTGTGTTTTTACAAGACCATAAAAAAAATCTTATGGTTTGCCTAAACTTAAATTTTTATATGTTTGCCGATATAATTTGGAAGTTCGGAAAAAGCCGCTCACCTTAGCAGGAAAAAATGCTGCTATGGAGAAGAACGAAGAAAGATTATGCATGAACTGCGGCAGGACGCTGAGCGGCCGCCCGGACAAACTGTTCTGCTCGACACGGTGCAAGAACGAATGGCACAACCGGATAAGCGGCGAAGAAAAACGCCGCCGCGAGCGCGTTTTCAGCATTCTGTGCAAGAACTACAGAGTGCTGGAGATGATGATCGAGCTGGAAGAGCACAATCCGGTGATATCCTCGCTGGAAAACGCCGGATTCCGCCCGGAATACATTACCGGATTCCGGCATCTGAGGGGGCGGGACGAATACCGCTGCTTCGACATCACCTACAATAAAACAGAAGCCCGCCTTTACAACATAAGGCGGGCTCCGGAACTGATCTGACCGGCTGCATCAGACAGCAGGTACATCCGTGGTTATGACATCCTTTATGAAAGCATCGTAATCTTCTTCGGAAATCATGCTGCAGGTGCCGTTGATCTGCGCACCCATCTCCACCTGGAGGCGGCGTACATGGATGTTTCCGTTGACGGCGGCGGTGCCTTTAAGAGAGAAGGTATCCTTTACATAGATATCGCCTTCAATCTTGCCCCAGAAATCTACGTTGTTGCAAGCGAGCGTGCCGGTGATGACAGCCTCCTCTCCGACGACCACCCGGCCCTGAGAGTAGACCTTGCCCTGCACGGCTCCGTCTACGCGGATGTCGGCCAGGGAGGAAATCTCTCCCTTGATGACCGTCCCCGATGAAATGTGGCTGACGTTGTTTGCATCGACCACCGGAGTGGCCGGTTTGTTGTTGATTGTCATATCTTATTGTTTATTGATTATCTATACAAGCCCCTTTCCGTGGCAGTTCTTGTACTTCTTGCCGCTGCCGCAGGGGCAGGGATCGTTGCGTCCTATCTTCTTGTCGACGTGCACTGGTGCGTTGGGCTTCTGGTCACCGTTGGTGGAGAGATCCTGACGGCCGGCCTGCAGGGTGGACATATCCTGCCTCGGGCGCATTGCAGGGCGGTTGCCCGCCTCGGATGCGTCGCGCAGGGGCACGAAAGCGCGGAGCAGGAAGCTCAGCACGTCTTGGTTGAGCGATTCCAGCATCTGGGCGAAGAGGTTGTAGCTCTCGAGCTTATACACCACGATAGGATCCTTCTGCTCGTAAGAAGCGTTCTGAACGCTCTGCTTTAGGTCGTCCATGTCGCGAAGGTGCTGTTTCCAGTGCTCGTCGATCTGGTAGAGGATGATATTCTTGCTGAGCGTCTTGCCCACCTCGCGGCCCTCGCTGTTGTAGGCCTTTTCGAGATTCACGCTCACGGTCATGGTCTTGCGACCGTCGGAAATCGGGATTGCGATGTTCTGATACATGCTGCCCTGCTTCTCGTAGACGGTCTTGATGATGGGAGAAAGTTTCTCCACCAGGACATCCATACGGCGGGCGTAGACCTCCTGCATATGCTTGATGAGGGCGTTAACCAGCTCATCTTCCTTGGCGTGGGAGTAGAACTCCGCGTCGAATCCGGAATCTATCGACAGCTTGGCCATGAGCGTCTCCTGGAAAGCGTCGAAGTCCATTCCCTTGCACTGGTCTATGAGCAGGGATGCGGTGTCTATCATCATGTTGCTGAGGTCGATTTCCACCTTCTCGCCGCTGATGGCGTTGCGCCTGCGGGAGTAGATGGCCTCGCGCTGGTAGTTCATCACATCGTCATATTCGAGCAGGCGCTTGCGGATGCCGAAGTTGTTCTCCTCGACCTTTTTCTGCGCGCGCTCGATGGTGGACGAGAGCATGGAGCTCTCGAGGGCCTCGTCGTCCTTCATGCCCAGGCGGTCCACCACGCCGGCGATACGCTCGGATCCGAACAGGCGCATGAGCTTGTCTTCCAGCGAGATGTAGAACACGGAGGAACCAGGGTCGCCCTGACGTCCGCTTCGTCCGCGCAGCTGCCTGTCGACGCGGCGGCTGTCGTGACGCTCAGTGCCTATGATGGCGAGGCCTCCCGCCGCCTTCACTTCCGGTGAAAGCTTGATATCGGTACCACGGCCCGCCATGTTGGTGGCGATGGTCACGGTGCTGCTCTGTCCGGCCTGTGCGACAATTTCAGCCTCACGGGCGTTCTCCTTGGCATTCAGCACGTTGTGGCGGATTCCACGCATCTTGAGCATGCGGCTCAGGAGTTCGGAAGTCTCAACGTCGGTAGTACCCACCAGCACCGGACGCCCGGCGGAGGAGAGTTCCACTATCCTGTTGATGACGGCGGCGTATTTGGCCTTCTTGGTCTTGTAGATGAGGTCGTCCTGGTCGTCGCGGATAACCGGACGGTTGGTGGGGATGACCATCACGTCGAGCTTGTAGATGCTCCAGAACTCGCCCGCCTCGGTCTCGGCCGTACCGGTCATACCCGAGAGCTTGTGGTACATCCTGAAGTAGTTCTGCAGGGTGATGGTTGCAAAGGTCTGTGTGGCAGCCTCCACCTTCACGTTCTCCTTGGCCTCTACGGCCTGGTGCAGACCGTCGCTCCATCGGCGTCCTTCCATCACGCGGCCCGTCTGCTCGTCGACGATCTTGATCTTGCCGTCCACGATGATGTAGTCGATGTCCTTCTCGAACATCGTGTAGGCCTTGAGCAGCTGGTTCACCGTGTGGATACGCTCGCTCTTCAGCGAGAAGTCCTCCATCAGTGCGTCCTTGCGCTGCTGCTTCTCCTCGAGGGAGATGCCGCCCATGTTCTGGATGGTGGCGATTCCGCTGCCGACGTCGGGAATCACGAAGAAATCCTCGTTTCCGACAGCGTTCGCAAGCACCTCGTGGCCCTTGTCGGTCATGTCGACGGAGTGGAGCTGCTCGTTGATCACGAAGTAAAGGGGATCGGTGACCACCGGCATCTCGCGCTCGTTGTCCTGCATGTAGTAGTTCTCCGCCTTCTGCAGCAGGACCTTCATGCCGGGCTCGCTCAGGAATTTGATGAGGGGAGAATATTTGGGGAGACCCTTGTGGGCGCGCAGGAGGAGTTTTCCGCCTTCCTGTTCGTCACCCGCGGCGATGGCCTTCTTGGCGTCGTTCAGCACCTGATTCACAAGGCTGCGCTGCGCCTGGTAGAGCCTCTCTACATAGGGACGGAACTCCATGTACTGGCCGTCGTCCTCCGCCTTCGCTACAGGACCGGAGATGATGAGAGGGGTACGGGCGTCGTCGATGAGCACCGAGTCGACCTCGTCCACGATTGCGTAGTGATGCTTGCGCTGCACGAGGTCGTCGGAGTTGATGGCCATGTTGTCGCGCAGGTAGTCGAAGCCGAACTCGTTGTTGGTTCCGAAGGTGATGTCGCATTCATAGGCTCTGCGGCGGGCGTCGGAATTGGGCTGATGCTTGTCGATGCAGTCCACGCTGAGCCCGTGGAACATATACAGAGGCCCCATCCACTCGGAGTCTCGTTTGGAGAGGTAGTCGTTCACTGTCACCACGTGCACGCCTTTGCCTGCAAGGGCGTTCAGAAATACCGGCAGGGTTGCGACCAGGGTCTTTCCCTCACCGGTCGCCATCTCCGCGATTTTACCTTCGTGGAGGGCGATGCCGCCGATGAGCTGCACGTCGTAATGCACCATGTCCCAGGTGATTTCGTTGCCGCCGGCCACCCACTTGTTGTGGTAGACAGCCTTGTCGCCGTCGATGGTCACGAAGTCGTGGTTTGCGGCAAGGTCGCGGTCGAAGTCGTTGGCTTCCACAACGATTTCCGAGTTCTGGGCAAGGCGGCGGGCCGTGGACTTGACGATTGCAAAGGCCTCGGGAAGGATTTCGTTAAGGGCCTTCTCTATCGCCTCGTCTTCGTCCTTGACGAGTTTGTCGGATTCGGTCGCCAGCTTTTCCTTTTCGGATACAGGAATGTTCTTGTCGAGTTCTAGCTTGATTTCCGCAATACGGTCCTCAAAAGGCTTCTCCACCTCGCGGAGATGTTCGCGCAACCTTGCCGAATGAGCCCTCAGCTCGTCCGCTGACAATTTGTCAATTTCGTCGTATGATGCTAGTATTTTGTTCAGGAGAGGTTTGACCGCCTTGTAGTCGCGGTCGGCCTTGGAACCGAACAATGCCTTGATAACGTCTGCTAATGCCATATTTATAAAATAAGTGTAGTCTGCAAATTTAACGAATTATTGTCTATTACAAAAATTTTGCCTATGTTTGCATTCGCATTTTGCAGGATTAGCACATCGGTAGTGCATTGGCTTCCCAAGCCAAGGAGGAGGGTTCGACTCCCTTATCCTGCTCACCTTCCGCTCTTCTGTTTCAGGAGGGCTTTTTTTTCGCCGGTTCGAAGGGGTTCGTGGTCACCAGCAGCCGGTTTTGACCACGTGGCCGGGCCTTGGCCAGGGTTCGAATACAGGCCGGACGCGATCGTCGGCGAGGAGGGCCTTTAGTGGGGCCCACCACAGCCGGCGGGCATAGCAACCGCAGATTTGTGTGCGAGGCCATTCACATCTTCAGGAAGACCAGAGTTCGTTATTGAAACATGGTTCTGTTTGTAATTTTGTATCAATGACCAAACAATTCCCTAACCACTGAAAGATCCAGAGCAAGTATTCGATGAATCTGCCCCTCAGAGGCAAAATAATCCTGTCGCATGAAACGCGCATAATCCAACTTCACATTTTGAGATAACCGGGAGGGCTGATTTTCGCCGTGTTCCCTTTTTGATTTTGCAGATATCACGGAGAACATTTCATTATCTGTCAATACTGTGCTTTCTCCCAAAGCTTTGGCCACTGCAGAATAAGCCTCATAATTCTTGGAAATCTTTGAAAAGTAATGGTTTGCATTCCTAAAAAGTGCTTCTCCCTTTTTTATATTGCAATAGCTTTCTGGCACAATTATACCATTATACACACGATACTCTTCAGGCAATTCCAACACACGGCTTTTGCAGAGTGCTTTCTTTTCCCTGTCAGTCAGATCCATAAACGCCTTGTGGTATTCTATTCCGGGCAGAAAATTATAATACGCATAACTTGAGCCCCATGGATATGAAAATGGAGTATACTTCGAATCAGCCAGATAACCATTTCTGTTCGAATAAACAATTTCGTTTCGTAAGGATTCCAAATTATCGATTGGCAGTATCTTCTCGTTGAATTGTTTAAGGTTTTTGCTTCTGCCAGATAATGGATAATACCTCAGCATTCTGTTTTTTAGACGATTGAAAAAATCTTTGCATTTCTCTTCAGACGCTTCCAATATGAAATGGAAGTGGTTGCTCATAACCTGGAAAGTCAGAATTATTACGCCACTCAATGCAGCACAGATAGCGATGAGATTCATATAAAACTTGTAGTCCTCCTCGCTTTCGCATAGAATCTCTGTATATTGTCCCGGAGTACACAGGTGCCAGTAAGGCCCACCGTTCATAAATGTAGCCATACAATGTTGCTCCGAATTGGAAAATGTTAAACGATAATTTACAGCGCTCATATAATCAATGATTTGTTGTTTTATTTTTAGGTTCGTGGTCACCAGGGGCCGGTTTTGACCACGTGGCCGGGCCTTGGCCAGGGTTCGTGGTCACCAGCAGCCGGTTTTGACCACGAAGGGGTCGGGATAGAAGCGGCTATAAGCGATAATCTCTAAGATTCTGAAGCCCCGGGATTTTATAGTAGGCCTCGACCACATCGCCCCGCAGCCAGACCTTGCGCCCGAGCATGGAAGGATTGTCCACCAGGTTGAGCGCATTGCGTATATCCCCCACCGACAATTGGACGCTCATACACCGGTCGCGGTCGGTGCACGACGCCACATCCGCTATCACCAGGTTGGTGCGGGAAGAAAACGGCCCCTCGAACGAGCAGGACTTGGAAGAAAGGTCTCCTCCGACTATATATCCGCACACCCACACATCCTTCGAGCCGGCCATGGCCCTGGCGGCCGACACCGACACCGCCGACGGCACCTGAGAACTGCCGCTACCGGAACCTTCGGAGCCATCCCACGCGAAACTCTCCTCCGTCCACATCTTGGAAGTATCCGTGCGCACCCGCAGTTCCATCCCCGACACCGGCACCGCCGAAGGCATTGTCTCCGAAAGCCCCAGACGGAGGGTAAGCATCTGGGCTGCAGAGAGTTCCACCGTGTGCACAACTGTCGTTTTCCCCTTGTGGTTCAGGAGGATGGACACCGGTCCGGGGAAGAAGTATGCCGTCCGGGTCTCGCCATAGCCGAAGGCGAGAGTGCCCCGGGCGCTGCGAAGAAAGAGACTCCCCTCTTTGTACGATGCGACGAAGGCGTCGCTCACCTGCAGGCGCAGACCGGCATTCAGCTGGCCGGCAATCAGTTCGACTTCCGCCACCTGCCCCTCGGCAAGGTTCACCGTACGGCTGTCGCCGTATTGGGGGCTGTCGAAAGCCGGGCCTTCCAGTTCTTCCGACACCAGCGAGACTGCATAAGTGCCCGGTTCAAGCTCGAACTGCGCCGGACACTGCTCCCAGCGTCCCTTGAACACGGACTTGCCGCCGGAACCTTTCAGCGACAGGATATAATCGGCTATAAAAACATCGGACGCGCGCGTGAGCGCCTCCTCGGAAAGACTCAGCCGCAGCACGGCCGGATCGTGCACCGCAGGCACGGGAGAAAGACAGGAAGAATGCATGAGGGCCGAAACGGCCAGGGCAAGAAAAGTGACTTTTGTTTCCATAAGGCATTTTTTCCTGCAATAATATACAAAGCAAACATAAAAATACCCCCGCAAACATGCCATAAAGTACGATTTTTTAAGTTTGCATATACGCAAACTTAAAAAAAATTCACGGGGTCCCGCATCACTGCGAGCACCCCGCTACTTAACCTAAACTTAAACTATGAAAAACTTCAATGGCAAATGTATGCATTTTTTCTCAAATTACACTACTTTTGCAACAAATTATATAAAAAATGAAAAGAACTATCCGATTGTTAGCCACAACAATGGCTATTTTGGCCCTCGCCTCGTGCAACAAATACGAAAAAGTTGCAGGCGACCCGATGCATTCCAAAATCTACACTCTTGACAACGGTCTTAAGGTTTACATGACCGTCAACAAGGAAGAACCCCGCATCCAGACTTTCGTCGCAGTGCGCGTCGGCGGCAAGAACGACCCCAAGGAAACCACCGGTCTCGCCCACTACTTCGAGCACCTCATGTTCAAGGGCTCGGAGCAGTTCGGCACACAGGATTATGCTGCTGAAAAGCCCTATCTCGACGAGATCGAGCGCCTCTACGAAGAGTACCGCACCATCACCGACCCCGAAGAGCGCAAGGCGCATTACCATAAGATCGACTCCGTGAGCTACCTGGCATCCCAGATCGCTATCCCCAACGAGTACGACAAGATGATGAGCATGATAGGCAGCCGCGGGACCAACGCCTGGACCTCCTACGACGAAACCGTCTACACCGAGGACATCCCCTCCAACCAGGTGGAGAACTGGGCGAAGATCCAGGCCGACCGCTTCCGTCACAACGTGATCCGCGGATTCCACACCGAGCTCGAAGCCGTGTATGAGGAATACAACATGAACCTCACCAGCGACAACCGCAAGATGTTCGAATCCATCTACGCAAGCCTCTTCCCCCATCATCCCTACGGCACCCAGACCGTTCTCGGCACGCAGGAGCAGCTGAAGAATCCCTCGATCGTAAACATCAAGCGCACCTTCAACACCTTCTACCGCCCGAACAACATCGCCATCTGCATGTCGGGAGACTTCAATCCCAAGCAGGTGGTGAAGATCATAGAGAAGTACTTCGGCGACTGGGAGCCCAATCCGGACATCCCCGAACTCGAATATGAGCCCGAACAGCCCATCACCGAGCCCATCGTCAAGGAGGTCAAGGGCCTTGAGGCGGAGATGATGGCAATGGGATGGCGCCTGCCCGGCTCCACCGACCTGCAGACCACCGCCGTTTCCGAGATCGCGGGCAGCATCCTCAGCAACGGACAGGCCGGTCTGATCGACCTTGACGTCAACCAGCAGCAGAAGGCTATGTATCTGGGCGCAGGAGTCAACTCCCAGCCGGACTACAGCTTCTTCCTGACCATGGGCATGCCCAAGCAGGGCCAGACCCTTGAGGAACTGCGCGACCTCTCCCTCGAAGAGATAGCGAAGCTCCGCGCCGGCGAGTTCGACGAAGAGCTCATCTCCGCTACCATCAACAACATACGTCTCCAGAAGATGCGCCAGCTCGAGAGCAACCGCGCCCGTGCGAACATGTTCGTAGATGCCTTCATCGCCGGCATCGACTGGAAGGATGCGGCCCTCGACATCGAGCGCTACAGCAAGATCACCAAGCAGGACGTGGTGGACTTCGCGAACAAGTACCTGCTCGACAACAACTACGCCATCACCTACAAGCGCCAGGGCGTGGATGAGAGCCAGAAGAAGATCGAGGCTCCCGCCATCACCCCCATCGCCACCAACCGCGACAAGCGCAGCGCCTTCCTCGAGGAGATCGCCTCCAGCGAGGTGAAGCCCATCGAGCCCGTGTTCGTGGACTTCAGCAAGGATATGAAGAAGTTCAACTTCTGCGAAGGCGTCGACGTGCTCTACAAGAAGAACGTACTCAACGACATCGCTAGCGTCCAGTTCATCTTCAACCGCGGCACCGAGGATGTCCCCGCCCTTGAATACGCCTTCGACTACCTCGCCTATCTGGGAACTCCGGAAATGAGCAGCCAGGACATCGCCCGCAAGATGTACGATCTCGCCTGCGAGTTCAGCATGAACGCCGGTCCCCACAGCACCAGCATACGCATCAGCGGCCTCAGCGAGAGTCTTCCCGAAGCGGTAAAGGCCGTCGAGAACCTGCTCTACAATGCCGTCGGCGACGAAGCCATCCTTGCCAACTACAAGATGGATGTATTCAAAGGACGCATCGATGCGAAGAGCAATCAGAGGGCCTGCTTCAGCGCTCTCCAGCGCTATCTGTTCTACGGTTCCGAGTTCGTGACCAAGACCACCCTGCCCAACGAGGCGGTGATGGCCCTGAGCTCCGACGAACTGCTCGCAGCTGCACGCGACCTTGCTTCCAAGGGACACGAGGTGCTCTACTACGGCCCCGCATCCGAGGCGGACGTACGCAAGCTCCTTGCCGACAATCACACCGTAGGCGCCAACCCCGAGGTCCTGACCGAGAAGTTCACGAAGCGCCAGCCCAGCGACGAAAGCAAGGTGCTGGTGGCTCCCTACGATTCCAAGCAGTTCCAGTATGTGCAGTACACCGACCTCGGCGGCAAGTTCGATCCGGCCCTGACTGCCGAGATAGATATGTACAACGAGTACTTCGGCGGCGGCATGAACAGCATCGTGTTCCAGGAGATGCGCGAGGCCCGCGGCCTTGCCTACAGCGCTTACGCCGACCTCAGCGAACCCGCCGATCCCGAGAACGGATACATGTTCTACGCCTACATCGCCAGCCAGAACGACAAACTCCGCGCAGCATCCGAAGGCTTCAAGGAGATAATCGAGAACATGCCCGAAAGCGAGAGCGCCTTCGCAATCGCAAAGGACGGCATACTCTCGAGGATGCGTACGAAGAGAGTTACCGGAGCGGCAGTGCTGAGCCTCTACCGCCAGTGCCGCAGGCTCGGTTTGGATGAGCCCACCGACAAGGCCGTTTTCGAGGCTCTGCAGAACATGACCCTGGAAGATGTGAAGGCCGCCCAGAAGAAGTGGGTTGCCGGAAGGAACTACGTGTATGCAGTGCTCGGCGACCCTGCCGACCTCGACTCCGGGTTCCTGCAGACCCTCGGCCCCGTGAAGCAGGTTTCCCTCGAGGAGATTTTCGGGTACTAGTGAGTGTGGCGGCCAACGCTTTTTTCGCCAGGCCGACAGCATAAATTCTCAGGGCGGCCGCTTGGTCGCCCTTTTTTTGCCTGCGCAGACAGCGGCCAGCGGCAATGCCTCTCTGATTATCAGGGAGTCCCTTCATATCGTCTGGTACATTTGCACCAGACGGTTTTGCGTAAGTGCCTGGCATTCAGGATCCATCACCAGTGGCAAAAGATAAGTTTCAAAGTTTAGCCAAACCATAAGATTTTTCTTATGGCCTTGTAAAAACACGCAATCGTCAAAAGAAAAATGGCCCGTCGCGAAATGTTTGCCGCATTTCCTTGGTGGTTCGCATTTCCCTGGTGAAATTGGCGTGGAAGGCTGACCACGGTGGTCAACCATTAATTTCAAATCCTTTTATTATGGCACAAAAATACGCGAATATTCTATTTGACGACGCTTTCAAGGTAGTCGTATGCGCCCCGGGAAATGAGACTCTGCTCGCAAAAATCATTGAACTGCTGATTCCAGAAAAAACCGTTATCGGCCTGGAACTCAAAGAAAAAGAGAACCACGGTTTGTCTGTTACGGATAAATTACTAATTTTGACCTGTTCTGCACCAGCGGCACCGGAGAACAGTTCATCGTGGAGATGCAGTTCTCTCCCCAGAACAGCTATGCGGACAGGATGTTGTGCTACGCCACTTATCCCATACGCACACAGCTTTCAAAGAAATTGGAGGAGAGAAGGGAGAAGGCAGAGAAGGGTCAGAGCCTGGATAAGATGGACTATGGCCTGATGCCGATTTATGTGATCAGCCTGCTGAATTTCAGCATATGGCACGAGAATGACGAGATATTGGAGAATGGTCTGGTGAGCAGATATGCAATCCGGAGCGACCGCAACGGAGAGTTGATGACTAGCGCTCTTCAGTTTGTTTATCTGGAACTCGGCCGGTTGAAGATTCGCAAGAATGAGCCGCAGAAGTGCAGGACGCTGTTGGAAAAATTCGCGTTTTCGTTGAAGTATATGCACGAATTGCCGGAGCGGCCGGTCAATTTCGAGGAGGATGTGCTCAAGATGCTTTACGATGCCGCAGAGTTTGCCAATATGCCTATTGAAAGACAAACAGATTACGAAACAGTTATGAGAACAGAACTGGACATCATTGCCGAAAAGAACTATGCACGGGAAACCGGGCTCGCCGAAGGGCTTGCCGAAGGGCTTGCCGAAGGGCGGGCTCAAGGGCTCTCAGAAGGACGTGCTGAAGAGAAACAGGATATTGCAAAAAAACTCCTTGCAATGGGACTTCCTGTAGAGCAGGTGGCAGAAGGCACTGGCCTTTCCGTGAAGAAAGTTGAGGCGCTGAAGTGAGAGCCAGAGCGGAGGCGATGGAGCATAAAGGCCTCATGCTGCCGTGCTACGCAACAGGCTTAAATACAGCATTTTACGCAAAACGACCCAGCCGAAATCGCCTGGGTCGTTTTGCGTATTCCACTGTGCTTCAAGAAGTTCTGCGGCACGGGGATGATTCAATTGTTTATCAGAAGTTCTGGAACGTCTGCCAATTGCTGTTTGCTTCAACCGTCTCCTCGATAGAGTCCGGCAGGTTGGCAAAGAGGTCAAGACCAGTCCACGATTCTATGTCATTCACGCTTACCGCGTAGTTGGCATAGCTTGAGGTGCTGTACTCCCTATGATCAAACCAGAAGCCGATGGGACCCTCGATTCCGCCGTCCGTGAAGTCGATATCCCCGAATTCGCTTCCGGCCTGCGTGCCTTCGACCAGGAGTTGCACGCCTACGTTCTTCAGCTGGACTCCTTTCAGTTTTTCGTCCAGCTCCGCATGGAGTCGCGGGGGCCTTGGCAAGACGCCCCATCACTCCGCCGGCGATTGCGAGCGAGACCATCGCCTTGTCGGGATAGGTGGCCCCGGCGTGGAACATCGCAGTGCGCTCAGCACAGAGCCCGGAAGGGAAGGCGGCATTCTCCTGATTCGCCCCCTGCACTATCGTGCCGTTGCTCAGACGCACCGCCGCACCCACGTTGAAATGCGAATAGGGCGCATAGGACCCCTTCATCGCATCGATCGCCGCATCCGCCAGCTCGCGGTCTTCTTTATTGAGTTCATCCAGCGAGGAATACTCGTGGAACTTGATATTGATCTCTTTCTCGGTCATTATTCAGCGTTATAACTCCAAAACCTTAGATTTGCAGCGTAGTTCTCTGCACCAAGGTTTGTATGACAAATGTAGTAAATTTATGCCGATAAAGAAAGTATAACAAAGGACAATGGAGCCGGGCGGTTCTCAATTACTCCAAATGGGTAGGACCCGTCTATCTTTTTTGTCCCGCCCGGCCCGTTGATCCAGGACCTGAATAAGAATATCCTTAGAAGCAATAAGGTTTGTAGGTGACGGATCGACGGTCCACTGTCCGCTAAAAAGCAGTGCAAGTTATGAAAAAAATCTATGTCGGCATCGACATCAGCAAAGAAAAGTGTAATCTTTGCTTCCGCAGCGGTCTTGAGATTGTCCGTGAAGAAGAGTGTTCCAATGACGTGAAGACCCTCAGGAAGGCATTTAAATCAGCTATGAAGGCGCTTGGTGCGTCACTGGAGGAAGTTCTGGCCTGCGCCGAGTACACCGGCCGATACATCTACCCTCTGACCGTAGCCTGCCAGGAACTGGAGATCTTCCTCTGGATGGATGACCCCACCCGCATCAAGAACTCCATGGGCCTCACTCGTGGAAAGAATGACGTTATCGACGCCGCCAGAATCGCCGAATATGCCTATCGCTATAGCGACAAGGCTGTCCGTTACTGTATCCCGGACGCCGCCCTGGTCTCCATGAAGAACCTCCTCGCAGACCGTGAGTTCCTCATCATCGACCGCAAAAGATACCAATCTCAACTCACCGATCAGAAGAAGTATATGGCTCCGGGTGACTTCAAACAAAAGAACAGCCGCTGGAAGAAGGTCATCAAGTCCATTGACGAGCAGATTGCAGCCATAGATGCCGAGATTGAAGCGCTTATCGCCGCCGATCCGGTATTGACTCGCCAGAAGGAGCTTCTTGTAAGCATTGACGGCATTGGAGACCGTATCGCCATCAACATGATTGCCATTACAGGTGGCTTCACTCGCTTCCAGAATGCGCGGCAGTTCTGCAGCTTCGCCGGCCTCACACCTTACAAATACGACTCCGGAACGTCAGTCCGCTCAAAGGCCAAGATATCCAAACGGGCTAACCAGACCATGAAAGCACTGCTACATATGAGCGCAGTAAACGTGGCTACTCGCATGAAATCCGGTGAATACAAGGACTACTATGAACGCAAGCTCAAAGAAGGGAAACATGTCATGTGTATCCTCAATGTGCTTCGAGCAAAGCTCGTTCACCGAATGTTCTCCGTCATCAAACGAGACACCGAATACACAAAGGAATATAAACCTGCATGTTAAACACGCTCCAGGGGTGGCCGCGCGGTCAGGGGCGGGACGCCCCTATGAGCGCAAGATATATCCACAAAATACACTGATGAATCGAAGTGATGACTCGCGATACAACTTCTTTCCAAAATGTTTGGAAAAACCATAAGAATAGATAGCAATTTTCCGCGAATAAAGCTATTGTTGATAACTTGTTGATAATTCACCTTGCTTTGCAAGGTTGGAATGGTTATCTTTGGGACTTATTGCGTGCGACAAATATTTTAACATTATATAGTATGATTAAACAAAAACAAAGAATTGGCACCTTCGGGGCTTATGTGGCTCCGGAGTGCGTTGCCTTGGAGTTAAACTCCAAAGGTGTGATTTGTCAGAGTGATCCTGACGTGAATATGATCTTGGAACTATCCAGATCTGATTACGGACTGGAGATTGAACTTTAAAGAAGGGAGGATTAAGAAATGAAACAGTTATTTAAAATGTTTTTTACTGTTGTAGCTTTACTCTTCTTATCTATTGCTACCTCTCTGGCGACAGAAGTCACTTTTTCTTACTCAGACTATAAAGGCCAAGGAACATCTAGTACTGGATCCTCATTCACGATGTCTAAGACTGATGTGTCCATCACGAATACTAAATTTTATTGCGGAAGTTCAGCTTCCTATGCCCAGTTTTATGCTAATGGTACTACGACAATTACCCCAGCAAGTGGTATTACCATCACGAGTGCTATTTTAACTGCAAGCAGTACTAGTTACAACGGTTATCAGAGTGGAGGAAAGATTACAGCATCCACGGGCACTGTAAATGGCTCAACGTCAAGCACTACCGTGACATGGACTGGTTCTGCTACTGCTGCTTTTACTATAACGAATGATAAGCAAATTCGTTGGACTTCAATAGTTGTAACTTATACATCTGCTGGCTCCTCAGCAGTTGAAACCACCACTACAATCAGTGCTGCTGGCATCACTAATACGGACGTATATGTTGACACGGCAGCGGGCTCTTTGAGTGCATCTATTACTGCCGGTGGGAATACTGTTCCCGGTGCTGTTGTGACATGGAGCGGCAATAATGATGATGTGGCAACTATCAATGCTAGCACTGGTGCAGTGACTCTTGTTGCAGCTGGTAATGTCACTTTTACTGCAACCTATGCAGGTATGGCTAACGAGTATCAGGGCTCTTCCGATACATATGCTATGACAGTTACCAGCAGTGCACCTTATGTTCAGCCGACTAATATTGTAGCTAATCTTAATAATTCTTTATTCGGGACGAATTATAGTGGCTCTGCTGCTGGAATAGATGATAATAATCCTATCAACGGTATACAAGACAATTTAACAATTACATATGCTGGCTCTGGTAATCATTATGTTAACGATAGTCAAATTCGTTTCTATCCAAACAATAAACTGACATTTGAAGCCCCAAATGGATATGTAATAAAAAGTATTGTTTTTACCTCTGCAGGTACTTGGAGTGCAACTATTTCTGCTGATAGTGGAACTTATACAACAGGCACAAAAACATGGACAGGCTCCGCTACATCCGTCCTGTTTACGGGCAGTGGTAGCAGTCGTTGTGATATGTCAAAAGCAACAATCACTATTTCTAAACAATCTTCTGTTGCTGCACCGACATTTACTCCTGTAACGGGTACAACCTTCGGAAACGATGGACTTGATGTTTCCATAAGCGCGGCCTCCGGAACCATTTATTATACAATTGATGGTACCGTTCCTACTACAAACAGTGCAGTGTATTCTTCACCTGTTCATATAACGGAGACAACGACCTTCAAGGCAATAGCTTCCGATAATGGAGACGATAGCGATGTTTCAACGGCAACATATACATATCTTGATCCTAATCGTCCAGGCACGGTTAATAATCCTTACACTGTTGCACAAGCTCGTGCTGCAATAGATGCTGGGGCAGGTCTAGATAATGTCTATGCAACAGGTATTATTTCTCAAATTGATAACTACAATAACACCTACAAGAGCATTACATATTGGATATCTAGCGATGGCACAACAAATTCTGATCAGTTGGAAGTTTATAGTGGCAAAGGTTTGGGGAATACTGATTTTTCTTCATTAAGTGATGTTGAGGTCGGTGCAACCGTAGTTGTTTATGGTACATTAAAGAAATACAATACAACATACGAGTTTGATAAGGATAACTATATCACAAGTTATACTGCTCCTGTAAATCCGACTATTGCCGTCAATCCTTCTTCGCTTTCTGGATTCACTTATGAGGAGGGTAGTGGCCCTAGCGATGCAAAGACATTCACTGTTTCCGGGTCTAACCTTACGACCAACATCAGCCTCAGCATGGGCGGCAGTGATTATGAGATGTCCCTATCTTCCGGCAGTGGCTATACCACTTCTCTTACCCTTACTCCGGAAGCAGGCGAGGTTGCCAGCACTACTATTTATGTCCGCCTGAAGGCAGACAAATCGGCAGGCTCTTATAGTGGCAGCACCATTACCCTTACTTCGACTGGTGCCGATGAGAAGACCGTTAGCCTGTCGGGAACGGTGACGGAATATGTCGCTCCATATGCGACTTTGCCTTTCGCCTTTGACGGTGGCTCTGGTGATGTAGCAGGCACGGCCGGACTCACTCACAACGGACTTGGTTCTGATTATGGCAGTTCTCCCAAACTTAAGTTTGACGGGACAGGCGATTATCTGATTCTGCAGCTTAATGAGCGTCCAGGAGTCCTTACATATGATATTAAGGGTAATAATTTCTCCGGCGGTACATTCAAAATTCAGACTTCTGTCGATGGTTCATCATATACGGATTTGAAATCTTACACTTCTCTTAGTGAAAAAGAAAGCGAGTCTTTTAGTAATCTCGCCTCAGATGTACGTTACATCAAGTGGATTTACACAGAGAAATCTAATGGCAATGTTGCTTTAGGAAATATTGCTTTGGCTGTTTATACTCCTCCGGTACCGACTATTACAGTTACCCCTTCTTCCGTTATAGCGGATGCTGAGGCAGTTGCCCCTGCAACTGAGATAGAAGGTACCCTTGCCATCGCATACGAGAATCTTACGATAAGCGATTATTCCGATTTTGATATCGAGTTCTGTGATTCGGAAGGAAATGCCCTTGCTGGCGGTGAGGAACCCACATGGATTGTCGTTTTGACTGCTGAAGAGACTGGAGATTATCTCGTTTCCTATGTAATTGATGAGAACCCTAGTTATGAATCCAGAAATGCATACTTTAAAGTATATGCCCTTGATGATGAATCAAATATCGTGCGTTCCAGCTTGATAACCATCACCCAGAGCGGCCTTCCTACTCCTGCTCTTGGCTATGCGGCCCTGCCTTTCGAGTTTACTGGCGGAAAGAGCGATATTGCCTCCACCGATGGCTTTACGCAAAGTGGCCTTGGATCCGACTATGCATCTGCTCCATCACTCAAATTTGATAGCACTAGCGATTACGTTATTCTTCATTTCAACGAAGCACCAGGAACACTGACCTTTGATATAAAGGGCAACGGTTTCTCTGGTGGCACATTCTCTGTCCTGACGTCAGTCAATGGAGAAGATTATTCAGAATTTGCAAGTTACACGGACCTTGGTGATACTCAGTCAGAAAAATTCACATCTCTGGCTTCCAACATCCGTTACATCAAGTGGATATACACAGAGAAATCTTCGGGAAATGTCGCCCTTGGTAATATCAACCTAACCAAAGCAGCTGCCGCCGAGACCATCAATCTTACTGCTACCCTTAGTGAGGGACGCTATTGGGTATCTTTCTTTAGTAGTTCACGCTACACTCTCTCCGAGGGTGCACAGGCCTTTACGATGAATTCAAGTAAGCAACTCTATCTTCTGGGTACTGATGGTAGCGTGATACCGGCGAATACGGCTGTTATCATTATATCTGATTCCGCAGATGTGACTCTCACAAAGAGCAACGCTTCAAGCGCTGTAACAGTAAATGGAGGTGCAAATATACTGCTTGGATCAGATTCTCCTGTTGCAAAGTATTTGATTTCCGGAACTCCTTATGTGCTTGGCATTTACGGCGGAGAACTCGGATTATATGAATTTACTGGAGACGGCATACCGGCGAATAAAGCTTATTATGTTGAATAAAAGGAGGACATCAATATGAAAACTAATAAAATATTTTTGATTGTTGCCCTTCTGGGCACCGTGCTGGCCGGTTGCCAGAAAGCCGAACTGGTGAATAATAATCAGGAGCCTACTGGTGACCAGATATGGAAGATTACAGTTAAATCCGTCAAGAACGTTGGTAATACTAGAGCGTTGGAGTTAAGCGGTTCATCGCTTGAGGGTTACTGGAAAAATGGAGAAAAGGTGGCCGTTTATTTTGGAGGAACAAAACTGGGAACCCTTCAGGTAACATCTGCCGATAACGCTGATCCTGCCACAATTGAGGGCTATATTTCCAAACCTGATGGACTTGATGTTTCCAGTAGCCTGATGCTGCTCTTCCCGGGAAGAGACGATGATAAATGGACATATGAGGGTCAAGATGGTTCAGAGCCGTCCGCTTCTGGAGCTTTGTCCACGATGTTTGATTATCTGACAGCATCGTTTACTGTTACTTCGATCGATCTTGGTAATCATACCATTGTTGCTACTGGTGACGCCGGTTTTACCAGCCAGCAGAGTATGTATCGCTTTGGCTTTTTGAAAGGCGGTTCGGGCGATCCCATTGCTGTGAAGTCCTTTATCCTCTCATCCAGCCAGAACAAGATTGTTCGATCTCGCAGTTTCAGCGCCGGTAACTGGATCTCGGAATTTGGGCCCCTAACTATGACCTCTGCAAGCGCACCTACGGGCAATCTGTATTTTATGTCAGTTAGGAACGAGAATACTACCGTGGATGACACATATTCCTTTAGCGTAGTCGGAAGCGACGATGCTCTTTATGAAGGCACCCAGATAATTCCGAGTGCAAGACTTGGCAATGGACAGTTCCTTGGCGCCAAGTCTATCAGCATTAGCCAGAAAGCCCTTGCTCCTGAAGCGGTTGGCGAGATTTCAGAAGAACTGGAAGTGATTTAGGGCATCGGTTTAAGGTTTTTTCAAAAAAACAGTTGACTCCGATGAGGGTCAGCTGTTTTTTGTTTTTAAAAAAGTTATCTTTGTGTTCGTATCAAAACTAAATATGATATGAAGATTAACTATATAGCACCTTCGTGCGAAGTCGTGGCGTTGGGTGTATCCGACACCATCCTTCAGGGTTCGCCGCTCTCTTACGGCATTCCCGGTGGAGCCGGTGGCAGCCAGGGGTTTAACGAGTATGATAGCGATTTTTAAACGGCAAAGCAATGAGAAGAAGTTTTAAAGCATTCATTTTCATTGCGCTTGCCGCAATGACCGCCGCCGGGTGTTCCAAGGAAGAGTCGGTGCCTGTGGCTCCCAAAACGCACAGGGTGACTATCCATGCACTTCAAGAAGATACAAAGACCTTGATCGAGGAGGGCGTATCCTCAGCCGCTTTCAGATGGTCTGCAGATGACGCCAGCCGCTTTGTGGTGAGAGAGAACGCCATCCAGGGGACTAATGTCAGCATCTCTTCGGAGGATTCATACGAGACAATGTCGTTAAGCGCTACCTTCGCGAATACGCCAGCAGCCGATTACACCTATTCGGCATTTCTTGCAAAGAACTGGACCGATGATCCGACCCCCAAGCCATATGTTCCTTCTACACAGATAAGTACAGGTATCTCGTATGATCCGGATGCGGATATCTTGGTGGCAGAACCGCAGGTTTTTGGCTCGGTTCAGGATGCGCTTAGCCTGCGATTTGGCAGGCCTGTAGTTATCAACAAGATGACACTCAAGGGGCTTACGGTCGGGCATACGGTATCTTCTGTGACCATTTTGGCAGATAAGAGTATAACTGGTTCCTACGATTACGAGAATAACAGCTGGTCGGGGCTTGGGGATGAGATTGTTATATCTACAAACCAGGTTGTTCCAGCAAGTGGGCAGGTGACAGTGTATTTCGTGACCATGCCGGTGGATGATGTTACGCTCACCGTGAATGTGACTACTGCCAATTATACTTATTCCAAATCTTTCTCCAAGACCATCAGTTTCAAGCAGAACCAGGTTACTGTGTTTGGTGTGAGCGGGTTGAATAAAGAGGTTATCGGGCGCAGGTATGTGAAGGTGAATTCATTGAGCGAGATTACCGAGGGTAGCTATATAATTGTCAACGGCGGGTATTATCTCCCCAATGCCGAGGCTTTAAGCGGCGGCCCTTCCAAGTCCGCGGTTACAGTGTCTGACAATATCGTAACCGGTGTAAGCAATGGGATGATCTGGAACTTTTCCGGCTCTAAGTCTTCTATGACCATCCAGTCGGGGGCAAATGCCAGTAACTACCTGATTGTGGCAAGTACATCCAATAATAATCAGGTGCGAGTCAATACCACAAGCGGCAAAACCTGGACGATTGCAGATTATTCGGGCACTGCCGGTGCATTCACCCTCAAGGACAATACTTACAATCGTTATTGCGCGACATACGGTGTTGGCAGTGACTGGCGTAGTTATAATTCATATAACGCCGCTAATTATGCTGATGGCGGAAGGGTTTATCTCTATAAGTTGATTGACAATCGTATTCCTGCCGGGATGTCCTGGAGTGCGGGTAATGCGACCGCAAGCATTACGAATAGCGGGACGAGCTTTACTCCTCCTGTCCTTTCTTTAGGAAATGCCAGTTCTGTAAGTTATTCCTCATCCAATAGCGGTGTCGCTACTATCGATGCCGGTGGTGCCGTTAGCATTCTCGCTCCCGGACAGACTGAGATCAGTGCTATATTTGCTGCTGATGACGATTATCTTGGGGCGACGGCGTCCTATACTCTCACTGTAGTCGACAATAGGGAAGTCTACTATAGGATAACCAGCACCGACGATCTTGAAAGCGGTGATTATCTTATTGTGTATGAAAGTGGTAGTCTTGTATTTGATGGATCTCTGGGAACGCTCGATGCAACTTCCAATCATGTTGCAGTAACCATCAATAATCACCGTATTGCTGTTTCAAACGAGGTAGATGCCATGAAGTTTGTCTATAATGCTTCTGCTCATACACTTAAATCGGCCAGTGGTTATTATATAGGACAGACTTCCGATGCCAATGGTTTACAGACCAGCACTTCTACTGCGTATACTAACACAATTAGTTTCAGTGGCAATAATGTTGATATTGTCTCGTCCGGTGGTGCATACTTAAGATATAATTCCCTTGCAGAACAGTCTCGTTTCAGATACTACAAGAGCTCGACTTATACCAATATGGAAGCCATTCAGCTCTATAAGAAGGGTGTTGCCCCTGCTGGAGATAGTCCTGCACCGGGTAGTTTGAAGTATCTTGTATGTACGGAGATACCGACACTTTCACTTGCGAATCCTGGTGGTTATACTCAGAAGGGAACCGAGACCTTCGGAAGTACGTATTGGTATGAGTACGATGCAACCGAAAGCACACGAAAAGTGGTAACCCATACCTATGAGTATAATGGTGAAGAATACCGGAATTATACCTCGATGGTAGATCAGACAAGGCGTTGTCCTCTCTGGGTGGCATATCCTATGCACAAGACAGCGTATCCCAGCAATAGTCTGGGACGTGTCGGGGATTTCAGCACCTCTACGAGTTATGATCCTGCAATTCCCAGATCATGGCAATCCAGCGGGTCAACCTCTGATTATAATAATGGGAATGGCTATGCTCGCGGGCACTTATGCGCATCGGCCGACAGGCAGGCGATAGAGGCGGCAAATGAGCAGACTTTCTATTATACCAATCAGTGTCCTCAGTGGCAGAACAGTTTCAACAGTGGGGTGTGGTCGTCGCTCGAAGGCGCAGTCCAAAGTAATGCTCCGACTGGTAGTGATACTTTATATGTGGTGTCCGGCGTTTTGTTCGAGGATGACAATTATGGTCCCAGTAATGACGGGGGTAATGTCGGACGTCCCAGCCATTTCTATAAGTGCTTGATGCTCTGCACCTTCAATGGCTCTCACGAGATTACCGCTGCAAGAGGTTGTGCGTATATCTACACCAATACGGCGCATGCCGGCGGGGCGTATTCTGACGGCGAAACTACTATCGATGAGATCGAGGTTCTGGCTGGTTTTGATTTCTTCCCCATTGTTCCGTCATCCTTGCAAACGAATGCCGAGAGTGGCACATCGAAGTACGTCTTAAATTAATGTGACTCTTTCTATAGTAATCGCCGACCCACGGGCCGGCGGTTTTCATATATACATATGCAAATAGTAGTAAGAAAGTAAGCATCCGAACAAGTACGTCTGTCAGTTTGTATAAGTGAGGTGTAACTTTGCCCCACTAATACAACCTGACATTATTATGATAACACGCGAGCAAATCGAAGAGATCCAGTCGGAGAGCCGGGAGAAGGGCGTCTCCATCAAGAAGCTTTTGGAAGAGAAAGGCATCCCTGCGCATCAATACTTTTGGTGGAAACGCAAGTATAGCAAACAGGAGGTTGCCGCGGGGTTCCTGTCGGTAGCCGGTACAATGCCTCCGGCGGTGATGTCAATGGCATCCGGTGCTGGTAACTCGCATGGGAAGTCCAAGGCGGATCCAGCCGGAGAGAACTGGATGAGTATTGAGCTGCGCACGGTGACCGGCACGGACATGCGCATCCAGGGCGGCCTGACTCCCGCGATGGTGTACACAATCCTTAAAAGCGTGTAGGGTATGTTCAGCCTTGGAGACGGAACGAAGTTCTGGCTGTACTCTAAGCCAACGGACATGCGGAAGAACTTCAACATGCTGAGCGGCATCGTGAACAACCATATGGGGCAGAACCTGTACAGCGGCGACGTGTTTGTGTTCGTGAACTCCGCGAACAACATGATGAAGTTGCTGCGTTACGAGCCTGGCGGGCTCGTCATCTACAACAAGCGTCTGGACCACGGCCGGATGCATCTTGTGGAACGGATCCAGGATGGCGACCCCACCATCACGCCCTTCGAATGGCACCGCCTGGTTGATACCATCCAGGGAATCATCGATGATCCGAGGCGCCGGCTGCAACGCCTGAAGGTCCTTAGGGATGTCCAGATGGAAGCCTCTTTGGCAGAGCGGAAAACTTTCTGAAAATCAGCAAAATAAATCGAAGAAAAATGGCCTCAGACTTGCATATGTGGCCGTTTTTTCGTACCTTTACATATAGAAAGAAAGGGTAAATGACTGCCGAAGAACAGAAAAGGATGGAGGCCTTGGAAGCCGAGAACGCTCTTCTCAAAGAGCGTCTCCTCCGTGCGCAGCAGACGCTTGCAAAGTATGCGCAGATGCTCTTCGGCCAGAAAACGGAGCGTGTCCGTCTTCCGGAAAAGCCGGAGGAACTTACCGGCAGTCTGTTCACGCAGGAGATGGATCCCGCCGAGCAGGCCCGCCTGGACAAAGAAGCAGCCAAGGCCATTGCCCAGCAGGACAAACTCGTTCATGTGGAGGCTCATGACCGCAAGGTCCGCAAGCCCATCGACACCAGCAAGCTGGAAGTGAAGGAAGAACACCTCTATCCCGAACTTGACAACAAGGATGACTATACGGAGATGGCTCCCGAGGTGACGGACAGCCTGGTTCTGGTCCCCAAGCAGATGTACATCCGCCGGATCATCCGCCACAAGTTCGTTCTCAAAAGCAAGCTTCAGGTGGAGAATCCGGACCGTAAGGCCTTCGAGATAGCATCCCTGCCGCCCGCACCGCTGCACAAGTGCATGGCCGACGCCTCCCTGCTGGCAGACATTATCATCAGCAAGTACCACTACCACCTGCCGTTCTACCGGGTTATCGAGAGTTACAAGGAGCTGGGCGTCAGCATCAGTCCTTCCACCATCAACGACTGGTTCAAGGCGGTGGTGGGAAAACTCAAATCGGTGTACGATCTGCTTCGGGCGCAAATCCTCTCCTGTGACTATGTACAGGTGGATGAGAGTACATTGCCGGTAATCGACAATGAGGCCCATCGTGCCGTGAAGGGCTACGTGTGGAGCGTTGTGAACGTAATGACGGGTGACCGGTTCTTCTTCTATGAACACGGTTCCCGGAGCACCCGCGTGGCAATGGGTCTGTTGAAGGACTTCAAGGGCGCCATCCAGAGTGACGGCTACATCGTGTACGAGCACTTCGAGGGCATGGAAGGTAAGAAGCTCCTTGGCTGCTGGGCGCATGCCCGGCGCAAGTTCTTCGAAGCCCGAAAGGAAAACGAAAAGCTTGCGAACGAGGCACTGTTCTATATTGGAAAGCTCTATGATGTGGAGCAAGAAGCGGATGAGATGGATGAGGCAGACGAGAAGCCCAACTACGAGCGCCGCAAGTCCCTGCGTCAGGAAAAGGCATATCCGGAAATCAGGAAGTTCGAGACCTGGATGGAGGTCAATCTCCTCAAGTGCGCTCCCAAGTCCCTGATGGAGGAGGCCATCTCCTACACTTACAAAATCATCAAGAAGCTCTCGCTGTACGTGACGGACGGCCGCTACAAGATAGACAACAACATGGTGGAAAACAGCATCAGGCCTCTGGCTATCGGCCGCAAGAACTACCTGTTCTGCGGCGATGACGATGCCGCACAGCGAGCAGCCGTGGTCTATTCCCTGCTTGCCACCTGCAAGGCTCGCGGAATAGACGAAAGGACCTGGCTGGAGGATGTCCTCCGCCGGATGCCCGAGTACGAACTGGGCAAGAAAGACTGCTCCGACCTTCTGCCTGGCAACTGGAAACCGGAGACAAAGTAACTCTCACCACCATCCAACCCACACAAGAAAACTACGACTGACATCTCACTGATGCCAGTCGTAATCTCACTTTGTCAACACGTACTTCATCGAATGCTTACGTAAGAAAAAACCTATTATTAGTAAGAAAACTAAGTAAGTAGCTTATCTGTAAAAAAGTCGAGGCTTAAATTAGGTCTCGACTTTTTAACAACTAATGTTTATGTGTTTATATCATTAGTGTCAAATAAAACATAATCAATGTCAAAGACCCCATGGTTGTATGTCCATATCACATGAATGTCCACTGCCACCCAATTCTGAACAGTGATTGCCATCGAAAAGTGAACAGTTGAAGATCATTTGCAAGGGATATCGGTTGGCCCTGCTCGTAGTGGAGCGAGGCGAAGCCGAGCGGAATGG
>Ga0256407_10003877_pt1 | contig 25825 bp, 21 predicted proteins | sample RumenRJG_04DNA_FD_193489 | JGI IMG/M metagenome (GOLD analysis project Ga0256407, IMG submission 193489) | Bovine rumen microbial communities from Lethbridge, Alberta, Canada - RJG_04 | ecosystem: Host-associated > Mammals > Digestive system > Stomach > Rumen | place: Canada: Alberta... | reverse complement strand
CGTTATCAAGATATACAAACTTCGGTATTTTTTCTAAATTTAAAATGGCGTTCCTTAAAGCAGATGCGATATTCTGAGTATTTTCCTCGAGCATTATTTCATATCCGACTAATGCCGTTGATTTCCAGTCTAAAAATCCTATTAGTGTTGCCCTGCAGGGTTTGCCCGTAAACGGGTTTATTACCTGAAAATTCAATCTTTTTCCGTCAGCAACAAGAACGTCACCGACGGATATTTTTGAAATATCTCTTTTTATATGAGGGATAACATTTTCTTTTAAAGCTTTTTCACCCTCACGCAAAAGAGTCCATTTATCAAAATAATTTGCCTTGTACCAATTAGCAAATCTTCTGAAAGTGGGTGCTGCTGGGATATATTCTGTACCCTGATTTTTGAGAACATACTGAGTTAATGATATTGCTTTTCCGATACTGAATTTATTCGGGTGTAAAAGAAGTTTCAAAAATATTTGTTTTTCGTGTTCCGTAAGTGAAGTTCTTGAATAATCTTCATAGTGATAATTCGGGATTAAAAGTTCGTAGTTATTGCTGCTGCCGATAATGCGTTTCCATCTTTGAATCGTTCCTATTGAAACCTTTCCGATTTTTGCAAAAATTTCGGGATACAAAACCTGAGCATTGTATGCACTTAAAAAATCTGAATCAAACTGCGTTTTGTTTTTCTGATTTTTGCGTTCTTTTTTCCAAAGATTTAATAAATCCAAACGGTCAAGTGCAATGATTTTCGCCTTATCGGGTTTATGAAAATCTGCCGCAACGGGAAGTTGTTTAACTTCGCTTATCGGAACAAATTTTGAATAATATTTTTCCTGAAGTTCAGGTTCTATGCTTGAGAGCAAAATTTCAAAACTCTTTCCGCCTCTGACGGTTATTTCTCTTGTAATATATTTGTCTTTTGAAAGCCTGACAGCTCGGGTACTGACACCCTTAAGCTCCGCTAATTCTTTGATGGTAATATATTTTTCTTCGTTGTTCATTGTGTTTACATTTATCACTCCGAACTCGGAAGATTGGAACTGCTTTCGACTTGTTTTGTATCATTGGAACACAGTTGAATTTCAAGAAAAAACACAACAATTTTTATTTTTCAAATTCTTTTTCGTGATTAATAAAAAAAGCATTTAGGATATCAGCATTATTCCTTAAGTATTTAACTACCGGTGCAAGATTATAACATTCTTCAATCTCTGGCTGATTTGCGACAAAATAATCAATAATTACAGCCGTGTTATAGATGTTTTCTGACCACTTGCATAACTGTTTAAACTCTTTGGAACTAATATTCGTTCCGGATTTTTGCATACGACCTCCTTTTAGGTGTCGTATTTATCACTCAAAACAAAACAAAAATCAAACTTATAATTTCCATGGATCTAATATTTGCATATTTAAATCATCACGAATTTCTTGCAAATTTAGTTTCTTTTTTCTTTGAAAGTTGCCATAACAATTATTCTTAAATATTTAACGACATTTAATTTCGTTAAAATTTTGCAAATAACTTACTAAAATTCAAATTCTTATTTTTGTCACTGCCATAATTTATTCTGTAAATAGGAAGGATAAATTATGAGAAAAAAAAGACAAAATAAAAAAAATATGAAAATTATCTCTCCGGAATCATCTCAAGATATTGAAAATATTGTTGAAATGCTTCAGGAAAATGAAATGTCAATTTTAGTTAATATGAGTAAATGTAAAAATCTTAAAAAAGAAATTATTGAAAAAATAATGTATTTTATCAAAAGCAATCAACAATCATATATGACAATTAAAGTAAAAAAAATATTTTCAAAAGTTTTCGTTTGCTGGTCAGAACATCCTAAAATATACAAATAAAATTTTCGTTTTTATCTGATGCGGGTGTTATAATACCGCATCAGATGAATTAAATAAATCGATTAAATTAAAGTAATCATCAATATTCTTTTGGAATAAAGTAGTTTTATCTACCTTATTAGTTTCAAGATTATCCAGATTTGCAGCAATTTCTTTATTTTTAATAGCGGATTTATATAAACCTAAAGCTTCTTCTGCATCTGCTTTTAATGAATAATAATCAGGATTTTGGAAATTTATGCTTATCGCAATATCAAAATCATCAATAGCTTCTTCGAATTTTTGCAAATGCATTTTTGCGATACCTCTGTAATAATATATTTTATCATTTTCTTCCACAGAATCTTTTTCGGCAGCTATATTAAGATACGCAAGAGATTTATTATAGTTCTCATATTGAATATTTATTTTCCCTAAATTCAGATATAATGATTCATTGTCACAGCCTAAATCTAATGCCGTATTAAAATTTATTGCAGCATCCGCATAATTTTCCGTATTATAAAATACTTCACCTCTCAACAGGTAAATTTCTGCTGCGTTTTGGTGATGTTCAATATATTCTGAACAAATATCAACGGCATTTTCAGTCTGATTAATCCTGCATAATAATTTTACTATTTTGCAGCACGAATTAATATCCATATTTTCAAAATCAAAAATTGCATCTGCCGGTATTTTGTCAGTAAACTTTTTAAAAATATTTATTGCATTGCTGTACATCTGCAAATTGCAATAAGCTTTCATTAATAAGAAGTATGCAGGAATAAAGGTTTCATCAAGAGATATAACTTTTTTAAAATCTTTAATTGCTTTTTTAGTCTGAGTTTTACTAATTTTATTTATCTGCTTATATAATGAAAATTCTTTGTGCAAACTTAACTTTGTATTTTTTTTAGGTTTTTTTACAGGCATTTCCAAAAAAAGTAGTCCTCTTTGAAAATAGCACACAGCATTTTCAGGATTAAAAGAAATTGCTGTATTTATATAATATAAAGCACCATCGTATTTTCTTAATTCGGTTTCTGTTTTTGCAAGTCCAAGATAGGCAGAATAAGTATTTCCCAAACAAATTGCGGTTTGATAGGATTTAATTGCCATATTATAACGATCTGTTTTACGCAGAATATTGCCTAAAAATAAATGTCCCCAAGAATTGTATTCGTCTGTATTTATTGCATTTTGATAGTCTGTTCCTGCAAGCTCAGTCAAATTGTTTTTTTCATAAAAAAGACCTCTTGTAATATAGTTATCTGCCGAAGGTTCGATGAAAATTGCTTTTGAATAACTTTCTTCCGCTTCGTTTAATTGTTCTAAATCCGAAAGAAGATTTCCTTTTAAAATAAATAATTCGGCATTGTTTGTATCTTGTTCAATTATTTTTTCAATTTCATTTAAAATATTTTTTGTAATTTCTTTATCGTTTTTATCAAAAAACATAATATAATTCTCCTATTTTTACTTGTACAAATTTAACTAAGCTGATTGTTTGTCGATATAGAGTTGAACATAATGAAGTAAATCGCAATAATCGGGCGGCAATAAGGTTTTAACCACTTTCATATTTGTATCCAAAACGGCAATGTAATAATGAGAGGAAAAACGAATAACCGCTTTAATATCTCTGTCATTTTGGCTGATTATAACTGCATTACCGCTGCGAACAGATTTTATAACTTCCTTATAATTGACACATAACGTGCCATAGCGCTGAGCTTCTCTTAAAGTTTGATGAGATAAATTTTCTGCACCTCTTAAAACTTTATTAATACTTTTTGAGTTACTTTCTTTTTGATACTTATTCCTTTTTGATGATAAGGGTTTTCTGAAAGGTTCCAAAGAAGGTGAAAAAATCATTTTACACCTCCCAATCAAATTCATAATCTGCAAAATCGCCATAGGGAGAACAATCTGCAATATTTTCAATAATTTTTGCTGCTGCTTTTCTGTTAATGTTTAAAGCATCCTGAATTTCTTGAACATATATAGGGCGGATTAAAGACTTTAAAAAGATATAAATGATTGGCAAATTATTATTTTTTGCAAAAGCATCATCAAGTTCTTTTTCTGAAATTTTTTTTGCAAAAGATAGACGAACCTGTCCGTCGCAAAAATTCAGAGAAGAAACCACAGCTGGATATAAACTGTTGATTGTTTCTATGAAACGGAATACTGTTCTTCGGCTTTTGTCGAGTTCATGAGCCATTCTGTCAATAGTAAAACTTGATTCACGATAAAGGTATGTGAGCATTTCGATTAAATTTTGTTGAGTCGCTTTACTGATTTTCTTTTCTTGTTTAGTGATTTGATTTTGCATTTTTAAACCTCTTTCTTTTTTTGCTTGTACTTTGTTTGATTGTTTTGAGTTTTGCATTTGTTTGTCCTTTCATTTTTCTTACATTATTTGTATGGTTATTATTAGTTTTGTTTTTGTAAATTTGTCTTAATTTTTATGCGATAATATTTGTTATCTTATTTTTGTGGATATTTGATTTTGTTTCCGACAAATTATACATGGTTTGTTTGATAATTATTTGGATAATTATTGTCTTAATTTTTATGCGAACTATGGACAAAAAAAGAGAGTCTTTTGACTCTCTTTCAATAAACCAATAATGACAATTGTTTTAAAGGTTTTTAAACCATTGTTCTTTTAATGAATATGTGACTGAATTAAGTTCTTTAATTAGTTTTCTTATTTTTTCAATATCTTTTTCTTTAATTTTTCTGACTAAGTTTTCATTAATAATATTAGTATACTTATTTTCTTTATAATTAAATATTTTATAACTTGATAAATCAAATTCTTGAACGTCAAAAACCAATTCATTCAAATTTTGTTTTTCTTTTTCTGAAACAAACAAATCAAATCTGGGATCTTGCATAATTGTTTTAAGCCAACGAAGTTCTAATGTTGTCAGAGGTACTGATACAAATTTTAATTTTGATAAAAATTTTAAAATCCTTTCATCAATTTTGTTCCAAAAAACAGGTGTATCATTAGTACCGTATTTTTTAAGAATCTCTTGCGTATTGTTGATTCTGCCATTTTTATATTCGTTAATTAATTCTTCAAAAATCTTATAATAAAAACTATATATTTCACTGAAGATAGGATTTTGGGACTTGTTATCATAATGTATTTCATCTATTTCCTTTAAATAATATTCGGTTTCGTTACCAGCTTTTATTTTTAAAAGAGATTTTTCTTTATCCAAAATTAATTCTTTCGGTTCAATTTTTTCGTCTGTATTTTTGTTTTTGAGTGAAATTTTTACCGTTGAGTTATTATTTATGGCATTTAACAAATCAAAAGTTATGCAATCGTCAAGAATATTTTTTATATTATATTCTTCAAATTTAAAAATATCTTTTATATCTAATCTGCTTGCTAAAAAGTGGCCAATACTTGAAAACGGATAAATTCCGCAAAAGAACGGAACCACATATTTTAACGCATTCTTTTGTTTATCATTTAAAAATTTTATATTGACAGAGTATTTTTCATTTTTTATTGTCAAAAAACCGTATTCGGACATTTCTTTTAGCCTGTGCCGCAGAGTATTTTTTCTGAAATTATCAATAGTCTCTTGAGGAGTATTATCAGGAAGCAGTATTTTGGTTATATTAGCCGGTTTTATTTCGTTAGAATTTTGTTGCAGATAATCTAAAAGAATAAAATTAAAAACTATGTTTGGCACATTATGAATATCAAAAATTTTAGAAAATTCATTTGGCGTTTTATCTTCTAACAATTCTTTCTTTAGCTGCAAAATGTTATCTGTTTTAAATAGAGATAATATTCTGTGAATTTCTTTTTCGTAGGAACGTACGCTTCCGCTGCAATTTTTGATATATGATGTTTTATCTTTTATATCATCATTATAAACAAGAATGGATAAATAACTTCTGATTTTGTTAAAATCAATTATCAATTCCGATATTTTTAATTTATTGTTATTGGCTTCTAAGAGATATTCAACAACCTTTTCATAAACAGAAAAAGAAAAAAACGAAGAAATCATTTTTCTGACTTTTTTAACTTTTTTTCCGCATTGCATTAAAAGTATTTTTAATTCATTATGACAATTTTCCTTTATTTTTAAAGTTGTAATACAATCGTGCAAGTTTTCAAAACCGCCATCTAAAGAAGCATCATATATTTTCAATACAATACTGATATGTTTTTCTTTAAACCCCTTTTGTGCCAACTCCTGTCTAATTTCTTCTTTTTCTTTATTTTCAACATTTTCTTCCACGTTATCATCAGATTTTAATTCGTCCATATAAGTACAAGAATTATCATCCGAAATATTGGCATTCAAAGATAATATGTTATTATTCAATTGATTTTTTTGATTTCTATAATCTATTCGCTTTTTATCTTTTTGAATTTGTATTTGAGTATTAAGTGCATTTTTAAAAGTATTAAAAGTAGGTGGAATTTGTTTAAAAGAATGATCCTTTAATAAAACATAAATAACGCCTTTAACGAATTCTTTATCTCCATAGTAAAGTAAGTTTTGAACTTGTTCACAACAAAGTAATTTTTGATAATTTTCTTCAAATAAATCATCGTTATTCTTATGTAAAATACAGTTTTTAACAATTTCTTCAAAACTTTCCATAGCAAGAATATTATAACAAAAATTTTAAAGACGAAAAAATTTTAAGACAAAAAATGGTATTTTTGACATAAGTCTGTAATATAATAAAAATATAATATTAAGCAAAGGATTTTTATGGCAAAAGTTAAAAGCAGAGAAGAAAAACTTTATAGTTTCGGTGCTTGGAAAAATTATATTGATAATGTAAATATAGAAAAAAATCTTGATTATGTATTAAAAGAATATGAGCAAGAAGTTGTAAAACCAAAAATAACTAATATAAACGAGAATTTAAAAACTTTAAGTGAAAATGAAATATCTGCAATAATTGAAAAATGGAGAAAAGATTGCGAAGAAAAAAATGAATACTTTTCTTTAATAGACAGACGATACAATAAATCTTATTCATTTTTTGAAGATGAAGAGGAAAAAATAAAAATAATAGAAAAAAATTACAAAAAACATTTTAGAAAAAAAAATGAATATCATTCCAAAAATGAAAAATTTAAACAACAACTTAGTAATACAAAATATTTTTCATCTTTATGTTTGAAAAATTTTAAAGGTTTTTCAGATAGTAATGATGATAAATGCAACTCAATTGATATAAAACCGATTACTCTTATTTACGGACCCAATTCTTATGGAAAAAGTTCTATTTTACAATCATTGTTGCTGTTTAATCAGACTTTAAAAGAGGGTGAAGATTACAGATACAGTTGTTTGATTCCTGTCGGAAATAATATTAATTTGGGATTATTTGAAGATTTTTTAAATAAAAATGCCAAAAAACAAGAAATAAGCATCAAACTAACTTTGCCATATAATTGTTATGATATTAAAGATACAAAAATAGCTCAATTATCTTTTTGCTATAACTTTAAGCAAGACAATTCCGATAATACAACATTATCTAAAGTTTCTATATATGAAAAAACAATAGATGTAACAGACACAAATAAAAATGAAAATGAAGAACAACTTATTTATGAGTTTGAAATAAATAATGACGGACAATATCTATCCAATAAGCAACATCTCGACAAATACAATTTATTTGGAAAAAAGAAAATTAAAGGTGATTTCTTATTAAAAACATCTTTTTTCAAAATAGGCAAAGATAATCAAAAAAACATTTTTGACAGAATTGAAGATATTTTAAAAAGTATAGTTTATGTATCTTCATACAGAATTCCGCCAAAAAGATTTGATGATCCCAAAAAAAATGCAAGAAAGAATGTAGGTAAAAATGGAGAATACACAGCAGAAATATTGGGCTTCGATGCAGATGTTCGTGTTTATGTAAACAAATGGCTTGATAAAATTTTAGGATATAAATTAACCACAAAAAAAAGTCACACATATGGAAGTTCGATAAATTTAGATGATAACACAACGGAAATTAAAAACTTAAATGTTATAGACTTAGGCTCCGGTGTCGCACAAGTTTTGCCTGTAATTACACAAGCTTTTAAATCAAGAGGCGATATGATTTTAATAGAAGAACCGGAAACGCATTTACACCCGAAAGCACAGGCAGAACTCGGAGAAATGTTTGCTGATGCCGTTCAAAAAACACATAATACGTTTATAATTGAAACCCACAGTGAAAATTTATTATTAAGATTAGAAAGACTAATTAGAAACGGAAAATTATCGAAAGATGATGTTTCCATAATTTATGTTGATAAAAACAAAAGAGGTTCTTGTTGTATTCCTTTGATATTAGATGATGAGGGAAATATCGAAAATATAACAGATATTCCTGATGGATTTTTTGAAGAAGGCTTTAACGAACTTTTTGATATAAAAGGGAAGGTATAGATTATGCTTTGTAAAATTTGCGGAAAAGAAACAAACGATGATAGATACATTTGCAACAAATGCTACAAAGAATTAACAGATAAAATAAATAATTTAACAAATGATATAGAAGCAGAACCGAATAATTCATATTTATATTTAGAAAGAGGTAATGCGAAAATTGAAATGGAACAATATGATGAAGCATTAAAAGATTTTTATACATTTCATGAACTTGGTGGTTTTGGTTGGAAAAGTAAAATACAATACTGTAGTACAATTAAAAAACATTTATCAAAAATAGAGGCAAATCCCAATTCGGCAAAATTATATTTTGACCTTGGTCAATATTTTATAGGACAAAATCAAAGAGAAACAGCGGTTAAATATTTGGATAAAGCCGTTGAAATAAAGCCTAATAATGATTATTATCTTTTTCACAAATATTATTGTATTGCTGAAATAGAAATGAAATTACAAAATTATGAAAAAGCATTAATTTGCTATAATAAGGCTTTAAGTTTTTATAAAAATGAATCTTCTGAATATTTAAAGAATATATATATACAACAATATGAAGCAGAAATAAAATTGGGAAAATATGAGGATGCTTTAGAACATTATAAAAAATTTAATAAAAATTTTGACAATATAGATGAATATTTTCAAGAAAAACTCATCAATATTATTGAAGATATTGAAAAAATAAATGTTACACCTGATAATGCTGAGTTATGTAATCAAATTGGACATCATTTAATATCAGTAGATAACGAAAAAGCAATTAACTATTTTGATAAAGCAATTAAGATAGAACCCGATAATCCTAATCATTATTTGGGAAAAATAGAAGCAGAAGCAGTAGACTGTTATGATACTGGAGAAAGCATTGATAAGGATATTATTGAAAAATGTGAAAATTTAATTTTAAATGGCACAAAATATTCTTTTGATTTTAACGATTTAAACGACGTTTATATTATTGGCTGTGAATTTGATAGAGATTTTTATGAAAAATATTTGAAGAAGTATCCGAAAGATATTTCCGCATATCTAGCAGAAATAGATTTTCGAGAAGAAATATTAGAAAATTATAATGACAGTCTTGATGTGGATTTTGGATATCAATATGAACGTTTGCTAAATGATTATTATTGCTTATCGGTTAATGATTCTCAAAATAAAGAAAAATATATAAATAAAGTTTTATATTATTTGTCTAAACTTATAGAGACAGATTTTTTCGAAGATAATACAGAAGATATATTTAAAAATTTTGATGAACAATTCCTTAGATATTGTTTTCAAGAAAAAAGAAAGACTTTTTTGGAAAATATTGAAAAAGAAAATTATGATATGAAAAATGATATTTGTTTCTTTAATAATTCTTTGGTAATTGGAAATAATATTCTTCAAGAAGAAACAATTATCTTAATCAAGTTATTAAAAGAAAAAGCAGATACATTATATGATAATAAAAACTATGAAAAAGCCCTTAAATATTTTGAAATTTATTTGGAAATAAATCCTGATGATACCGAAGTCAAATACGACAAAAAATTTGCAGAAATTCTTACAAGAAAACGAATTTAATAATAAAACTTCAAAAAATATAAAAGGCAGCCAATGGCTGCCTCCTTATTCCTTTCACTTTAATATCATTCATTATCTTTCACTTCAAGTAATGGCATATCAAGTTGTGGTATCTGCGGTATTGCATTTCCTGCAATTCCTTGAAGGGAGCCAATCATATTAGTCGTTGCCATTGTTACTTTTTCTATCTCTTTTTCACGTTTTTTCCAGAGTTTATTCATTGCTCTTTTTTCACTTGCTAAATCATTTTGCATTGAAATAAAAGCATTTACTATTGCTTCAAGTTGAAATTTGAATTCCGTACTTGTTAAGTATTCATAAAGTAATACACTTTTTTCATATTTATTTTCCTGTTGGTTTTTAACCTCACTCAAACGAATAATATTTTCTCTTAAAACAAATGAAAGAGCTTTAAATTCTTCATAAGAGCATATATAGATACCATCTTTTAAACCCATTCTGGTCATATCTTTAGGATAAATGGCAGTAACCAAAACACCAATGTCTGCACCAACTTCTTGTATATCTTTTTTAAATTTAGAAATCCATTCTTCTTTAAAAGTTTTTGTTCTTTTACTTTCGTAGTATATTTTTCCACAGTTTTGTTTTGACATGGTATTAATTGTTTGTAGCGAATCTGCACCCATATCACCTTTTCCTACTTCATCAACAGTATCAAATTTAAAATTATTTCTCAAATATTCTTCAATGGCTAATTCTTGAATTTCGCCTTGAAGTTGCATAGAACCTTGTTCCTGACGAGCTTTCATTTCTTCTGTTAATTTTTTTTGGTCATCAAGTTGTTTTTGTAATTCTTTTATTTGAAGTTCATATTTTTCTTCCGCTAGTTGTTTTTGAGTTTGTTTTTGCTCCGCAAGTTTTTGTGATAATTTTTCTTCAAATTTTGCCGAAAGAGTTTCTTCTATTTCTTCTTTTTCTCTTTCAAGACGAGTTTTCTCAGCCTTTAATTTGTTTAATTCTTTTAACTTTTCGGATTTTTCTTTTAATTCTTTATTTAATTCGTTATAAGCTTCTCTTTGTTCTTCTAATGCTTCTTTTCTAATTTTTTCTTCTTGTTTTTTAAAATCTTCTTTTTGTTTTTTTAAAGCACTATCGACGGCATTTTCAAGTTCTTTTTCTGCTTGTTCTTTTGAAGTTTGAACCTCTTTTTTAATTTTTTCGATTGCTTTTTCATACTCTTTCTTTTGAGCATTCAACTCTTTGTCTAATGCTTCTTTAGCTCCTGCTTGAATTAAATTTTCAATATCTATTTCTTCACCACATTTTGGACATTTAATATTTTTCATTTTTTAGCTCCTTATTTCATACTATTTTTTATTTCTGTATATTTCTAGTATAAAGTATAGGTGTGTCAAAATTTCAAAAATTAAAGACAAATTTTTTAAAAAATACTTCAGACCTGATATATTTATTTTTTAATTATACATTTATAGTTATAACAACAGAACCGTCCTCGCAGGTTTCTTCCTGAACGAGTTCGTAATTAGCGTTTTTTTCAATCTGAGCCTTTATTCTGTTGCAGATTTCTTTCTGTTGTTTTGCTCTGAGTTGTTCTGCTTCGGTAGCATTCAGCTGATTCACAGCATTTAAAATCTCCTGTGATTTTGTCTGCATTCCAAGACGTAAATTAGGTTGTCTTGATCCTAACAGAATATCATCTTCATCTGTTAAATCATCATCGTCCGTTAAATCATCTTCCCATTCATATTTCTCATATTCTGTGTTTTTGGTGTTGTACCTCATTTTTACTGACATAATTTTTCTCCTTATTTTTTGTCTATTTTTCTTCCTGACTGAACTTTTGGTTTTGGCGGAAAGACAATTCTGTCCTGTGCCAAAATAATTTCGTGCGGCTGAAGGTCAAAGTCCTGAGCGAAAGTATCTATGTCGTACCATAATTTCCCGAAAGTACGTTCTTCCAGAAATCTTTCGACTTTTTCTTCGTTAAAGCCGTCAATACTGAAAAGGTGCTTTCTGTTGCAGGTCTTTATGTAAACCGGTCCCGTATATTTTTCCGCATTTAATTTTAAAGTCTGTTCGTTCTGTCTTCTGATTTCCTGTCTGTAATCAGCATTGTCGGGAGCCAAATCGACAGCTCTTTGGAAATTTCTTCTTGCTGTTGTATTGTCGTTCAATGCTGTATATATCAGACCTAAATAGTAGTATGCATCACCGTTATTCGGGTTTTGAGCCATTGATGAATTTATATCATATATTGCATCTTGATATTCAAATAAATGATAACGGGCTTTTCCACGTTCAAGATAGGCGGTGGCATTGTCATTAGGTGCATAATTTATTGCCGTTGTAAAATCTTTTACTGCTCCCTGATAATTTTTAGCTTCCGCATAGCACATACCTCTGTAAACATATACGTTATACATCGGAACAGGTGCAAATCCCTCACTTATCGTTGCAGAAAAATGCACTGCCGCAATTTTCCAGCTCTGTTGTTCCATATAATTCATTGCGGTGTAGTAATTTGAATAACCCCTGTTTTGACTGTTGCCATAACCGTAATTATAGGTTTGTCGGGTATAGGTATTTGTATAATTGTTGGAATAATTTGTATTGGCAGTTAGTCTTGCTGTTGTAGCTGTTGCTGTTTGCGTTGGTGTCGGGGTTTGTTCTGTTGTCTGTTCAGTTGTTTGGTTTGTTGTCGGTTCTGTCATATTTGCTGTGATTTCGGGGTTAAAGAATGAAAGTACAAAGCCGGCAAAAACAGCAACCATATATACGGCAATTACTATCACAACAGCCATACCGATAAAACTCAGTATGCTTTTGATATTTGAGCCGAAAAGATAAATGATGAATAATATACCTCTGTAAATTAACGGCATTGATGTCCTTTCTTTAAAAAACCTGTATCTAAAATCGGAAATACTTTTATCACAAAGAATTTAACAAGTTTTTTTGAAAAATTGTATGCAAAATCAGGAATTTCTTTATTCTGCCAAAGTATATCAATACCTTTTTCATAAATGATATATGCCTGATTGTAATTTCTGTTTTCTTCGTAAATATGTGCAATTTCGGTAATAAGAACAAGTTTTTCGTTAATATCAGTGCGGTTGTTTAATTCATCGGTAAGAAAATCAACGGTTTCATTAAAGTCTGCTTCTTTGTAAAAACTTTTTCTTTTATCGTTGATATCTTTCAGCTTTTTTGAGTTGTCAAAAATTTTCGGCAATGCAATAAGAAAATTTACCGTTAAAAAAGCCAAAATTATGAATAATACAGTCTTCAGCATAATTTTTCCCTAAAAATCCACTGTTCTGCCGCCTCTTGAATGTTTGATTTTTTCAACGGCGTTTTTCGTTTTTTGTTTTCTTTCGTCAATTTCGGGTTCGGTCAGTTCAGAGTATTCATTTCTGTCCGTCTGTGAAGTTGCGGCAATTGCTCTGTCGTTAGCCCATTCACGAATGCGAATAATCTGTTCGGACTGGGTTGTTGAAAGAGGAATAGTGTTTTTAATTGATGTGAGCAAATCAATTTCTTTTAATTCTCTGTCTTTTGAAAATGCCTCAAACAACGCAGAAATAACAATCTGTTCTATTTCAGAGCCCGAAAATCCCTCTGTATATTCTGCAAGTTTGTCCAAAAGTGTATCCGTAACCTCAAAACTTTTCGAGATGCTTCTTTTTAATCTTTTCTTCAGGTGAAGCTGGAAAATTGCTTTCCGTTCAGTTTTTGTCGGCAAATCAACGAAGAAAATTTCGTCAAATCTTCCTTTTCTGAGCATTTCGGACGGAAGTGCGTTTATATTGTTTGCCGTTGCGATTACGAAAACGGGCTTTGTTTTTTCACTTAACCAGGTCAAAAACGTTCCGAAAACTCTTGTTGTTGTTCCGCCGTCATTTTCATTTCCGCAGGAGCCGAAACCTTTTTCAATTTCATCAACCCACAAAATTGACGGCGATACAGCTTCAGCAGTTTTTATTGCCTTTCGCATATTTTCTTCGGAACTACCGACCAAGCCTGAAAAAATCTTTCCGACATCAAGTCTTAATAACGGGAGTTGCCACATAGCGGAAACAGCTTTTGCTGTTAAAGATTTTCCGCAACCCGGAACACCTGTTATCAAAACACCTTTCGGTGAGGGCAGATTGTAGTCTTTTTGTGCCTTTTCAAGCCACGAATTATTACGTTTCAAAAGCCATTTTTTAAGGTTTTCAAGACCGCCGACATCGTACATTTTAATATTCGTATTTATGTATTCAAGAATACCCGTCTTTTTAATGACCTGACATTTTTCATCAAGAATAATATCAAGCGAGTCCATCGACAACTCTCCGCTGCCTGATGCCATTGCTCTTGCAAAAGCATTTTCAGCTTCCTGAAAGGTTAAACCCTGTGCCGCTTTGCAGAGCATTTCTTTGTTTTCGTAACTTAAAGCGTTCTTTTTACCGCCATCGTGATTAAGATAAATCATTTCATCAAGAAGAACTTTGATTTCTTCAAGTGTCGGCAAATCAAAATCAACAACCGTAATGTCCTTTTGCAGATCAACGGGCAAAACAAGACTCGGAGCAATAATTACAACATTTTTTGAATGCTCCGAATTTTTAATTGAGCCTGCAACATCTCTGATTTTTCTGATTAAATTGTAATCGGGACATCTGCCCTGGACACCGAAATAATTGTGCAAATCTTTCATAATAAGAATTGCAGGTTCATTAAGGTTTTCGATATAATTCAGAGCGGCTGACGGATCATTGATATTATTTACTTTTTCTGTACCTCTTTTGCCCGATTTCAAAAGACCTTCCGTTGCACTCCAGATAAAAAGAGTTCTCGGATAAATGAGTTTTGTTTTATCCCCTGCAATTTCAGTAATTAAATCAATAGCCCTGATTTCTTCCCACGTGGAAATATACAGAAAAGAAAATCTCGCATTAAAAAGATTGATAAGATTTTGCTCTGTCTTTTTTATTCCCGTTAATTGTTTCTTCGTTGTGGTTGCAGGAAGTTCTATTGTAGTGGTTTTAAATTTGTTTTTGTTCTTTGACATATCCGTATCCTCAAATTGCCTTCATCAGATTTTTAAAATCGCCCATTCCGTTCAGGAAAATCTGATTATTTTTATCAATCCTGATTTCAAATTTATTCCTGTATTTTTGGAAAATTGACTCATCATATTTATCCGAAAGGAAATAATAGTTTTGGTTGCTTGAGCCAACCCATGGTCTTGAATAATCTGTTTTTTCTTCAACAAATTTGCCGTCTATCAATATATCAGTATATTTTTGAAGTTCTTCGGTCTGTTTTTTGATTTTTTCAAACTCATATCCCGTAAAGACAACAACGGTTAAGCCAATTTCCTGAACACGTTTTGCGATATATGTAACCGCTCCGATTTGGTCAATGGGTTCTCCGCCGAGAAAAGTTACTCCCTCAATTTTGTCTTTCCATTTTTCAATGAGGGAAATTATTTCTTCAACATCAAAAAATCTGCCTTTGTTTCTGTCCCACATGTGAGAATTGGCACAGCCCTTACAACGGATAGAGCAACCTTGAACCCAAATACAAAATCTGGTTCCCGGTCCCTCTGCCGTTGTGGTAGTTAAATAACTGTTAATACTAATATCCAATGTTTTGGTTTACTCCGTAACTGTTTGTATTTTCAAGATTTTGCTGATAATATTCTTCAGTAAATTCCGACTGAACAACTTTTGCACCTACAAGCTGTTCTGTGTCTTTGATGTATTTAAGACAATCTTTGCCTTTGATTCCGACAGTTTCAGATTCAATTCTGCCGTCAGGATAAATCTTGATTTTAATTTGTTTTGCCATGTTTTAATCCTCATGTTTGCCTATATATTTATGATAAAATATACCTATGTCAAATACGGACACATCAAAAATAATCAGTTAAGAATTTTCATTTTCTCTGTCATCAGGAGAGTAAAACCTTGCACCTGTAGGAGCTGATGTGCATCCGCCCAAACTTTTGAGTTTCTTTTCTTCCCGTTGTTTTAAGATATATCTGTAAACCATTCTGAAATACTCGCTATCATCATTTGTTACAAATTCTTCTTTGCAATTCGGGCAGTAAAACTGAATTACATGACAGCCTGAAAGTATTGAGCCGACAGTTTTGTAAGGGAACATAATTTCCTCTTTTCCGCAAATCGGACATTTCTTTCTCGGAAAAAGTCTGTTATTGAGTTTGTAATGACCAAGCCAAATAATTCCGATATTACATAACATATTGTCCCGGAATCGTAGTTTCCCGTCATGCTGAAACATCTGAGGATAAAGTTCTCCCGTCCAATGTGCATCTTTACCGTCTGACGGCTGTTTTTCGATTTCTGTTCTTGAAATAAAAGTAACCATAATTTTCTCCTTTTGTTTTTTTAAACTGACTGCACGCATAAAGGAGACGAAAGACAAATCCTGATGAACTCATCATCCAAGCATTAGCACCTAACTTAAAAGGTTGCTGTGTAGTCATCGGGCTTGTCCCTCGTACAACTCTTTATGAGTAATTTTAAAAATTTTTGCTTATATATTTATAATAAAATATACCTATGTCAAATACGGACATATCAAATCAGATAATGATGAATTTTTATTTTTTATTGCCCGTTAAAGAACTTTTGATGTTTGAAGAAGAATAAGACATACCGCCTAAACTTTTGAGTTTCTTTGCTTCCCTTTGTTTTAAGACGTAATTATAAATAATTCTGAAATATTCAATATCGTCATTCGTTACAAATTGCTTTTTACAATGAGAACAATAAAAGAAAGTTGCATGACATCCGGAAAGTATTGAACCAATAGTGTGATACGGAATTAACGTTTCTTCTTTTCCGCAAATCGGACATTTCTTTCTTGGAAAAATTCTGTTGTCGATTTTGTAATGACCAAGCCAGATAATTGCGATATCCATTTTCATATTTTTTCTTAATTTAAGATTATCAATATGAGTAAACATATTTTTATCTAACATTCCTACGGTATGACTTTTTGAATTGTCCTCCGGCAGTTTTTCAATTTCTTCTCTTGGTATTAAAGTTACCATAATTTTTCTCCTTTTCTTTTATTATGTACCTGCACTCATAAAGGAGACAAAAGAAAAACCCATCGTGATGATGGGTTTTTATTGAACTCATCATCCAAGCTTTAGCACCTAACTTAAAAGGTTGCTGTGTAGTCATCGGGCTTGTCCCTCGTACAACTCTTTATGAGTAGTTTTATAATATGTCTGTTTTTACATTTTGTCAACTTTCCTTTAGCTTATGTTTATATAATAACAAACCCCTGTGTCAAAAAATGATATATTTTAATTTTTATTTTCCTGAATTTTTTGATTTTTTATTAATTCAATACAAACATTTAATTTCCACTAAATAAAACCTTCCGACTAAATATGTCAAACTTGCGTTCTTTTCTGTCAAACTCCCTGACACACTGCATCAAACTTGTGATATTTTATCTCAAAATCCCTGATACATTGTATGAACTGTACCCGAAAAAGTGGACATGGATTTTATGGTATGTGTTGAGAGATTGGAACTCTCGACCTGATTATTTAATTGTCATACACATCTTAACTCTGTGTTATAATTGTTTCAAGTCGGACTGATACATTTTGTATCATTTAGACACATACAAAAGGAAAGGTGTAGAATAAGTATTAATAAGACCATTTTAGAACTTTTTGCAGAGCACGTCAAAAAAAAGCCTGAACAGATAGCAGTTATATATAAATCTGAAACAAAAATTACAAACAAAAAATTATGGGAGCTGTCAGGGAAAATTTATGCTTGGTTAAAATCTAAAGGAATAAGCTCAGAAGATTTAGTAATGTACTGCTTGCCGAGAGGCGTTGAACTTTATGCCTGTATTATAGGAACTATAAGAATCGGAGCTGCTTTTGTATTAACAGAAACAGATAACAACCCAAAACGTACTGAATTTATAAAACAAGACTGTAAATGCAAACTTTTTGTAGATGAAGATTGTTGGAAAGAAATTATAAATACTGATTCATTAGATGGGTACGAACCCGTAAATTTACATAATTTATGCTATATAGCTTACACATCAGGTACAACAGGAAACCCGAAAGGGCTTATGCACGAATACGGTTCTTTGGAAAATGCTTGGAAATCAGCACGATATAACGGCAAACCTTTATTTTCTAATGATGATACATTTCTAGTTATGAGCCCGATGAATTTTGTCTCACTTCCGATAATTATGGCTTTCTCTTGTGCGTTTGGCAATACTATTGCTATAATGCCTTATTTATACGCAGAAAATGAAGAAGAATTTAATAAATATATTAAAGAAAACAATATAAATTGCGGTTATTTAACACCTTCTTTTATATATAAACACAGTGAATGGGAAATTCCTTGGAAAAAATGTATAATCTCAAGCGAACCTGCTGACGGATTATATCTTCCGAATGTTAAGTGCTATAATGCCTATGCTTCAACAGAATCAGGATGTTTATTAGCAATGTATGAATATACTAATCCCCTAACTCCGCTTCCTGTCGGCAAATCACAATCTGACATTAAACTTTTTATACTGGATGAAGAAGGAAAAGAAGTTCCGCAAGGTAATATTGGTGAAATATGCTATAAAAACCCTTATGTAAGAGGCTACATTAATCACCCTGAGCTGACAAATAAATTAATACAAGATAATATTTTTCATACAAGTGATGCAGGGAAAATAAATGATGAAGGAAATCTTATCGTTCATGGACGCTTAGATCAAATGTTTAAAGTCAGAGGATATAGAATTGATACAAACGATATTGCTGATGCCGTTAAAAAAGTAAGTAATTTGAAAAATATTGTAGTAAAGGGGGTTATTTATAAAGATATATCTTCAATTATTGTATTTTATACCGATAATATCAATATTAATGCGGCAATTATGAGAGAAAGACTGCTTAATATACTGCCGGAATATATGATACCAACAAACTATGTACATCTTGAAGATTTTCCTCTTCTTGAAACCAATAAATTGGATAAGCAAAATCTTTTGCCTCCGGAAGGAATTTGGGAAAACCTAACAAAAATATCTTCACCAAATTTGCAGTTGATTACAAAAGGAAGAACATCTGACATTTATAATTTTGGCGATAACAAGATTTTGAAGCTTTATCACAGGTCAATTCCTTTTAATGAGATAAATAAAGAATTAGATTTAATAAATACAGTTAGTTCTTTTGGCGTTCCAACCCCTTATGCTTATGAAATCGTCCGTTCATCAAATAATAATTACGGTATTATAATGGATAAATTAAACGGCATAACGATAGAACAAGCCATAAAAAACAATCCAGATAAACAAAAATTTTTAATTGAAAAATTTACTCAAGCCATAAAAAAACTTCATCGAACACAGGTGCAAGATGAAAGAATACCTGATATTAAGCAGACTTCAATAATGTATGCTAAACAGCTCAATTCTTCATTTTGTTCCAATGAAGATAAAACGAAAATTATAAAAATTTTTGAAAATATTCCTAATACTAAAAATTTCTTACACGGTGATTATCACACAGGCAATGTAATTATAACTGACAACAAAATACAATTTATTGATTTGATGTTTTGTGCAAAAGGGCACCCTGTATTTGATATTTTATGTATGTATTCTCATTATGTATTCTTACCATCATTTGATTCTGATGAAGCGTGTATTTTAAATCTGGGTTTAGATAAAACGGGTGCAGAAAAGTTGTATAATCTTTTTATCAAAATGTACTACAACGACAAAACAGATAATGAAATTGCAAATGTAAAGGAATACATAAAAGGAGTCCATGCTGCAAGGATATGCCTTGCTGATGTTGCGCTTGCAAATGTATTTTCTAATGAAATATTGCAAACGGCAAAGAAAAGAGCACTTGCATTTTATGAACAATTAAATAATTTTAAAGCGGATATAATAAGCAGCCTATGTTGAATAATTTAATGCAAAAGTATAAAGATAAATTTTATCGTAATTATTTATGGTACACAGCTCTTGAAACAGAATTATTGTTTTTCATTGTATGTGATGTAATGTTTTTAACAAAAGTGAAAAATATTTTACCTGACAAAATCTCATTGCTTGTATTTCTTTCACTTGTATTCTCTCTTATCATTCAATATCCGCTGCTGAAATGGATTAATAAAATGGGAAACCGTTTTGCAGTACGTATAGGAAGTATTATATTTATGCTTTCTGCAATATTTATAACATTTTCTCCAAATTTTTTAGGGGTTCTTTTTGGGGGATTTTTAAAATGCGTAGGACATACACTAAATTCTATCGGAACAGCTATTTTAAAGAATAAACTGTCGAAAGATAATTTAGAAGAGCAATATGTATCTTATCAGTCTGATGCCAACAGTTTTACATCATTTGTTACTATGTGTACATCTTTAATTTGTGGAGGATTGTTTTATTTTGATGCATACTTGCCAATGCTTGCCTGTATTGCTTTCAGCATTTTTGGTGTATTTATTTCATTTATAATAACGAAAGAGGATTATAATTCAAAAAATACAGATACAACAAACAATATGCAATATTTTACAAAAGATTATGCGCATAAAGCAAATTATTTCAGTATTTTAATTTTTATTTCGTTTGCAATAGTTACAAGCTTATCAGGGATAGGATTATCTTATGCGAGGATAAATTTTCAGGAAATATTAACAAACTATAATGCTGAATTTATTGTATCATTGCTTGGCATAATCTCGGCGATTGTCTATTTAATAAGGATTTTTTCTAATTTAATAATGAAAAAAATATATGAAAAAATAAGAAATCGTTCGGCTTTTATTTTTTCTAAATTGCTGATAATCGGATTGTTTTTGCAGATACTACCTTGGATACACAATATACACAACTGTAAAATTATATGCTGTATTTTATTATGCAGCGGATATCTTTTGCTTTCTTTTGTCAGAGATCCGTTTATTACACTTGTTCAGAATATATGTCTTGAAAACAGCAATAATAAAATTGAGCAGCAAAATGCTCTTGTACTACTCAATGCTTCAAAAAAAACAGGAGCGTTATTACTTTCTGCCATATGCACATTATTGCTAAACAGATGGAATGTTGTGAATGTAATTGTACTAATGACTATAATTGCAATGATAAATTACATAATTTTAAAATATGATCGAATTTGGGACAATAAATAGTGACTAATCGAACTTCCGACTTGTATGTCAAACTCGCTATACTTTATCTCAAAATCCCTGATACAATGTAGCGTTCTTTTATGTCAAAATCCCTGATAAAGAACACCCTGATACAAAACACTTGCAACCTCAAGTGCGAGATTCGGACTCGCGACCTTGGTTAGGAGATTGGAACTCCTGACCTGATATTTAATTGTCATACACAATTTAACTCTGTATTGAAGTAATATCAAGCATTTAAGTAAATAATTGTATCATTTTGACACAATTATTATTCTATTTTTTATTTTTACATTTTTCCCTATCGTCCGAAAATCTATACGGAATATTTGATTTACAGATATCGATAGAATCGTCAAAACCATTATTAGATAATAATTTTTTGACATCATCTACGCTGTGCAAACATTCTTTACCAAGTAATACTGAACAAAATAGCTCACCCTCTCCTTCTCGTGCATATGAATTTAAATCATAATCTAAGTATTTAACAATGAATTCTTCTTGAATATTTGGATTCGTATTTCTTACAAAATACATTCTTTTATTCTCTGGTTTTGCATAATCTTCTTCAAGAGAATGAAAATTTTCGTCAAGAATCTGATCATCGATCATAGATACAATCATGCGCCACTCATTTTCTATATGAAAAGCTCTGTGCTTCATTGTCATTGCAATATCACGAATGTCATGAGCCAATAAATCGGAATTATCTATACCCCAATATTCATCAGGTGGTTCAAGCTTTGAAGTTATGTTTGATAATCTCTGTTTTTGTGATTGTATTTCATAAGCGATTTTTACCCAGCCAAGTTGATCTTGATTATTTAGATATAAATTTTTTGTGAAAAATGTCGGATTAATACCTATACACACACCTCTGCCATAATCCCCATAAGAAGTCCGCCATTGTCCTAAGTCATCGTACACAGATGAAAAACAAGCAATAAAATAGTTTTTAAACCCATAATAATTATCTGTATCTATCTGATCCAAAATATCTTGTTTAATGTTAGGGGCAATATTACTTACTAAGTCTTTATCATCTAATAATTGTTTTACATATAAATTTAAATCTTCTGAAAGATCATTAGTCCCATTAATGCTTGAAAATCTCCATGTGTGATTTCTTACAATTTTTTCAAAAGTATCCCAACTTGTATAATGATATAGTACTTGTGGTATTAGTAAATTTTTGAGTTCCATACTTTTTATTCCCTTTCTTTAACTATAATTTAATCCCTCTATATAATTATACTAAATTTTTTATAAAAATTTCCGACTAAAATGTCAAACTTGCGATACTTTATCTCAAAATCCCTGACACAAAACATGAACTGTACCTGAAAAAGTGGACATGGATTTAATGGTATGTGTTAAGAGATTGGAACTCCTGACCTGATATTTCTTTGTCATACACAAATTAACTCTGTATTGAAGTTATATCAAGTCTTTTAAGACAAAATGTGTCGTTTTGTGTCAGCAAAATAAATTCGTTTCAAATTTAGTGCTAATAACTATTACATCCTTTCTAAACTGTATAAATATAGTATATTCATGAACTTTAGGGTTAGATACGCGAGTGAGCAGAGTGCGGAGGAGTTTTGCCAAAGTGTGATTAACACTGAAAGCAAAATCCGCAGGCACAAAAATTGCTGTTGTTGACGTACCCGCTGTTGTAGTAAAATCATCACAGGTTCAGGCATTAAAGAAAGAAAAACAAGCAAAAATGCAGCATTTAGGAAAATGGTTAAAGACAGCTCAGGCAGATGTTGAAAAAAAACACAAGATGGCAAGAATAAATTATTAAAGAAATACAACGCGGAGTTTGCTAAAAAGAAAGAAGTTCTTGCAAAAGATTATGCCTCAAGACTGCAAGCCGTTGATAAGAGCATAACAGATACTCTTACAACACAAGCAAGATTAAAAGGATATAATATAATATGGTTATATCAAAGGGCGTAGTTGTTTATGGCGGTGACGATATTACAGCAGATGTTCAAAAGGTTGTAAAATAGTATAATTTATAAAGAAAATTTATTATTAATTTTATAAAGGAAGTTGTTGATGAAAAAGAGTTTAATTTTATTGGGTTTTATATGTGCATTAAGCATAAATAGTGCCTTAGCTTATGAAACTGTCTATGTAGATGGTGAAAATTTTTCTTATCAATTTGATATATACAATATAGGTGAAAGATTAAATTATGCAAGAGAACTGCAAAGTACATTTGAAATAACGGATGAATACCGCCAGCCGTTTTATTCAGCGGCAAAAAGATGGGCAAGTATAATAAATTCCAATACTAATAAACCTGTAAGGTATGCAGTTTTATCATACGATGAATATAATGCAGCTGCATTAAGTCTACCTGTTAAAATCGACAATGCTCAATATGTAGTAACCGGTATCAATGCTGCAATAAATAATCTTAATGTTATAAAATCTGTTACCGATATACCTATTGATGGTGCTATAATGCTTGGACTTGGAGTAAACGCGAAACATCCCGGTTGGGCACCGTTTACAGGATATCATGCTTTATATCACGGTGAACTCCCTGATTTAAATGTCGCAATTATGCACGAAATTATGCATTCTATTGGTTTAGCTTCCTATGCAAATGATGTTGAGGATATAACAAGTTTATATGGTGGTGTTACTTACGGAATTTTTGATAAAAATTTAAGAATATATAAGGGAGATGTTTCAGCCCCCTTTGATTCAAGTAAAGAAATTGCCTTTCAAAAAGGCTGGCGTGCAGGTGATGAAACTTCAAATTTTGATATTGTAAATAATTCACCATATTTTGACGGCGAAGAAACAATAAAAGTTTTAGGCGGAAAAAATAATTATGAAGAAGCAAAACAAGCTATTATTGCTAACGGCGGTTTAGAAAATTATTCATCAGCATATTTCGGAAAGGAATACCCTCGAGTTTATGGTTTGCCTATTAATCCTTATGATCAAAGTCCCATCCCTGAATTATCGCATACAGAACTAAGAAACAGTTATATGTCGCATCAAAGATATAGAAATTGGCTTACTCTTATGGAAGCTGAACTTGCCCTATTAAAAGATATAGGTTATGATGTCGACTTAAGAAAGTTTTTTGGTAAGTCATACTATCTAAACGGAATAACGGATAATTATACTCGAGGTTTTGGGGAATGGAACGGTACAAATTATACAGGAAATCCGTCTAATGTAATTCAAGCGGTAGGTATGCATATTTACGGTAATAACAACAATATAACTCAAGCATCTGATATTTTAACAAACGGTGAAGGCTCATTCGGTGTCAGAATAGAAGGTGTCGGTAACACTTATACTTTAGCGTCAGGCAGTAACATCATATCAACAGGTAAAGAAAATATAGCACTCGGTGCTACCTGGGGAAAAGACCACGTTATAAATATTGAAAACGGTGCGACAGTTGCTGCGACAGGCGAAGACGGTATTGGTGCAAGTTTTGATTTCGGCAGTAATATGTTTGGTATTCAAGATGATATAAAAGGTTCTTTTATTCATTGTGTTCAAATAGGTACTATTATAAATTGGATGCCTGATAACGAAACACAAGGTGCATTAGTTAAAGAATTTAATGTTTCAGGTAATTTAGAGGGCGAAAAAGCCGCAATATATATTTCTGATAACGCCTGGGTAAAAGATATAAATATCAAAGACGGTGCTAATATCAAAGGGGATATTATTTCAGATTGGAATTCCGTTTCTTCTGTTGATGTAGCACATGTTGGGATTAAAGACGGTTATGATGAAGAAAGACATATAGATAAATATCGCCAGAGAGATATCAATAACCCCGAAGAAATGCTCAATACCAATTTGAATTTCACAGGGCCAAGCAATATTCAAGGTAATATTACAGGCGAAAATGGTATTAATAATACTTTGATTATGAATAACTCAGGTATAGTTAATTTTGACGGCGAAACAATCGCTGTTAAAACTCTTAATAATAACGGTACTTTGAACTTATCAGGGAATGTTAAAAATGTTGGTAATATAGTTAATCTTGCAGAAAATTCACTTTTATCCACTCAAAATGATGTTGTTCAAAATGTAATTATTGAACAGTTAAACTCTGAAAATGGTAATTTAGCCATTGATTTAGGTGACATGTTTACAATCAATAATGCATCTGAAACAGGAAAAGATAATGCAAAACTTTCATTGATTAAAGCAGATGAAACAACAGCAAAAACTCTTGATAATGCAGAAAACGTAGAGTTATTTACAGATAAAACGCTTAATTTAACAGGAAGTGCAAACATCTATTACGACGGAAATAAATACGAAATATCACAAAACAATACAAATAAAAAAGTATTTTCTGTTCAAAAAGACAGTTCAACAAGTTATGAACTCGGTGATGCATCAGTTGATTCAACGACAGGTAACTACATAGTAACCGAAACAGCACTTACAAAAGATGCAGGAACTGTTAAAGGAAGTGAATTTATAGTATCCGGTAAAGATATTAATGTGAACGGTTATAACGGCTTGGTTGTTGACGGAAGTCAAAATCCAAACAGAACAATATTAAAAACAGGTATAAATGGCTCTGCAAACAGTGATTTAACCGTTCAAAATAACGGACATTTGCTCGTTAGTTCAGAAGATAAAGCAATAACTCTTGGTAAAACAGGTGAAACTGCACTACAACTTGATAAAGGTGAAGTTATACTTAATGCGGTTAACAACTCAATTAATGTAAAAGGAGCGATTAAGGGTAATAACAATACAA
>Ga0256407_10003876_pt1 | contig 25825 bp, 27 predicted proteins | sample RumenRJG_04DNA_FD_193489 | JGI IMG/M metagenome (GOLD analysis project Ga0256407, IMG submission 193489) | Bovine rumen microbial communities from Lethbridge, Alberta, Canada - RJG_04 | ecosystem: Host-associated > Mammals > Digestive system > Stomach > Rumen | place: Canada: Alberta... | reverse complement strand
CATGGTGGGGTAAGGGGCATTTATATGTCTTTATGGTGACATTCGATGCACTGTGCCCCCTTTTTACTAACGATGCAGATTATTTTCGCTTCTGTATCATATTAGGCGTGTAGTTGCGGATTTGAGGCTTTATGCACATAATATGGTAGAGCATAAGATCCACGTCTGCGGTTTCTACTTTGAAATATATGATAAAAAAGAAATCACAGATTTCTATAAAAATCAGTATATGCAATTCGTAAGAGCAAAGAATATTTCATTGGCCATCGATTTGCGTAAAAAAGAGAGCCTAATTGTAACTGAAATGGACAATAAAGTTTTATGTGACAACAAGCAAATGAAAAATAAATTGGAGGAGTTTTCTTTTTTCAAATCCGATACTGTTTACATATTCCCAAAGATCTCAGATTCTACTCTTTATAAAAAGTGTGGTTTCAGTTTGAAACATTTGAAGGAAACTATATTTATAAAAAACTATGCATTAGCAATATCACCTTATTATGAAGGTTTAGCCAACAATCAACTATTCAAGTGTTTTTATTTTGAGGGAACTGCTTTTATTAGAAACATAGATGACATAAACTCAGAATTGGCAATGATGTTAATTGATTCTTATACAACGGGAGCCTTAAGAGAAAAAAAATATGTATTGATGATAGACAGGCTTCAAACATATAACCCATACAAATTATTAGGGATTCAATCTGTTTGGTTACCTTTCTCACAAAGTGACTGAAATTATATCATAATAAAATGATGATTCTTCACGAGAAAGTAAAATGAGATATCAGTGCCGACAACACAGTGTACAACCTGCAGAGCGTGTGCCTGAACAAGTCCCAGCGCGGTAGGACTCCCAGGACACAATACGGCATACAGCCTGGCGTGAGACCTCTTACACCAAACGGCATGGGAAGCACCCTTTATGAAACCAACGGCACAGCCAGTCCTGACTCCCAGGCCGGCCTGCCCTTCCCGGACGAGCTGACCCGCGTGGACTACTGCGGGAATATGCTCCTTATGTAACAATTAGTCCAATATCAACCAAACCATTAAGATTAAGATAATGAGATTAATGAGACACTTATTTGTTCCTATATTTTATATTGCAGCAATAGTTTATTTTTGCTTAGGCTGCAAGTCTAAAGTGTCAACTTTGAAAAACTTGCAAATATCAAAGAAAGATGGCATTTCCTTAAATGAGTCTATAATTGTCGGATTCTATAAGGGTATGATAGAAACTTCTGTAAGAATTACGGAAGAACTCATGATTGATAATATGCAAGAATCTGAAATTAGTGACACAATCATAATTGACAATAAAGATTTCGAATTTCTCATATCGCATGCATGTTTTTTTTCTACAAAAGACATTGTATGTAGTGATGCAAGAATTATTGTGCAATATAAAGACGATTACATCTGTCTCGGGGACTTGACTTATGAGGAGAATAAGCATATGAGTAGAAAAGATAGAAGAAGACTTCTTTATTTTTCATTCTTTTTAAAACGGGAAATCGGTTACTACAATTACATCGCACCAACAGATCTTAAATATCAATTTGAATTAAAAAAATATAAAACACCCATTGACTATAAATACATTGATGATAATTATACAACCATTTCTGTTACTGAAAAAATAGACAAAATTATAGGTGAGAAGGATTTGGATGATTTCAAAAAAATAATAATAATGCACCGATAGGGACCAACGGGTATTGTCCGTTGCAGCCCCCAGCGTAAAACCATCATAAAAACCATCACCGAACGATATGCTATTGCGGGGAAATGCGTGCCTTCGTCGGTCGAAATTCAGTCAGCTGCATCGGACAAAATCAGTCTCTCATGAGTTTGCTAACTTGAATCATGGGGACTTGAATCATGGGGACGGGGAATTTGATACATTTTCTTGTTTGAAGAATATGGAAATCCTCCTTTACGGCTATTGTGAGTCCCAGTGATTTTGTCAAGAAATGTTGCTTCTTCCAAATGAAAGTTGTATATTTGCAGATGAATGTACTTGAGTCTATAGGCAGACACCTTAACCATCATTAAATAATTTGCCATGAAACGCTGCAGGCAGTTTTTTCCATCCAGACCTCCCAGAGGGGCCGCACCGTGCGGAGCTCGACGAACCACCTCGGGGGCGTGGAGACGGCCTCCTACACCTACAACTTGCTCTCGTGGCCGGCGAGACGAGACAGCGTGGCTACAGCCTGATGTACGACGGGCTGGACCGCCTCACGGCGGCTTATTACGGAGAGGGCGCCGCGTGCTTGTTGAGGCTATGATACCCCGCTATATTCATCGATGGCGTCGAAGCAAGGACATTCCTTGATGCGTTCCCAGGTATCTATACGGCCGTTGTGGTTCCGGTCGGGCGAGATGTCGCGGTGCCCCAGCACCTGGGCTGTGGGGTAACGCTGCCGCAGTCTGGCTATGCACTGTGCGAGGGTGGCTTTCTGCTTTTCGGTGCGGTTGTCTATAGCGGTGCCGTCGGGGGCGATGCCACCAATATAGGCGATGTGTATGGACACGGCGTTGTAGCCTTTCACCCCGTTGGCCACTTCCTGTTCGTCGAGCAGGGTGTGCAGTTGACCGTCGGGTGCCACGAGGTAGTGATAGCCGGGGTGCCGCCAGCCCCGTGCCTTGAAGCTGTGCGCTATCTGTTCGGCTGTGCAATGCTGGGGCGTGGCCGTGCAGTGCACGAAGATGTAGCGGATGTCTCTCTGTTTCATGATTCCTTGTCGTCTGTGTCGGTGGTCTCTTCTGTCGGTTGCTTGTCTTCTTTCAGCCGTTGGTCGATGTAGTCCTTGGCCTGACTCTCGAATTCGCCCCATTTGGTCTTGAAATAGAGGGTGGCTCCGAAGATACCGCCGGCATAGGTCAGGGCCTGGGCCACATACCAGAGCACTCCCTCGGCTATGTCGTAGTGACCCAGGAAGAAGGAGAGAAAGGCCATCACGACGCCGCTGCCCACCATCATCACAGCAGTGGCATACTGTATCCATTCTTTTGTGTTCGTTGTCATGCGGCAAAGATAGGGCCGCTGTCTCCGTTTCGCCTGTCATTCCTGTATCCTGTTCGGGAATTCTGCTGTGAAAGTGTTAATTATTTACAATAATGGAATGCGATATTTACCTTGTATGTAATAATTGGCAATATATAGTGTTAGGTTATTAGATTATCATTTATTAAGCTGATTGAAGAATTATGGCAGTGAACTACAGAAAAATCAATTATGATGTGATGGTCGACACGAAGTGGTGCTATGAGACGATACCCGAGCTTCGGAGGGCTGTCGAACATTCTGTCGCCAACCAGTTTATGGTGGAGGAAGAGGACAATATCGACCAGCCCCTTCCTGCCGCAGTCCACACGCAATACGTTGTCTCGGGCAAGCGCAGCTTTGAGGCGGCTGCCGGATACGACGGTAAGAAGGTGGCTGTGCTCAACTATGCCAACAATCACTCCATTGGCGGCGCTCCCTTCAGTGCCGGGGCACAGGAGGAGTCGCTCTGTCGGTGCTCCACCTTGCTGCCTTGTCTGCAGGCCATGCGCGAGCCTTTTTACATGAAGCACCAGGAGCAGTATAGAGTGCATGAGATAGACTATCTGGGCAATGACGACCTTATCTATACACCCGATGTGGTGGTGTTCAAGACCGATGAGCGTACGGATCCCGTCTATCCCCAAATGATGTCCGAAGACGAGTGGTACAAGGTGAATGTCATCACCTGCGCGGCTCCGCAGTTTAGGCGCGATGACACACTGCCTGGTAATTATGAGCAACTGATACGCCAGCGCATCAAGAAAATACTTGATGTGGCGGCCATGCAGGGCAATGAGGTGGTGATACTGGGAGCCTGGGGCTGCGGCGCCTTCAAGAATCCCATCGAGGTGGTGGCCAAGGCTTTTGTAGAGCTGGTCAGGAATTATGATTTCGAGACAGTGGAGTTTGCCCTTGCCACGGTCAACGATGTGAGCACATCGGCCTTTGCCCGCTATCTACGGCAGTAATGCCGGTACAGGAAAAAAGCGGGATGCACCCTGACAAGGCGCATCCCGCTTTTTTTTCGGCTGTTTCGCCGTTATGCGGACGAATTATCTTCTTGGCTCTTTCAGATAGGTCTTCAGGCATACAATGTCGAAGGTGTTGTCCTTGTAGTGGTCCAGACGGTCGAACCAAGTGTCTTCCTGCTCCTCGATGGCTACCAGCTTCTGGTAGAACTCCTCGGTGTGGCACTCCTTCGGGATGATGACCACGCCGCAGTCGTCGCACACGGCGATGGCACCGTCGTACATGGCTCTGTGCAGGGCCAGCCAGGCGGGGTCGACAGGTTCCTTGGGCTCTTTGTTGAAACAGCCCACAGGGGTGAAGCCGGTGCTCCAGATGGGGTAGTTCTCGCGTATCAGCGCAGCGGCATCGCGGAATTTGGCATTGCTGATGATGGCGTTGGCCTGCCGGTAGAGCAGGATGTATTTTGATACGAGCTCGCCGATGATGGCGCGCCCTTTGCAGTCGATGGCGTCGATGAACACGATGTCGCCCTCCTGGGTGTCGATAATCATTTTGTGCACGTTCCAGTTCGACTCATGGTCGGCGTACACCCATTTCACATTGCCCACCTTGAAATGTCCGCGGTTGATGGGCATCACGTTCTCCAGCACGCCTGTCTTGCCCAGACAGTCGGCCACCTCCGTCGTGCATACCCTGTTGCGGCGGATGTAGTCAATGATTTTCTTCTTCATAGCTTATCTTGATTTTTTGGTTGATGGTTTCCATGAGCGAAAGCAGACGGTCGCGGCTCTCGGCGTAGGCCACGTAGAAACCGATGCGCTTGGAGTCGTTGGCGGCTTTCTCTATGCGGTCGCCTACAGCGAAGTTCAGCTTGTAGACTATCACGTTGTCCGAGCTCTTCAGGAAGTCTTCGCCCTCTATGCGGCTCACCACGCCACCCCGGCCCGGCGTGTCGAAGAAGTAGAGCACGGCGCAGCGTTCGCGGTTGATACCCTCGGTGGGCACCACGGTATCGTCGGCAGCGCCTGTGCAGGTGTTCAGAAGGCAGCGGTAGTTGTCCACCCCCGACATGATGGGCACGATGTGGCTCGATATCAGGTTGCCGCCTCCGCGTGCCGCTATCTCGATGAGGTAGAACACGCCGTCTTCGTATTTGTACTCGGCATGGGTCAGACAGCCGGCTGTGAGTCCGGAGAGATTCACGAAGCGGTCGTTGGTGGCCCGCAGCAGGTCATAGTCAAAGCGGTCGTTGTAGTGCGAGAAGAACAGCTCATAGGCGATGTTCCTGTTGTGGGCATAATGCTTCTTCTCCGAGATGGCCAGCGAGTGGTGGCCGTCGGGCAGCACGATGCCATCGACGGTGAATTCCGTACCGTTGATATACTGCTCGGCGAGCACGGCCTTCTCTATCTTCGAGTAGGAGAGAGCTTCTTCGAAGAGTGTCTCCAGTTGCGGGGTGTCTTTGTCTACCACAAACACGCCGCGGCTGCTGTTGGCGTCGAGAGGTTTGATAATGACGAGTTTTCCCAGCTCGGCGGCAAACTGACGCACCTCGTCCACGCTGTGGCACATGCGGTAGCGCGGGGTGGCCAGGTGGTGCTCCTCGCCGAAGGTGCGCATCCGGTATTTGTTGGTGTAGAGTTCGGCCATGTCGCGGCTCAGCGCGGGCAGATGCAGCTGCTCGGCTATATAGGCCACGGTGGGCATGGCGATGTCGCACTCTTCCGACAGCACGGCGTCGACAGCATATTTCTTGGCGATGGTCAGGCAGTTCTCTTTGTCCAGTATGTCACCTACCTCGTGGTAGTCGGCATAGGCGAAGGCGGGTGAGTCCTCATAGAGGTTCACCACCAGTGAGCGGTGCCCCATTTGCCGTATTTTCTTCAGTATGGGTATCTGCCAATAGGTACCGGCAATCACCATTATGAGTCGCTGTGTCATGTTGGGTCGTGGCGTTCTTTTTTTAGTGTGTTTTGTCTTTTTTGTAGGAATCGTGCAAAGGTAATGCAAAAAAACCGAATAACTGAATTTTTTCCCTCAGAATTGCATGTTTTAGGGGTGGGGTGGCACCTCTTTACCGTCTTTTGCGGAAAAAGTCCTGCATCAGTTGGCGGCATTCGTCTTCCAGCACGCCCGCCGTGACAGTGCATTTGGGGTGCAGCGCCTGGGGGGCGAAACGGCTGAATCCGCGCTTCTCGTCAGGAGCACCGTACACCACCCGCCGCACCTGCGCCCAACCCAGGGCACCCGCGCACATCACGCAGGGCTCTACCGTCACGTAGAGTGTGCAGTCGGTGAGATACTTGCCGCCCAGCAGGTTGGCACCCGAGGTGATGGCCTGCATCTCGGCGTGGGCGGTCACGTCGTTCAGAGTCTCGGTCAGGTTGTGCCCGCGCGCTATCACGCGGCCACGGCAGGTGATAACGGCCCCGATGGGCACCTCGCCGGCGGCCAGCGCCTGACGGGCCTCCTCCAGTGCCTTGCGCATCATGGCCACGTCGGTCTCTGCTTGTGATTTGCTCTCTGTCATCTTACAGTGGGTTGGATAGGTGCCGCTGCTTTGATGAAACAGCGGCTCCGTCTGCAAATTTACTACATTTTTATTGGCCGACTCCTTTTTTTACTGTATTTTTGTTGCCAAATAAGATATTTCTATGGCCACACACAATGATTTGGGACGACAGGGCGAGCAGATTGCCGCCGAGTATCTGGAGCGGCAGGGCTACCATATACTGCACCGCAACTGGCGCATGGGGCACCGCGACCTCGATATCGTGGCCCTCGACGAGGAAGCCCAGGTGCTGGCCATCGTAGAGGTGAAGAGTCGCCGCGACACGGTCTTCGCCCAGCCCGAGGAGGCAGTCAATTGGCAGAAGGTGCGCAATCTCACCATTGCCGCCCAGGCTTATGTGCGGCGCTACAATATCGCGTGTGAGATACGGTTCGACATCGTCACCGTCACCGGCACACAGCCGCCCTATGAGGTGCGCCACATCAAGGATGCTTTCCCCGTGCCTCTTTTTTAGTCGTCTTGCCCGCTTCTAATCATTGTCCGCTATGAACATCCGACGAATACATCTCCAGCAGACCGATTCTACCAACAGTTATCTCCGCGCGCTGCCTCCCGGTGTGGAGGATATGACGGTGGTGAGCACCGACTACCAGACGGCGGGCCGCGGACAGGGCACCAATACCTGGGAAAGCGAGCCTGGAGCCAACCTGCTCATGAGTGTGGCGGTCAGGCCTGTCACGGTGCCGGTGAGAGAGCAGTTCCTCCTCTCCATGGCCGGGGCGCTGGCGGTGGGCGAGGCTCTCTCGACTTATACCGACGGCATCTCCCTCAAGTGGCCTAACGACATCTACTGGAACGACCTGAAGATGAGCGGCACGCTCATCGAAACTTCCGTGGCGCAAGGAGTGCTGCAGCGGTGCATCTTCGGCATCGGTGTGGATGTGAACCAGACCGTCTTCCTCAGCGATGCCCCCAATCCGGTGTCGCTGCGCATGGTGACGGGGCGGGAAATTCCTGTCGGCGAGGTGGCCGACAGGGTGGTGGAGTGCCTGGCCCGCCGGCTCGGACAAGTGATGCGGGGCGAGAGGGAAGAGATTGTGAGCCTGTATCATGAGCGGCTCTACAGGCGCGAGGGCTTCCACACCTACCGCGATGCCGAAGGTCGCTTCTCGGCTGCCATCCGGCAGGTGGCCACCGACGGCCATCTACAGCTTTGCGACACGGAGGGCCGCCTCCGCTCCTATGCTTTCAAAGAAGTGGCCTTCGTGCTGTAATATCGATTATTTTTCTTATTTTTGCACCATACAACGTGAAAAAACCAAACCCAATAACATTATGACAAGATTCAAGAGAATACTGCTCAAGCTCAGCGGCGAGAGTCTGCAGGGCAAGCAGGGTTACGGCATCGACCCGGAACGGCTTGGCGACTATGCCCGCCAGATAAAGGAAATCCACGACATGGGCGTGCAGATAGGCATTGTGATAGGCGGCGGCAACATCTTCCGCGGCCTCAGCGGCGCCTCTAAGGGCTTCGACCGTGTGAAAGGTGACCAGATGGGCATGCTCGCCACAGTGATCAACTCGCTCGCACTCAGTTCGGCTCTCACCGCCGAGGGGGTGAAGAACAAGGTGCTCACCGCCATACGCATGGAGCCTATCGGCGAGTTCTACTCCAAGTGGAAGGCCATCGAGGCCATGGAGCAGGGCATGGTGTGCATCTTCTCGGCAGGCACCGGCTCACCCTATTTCACTACCGATACGGGCTCCTCGCTTCGCGGCGTGGAGATTGAGGCCGATGTGATGCTCAAGGGCACCCGTGTGGACGGCATCTACACCGCCGACCCCGAGAAAGACCCCACCGCCACCAAGTTCGACGACATCACCTATCAGGAGGTGCTCAACCGCGGCCTTAAGGTGATGGATCTCTCGGCCGTGGTGATGTGCAACGACAACCATCTGCCCATCTATGTGTTCAACATGGATGTGGTGGGGAATCTGAAAAAAGTAATCGAGGGAGAGCCTATCGGCACTTTCGTGCACAGCTGAGACGGTTATTCCTCTTCATAGTCGATGTATTCTCCCTCATCGTCGGAGAATATCTTCCGGCTGGCCCGGGCGGGATCGCGACGGTCTGTCACCGTGGTGGTCCCGCCTCTTTCTTGCTTTTGCTGTGAGGGCTGCTCCCAGGACTGTCCGCCCTGCTTCTTCAGCTCACGGTGCAGGCGGTACACTTTCAGCACCACCGACAGCACAAGGGCGGCCACAAAAAGGAGGCCGATGAGGAAGATGAAGAAAATGCCTTTGAGCAATATCATACGTTCTTGTTTCTCACAATGATGGAAAGCACCACGTACCACACAATGATAATGGCGAAGGCCGAAATGCCGAAGACGAGAAGCAACGGCACGCAGGAGAGCAGAAACACATAGCGCACCTCATTGCCCCGCCAGCCCCATTGCTTGAACTTCAGGGCAAACATGGGCACCTCGCTCACCATAATCCAGCAGCTCAGGGCTATCAGCACCAGCACCACCGCCCATGACCAGGAGGCCTGCTGCATACGGGTGCCTGCCCCCACAATGAGCGAACCCCAGAAAAGGGCGTTGGCAGGGGTGGGAAGACCGATGAATGAGGTGGTCTGCCGCTCGTCGAGGTTGAACTTGGCCAGACGGAGGGCGGCAAAGGCGGCCATCACAAAGGCCACATAGGGCAGCACACCGCGCATACTTTCCAGCCATGCGGGATAGCTCAGCGTGTAAAGCAGCGAGTAGACCATCGTAGCGGGTGCCACACCGAAGGTCACGTCGTCGGCCAGCGAGTCGAGCTCCTTGCCGATGGGCGAGGAGACATGCAGCAGACGGGCCGTCATGCCGTCGAAAAAGTCGAAAACGGCACCGAGAATGATGAAAAGAAGGGCCTTGCCGGGCTCACCCGAAAAGGCCATGCAAGTGGCCACGCAACCTGAGAAAAGGTTACAGCAAGTTATCGTGTTGGGAATGTGTTTTGTAATAGTTTTTGACATGTCAGTGATACGGATTCTATGTCCGAAAACCTTTATCGCATACGGGCTATCACCGTCTGGTCGCCGGTGGTCGACTGCCCCACGCGAACGCACGGACGGCTGTCGGCAGGCAGGTAGACATCCACGCGCGAGCCGAACTTGATGAAGCCCAGGTGCTCGTCGATGTAGCACTCCTCGCCCTCTTTGGCGTAGGTCACGATGCGGCGGGCCATGGCGCCTGCTATCTGCCGCACCAACACCGTATGGCCGTCGGTGGTCTCAATGAGCACATCGGCGTGCTCATTCTCCTCGCTGGCCTTCGGAAGCCATGCCTTGTGGTAGTTGCCGTTCTGATGGTGCACGCTTTTCACACGCCCGTCGACGGGAAACCAGTTGGCGTGCACGTTGAAAAGGCTCATGAAAATGGATATCATGAGGCGTGGCTCGTGGAAATACTGGTCTTCCTGCACTTCTTCCACCACCACCACCTTGCCGTCGGCGGGGGCCACCACGATTTTCTCAATATAGTCCTCGTCAAAATAACGTATCGGGCAACGGAAGAAATTGAGCAGTATGCCGTATACCACTCCCATCACCGATACAAAACACCAAAACGGTATCTTGGTGTCAAAACACCGCCACAGCAGGACGGCGATGGCTACTATAATGAAAAGGCCGAAAAGAAGCGTGTCGGTGCCCTCACTGTGCAACCGCTGCTTCTTGAGTTTCCTCATCTTCTTACCCATATCTCTCAATTCATTCAAATTGTCGGCAAAGGTAATGATTTTTTGTTTTTTAAACAAATTTTTCCGACATCTTTTGGTTATATCGAAAGAATGTCATAACTTTGACATCTCTTTTTTCACAAAGATTCCCAATATCCGCACCTACTTAGCACATTATGAGAGACTTCGTACACCTGCATGTACACACTTACTATTCGCTGCTCGACGGCCAGGCCAGCATAGAACGTCTGGTCGACAAGGCCATCGGCAACGGTATGAGGGGAATGGCCATCACCGATCATGGCAACATGATGGGAGTGAAAGAGCTGTTCAACTACTGCAACAAGAAGAACAAGAAACTCAAAGAAGAGGGCAAGGAACCCTTCAAACCCATCTTCGGCTGCGAGATGTATGTGGCACGGCGCACCAAGGCCGACCGCGACAAGAACAAGCACGACCAGGGTGGATGGCACCTCATTGTGCTCGCCAAAAACTACCACGGCTACAAAAACCTCATCAAATTGGTGTCGAGGGCATGGGTTGACGGTTTCTATATGCGCCCGCGTACCGACCGTGAGGACCTGCTACGCTATCATGAAGACCTCATCGTGTGCTCCGCCTGTATAGCCGGCGAGGTGCCCGACAAAATACTAAAGGGCGACATAGCCGGGGCCCGGGAGGCCATAGAATGGTACAAAAACGTGTTCGGCGACGACTACTATCTCGAACTGCAGCGTCATGAGGTGACTGACCCCAATATACGCGCCAACCGCGAGACCTTCCCCCTGCAGCAGAAAGCCAATAAGGTGCTCATGGAACTGGCCAAGGAGTATGGCATCAAGCTGGTGTGCACCAACGACTCTCACTTCGTAGACCAGGACAATGCCGAGGCACACGACCACCTGCTCTGTCTGGCTACGGGAAAAGACCTCGACGACCCCACCCGTATGCTCTACTCCAAGCAGGAGTGGTTCAAGACGCGCGAGGAGATGAACCAGGTGTTCGCCGATGTGCCCGAAGCCCTCGACAATACCTGCGAGGTGCTCGACAAGGTGGAGACCTACAGCATAGACCATGCGCCCATCATGCCCTTCTTCCCCATACCCGCCGACTTCGGCACCGAGGAGGATGTGCGACGGAAATATACCGACGAGGACCTCTTCCAGGAATTCACCCGCGACGAGAACGGCAACGAGATTATGTCGCGCGAGGAGGGAGAGAAGAAAATACAGAAACTGGGCGGCATCGACAAGGTGTACCGCATCAAGTTTGAGGCCGACTACCTGGCCAAACTGGCTTACGAGGGCGCCAAGCGCCTCTACGGCGACCCCATACCCGAGGAGGTGAACGAGCGTGTGAAGTTCGAGCTCCACGTCATGAAGACCATGGGATTCCCCGGCTACTTCCTCATTGTGCAGGACTTCATCAACTCGGCCCGCGACGAACTCGACGTGATGGTGGGGCCTGGCCGCGGCTCGGCCGCCGGCTCCGTGGTGGCCTACTGCCTGGGCATTACGCAGATAGACCCCATCAAGTATGACCTGCTGTTTGAGCGTTTCCTCAACCCCGACCGTATCTCGCTGCCGGATATCGATACCGACTTCGATGACGACGGCCGCGGAAAAGTGCTCGAGTGGGTGGAAGACAAGTACGGACACGAGAAGGTGGCGCATATCATCACCTACGGCACCATGGCCACCAAAAACTCCATCAAGGATGTGGCCAGGGTGGAACGCCTGCCCCTTGAGATATCCAACCGGCTCTGCAAGGCCATTCCCGACCGACTGCCCGAGGGACTGAAGATGAACCTGGAGAACGCCATCAAGACGGTGGCCGAACTGCGCCAGGCCGAGGTGTCGGACGACCCCAAACTGCGCAACACCATCAAGTATGCTAAGATGCTCGAGGGCACCGTGCGCAACACCGGCATACACGCCTGTGGCACCATCATCTGCCGCGACGATATCAGCGACTGGGTGCCTGTGTCGACCGCCGAGGACAAGGCCGACCCGGGACACAAACTGCTCTGCACACAATACGACGGACATGTGATTGAGGAAACCGGACTCATCAAGATGGACTTCCTCGGACTCAAGACTCTCTCCATCCTGAAAGAGGCGGTGGAGAACATACGCATCTCCACCGGCAAGACCATCGACGTGGAGAAACTGCCCATTGACGACCCCCTCACCTACCAGCTCTACCAGGAGGGACGTACCATCGGCACCTTCCAGTTTGAGTCGCCCGGCATGCAGAAGTATCTCCGCCAGCTCAAACCCACCATCTTCGAGGACCTCATCGCTATGAATGCCCTCTACCGGCCGGGACCTATGGACTATATACCCGAATTCATCTCGCGAAAGCAGGACCCCTCGAAGATAAAGTACGACATTCCCTGCATGGAGAAGTATCTCAAGGATACCTACGGCATCACCGTGTATCAGGAGCAGGTGATGCTCCTGAGCCGGCAGTTGGCCAACTTCACCCGCGGCCAGAGCGACACCCTGCGCAAGGCCATGGGTAAGAAGCAGATACAGAAGATGAACGAGCTGGAGGAACTCTTCTACAAAGGCGGACAGGAGAACGGACACAAAAAGGAAGTACTCAACAAGATATGGGAAGACTGGAAGAAATTCGCCTCCTACGCTTTCAACAAGAGCCACGCCACCTGCTACTCGTGGGTGTCGTACCAGACAGCCTATCTCAAGGCGCATTACCCTGCCGAGTACATGGCCGCCGTGATGAGCCGCAACCTCGACAATATCACTGAAATCACCAAACTGATGGATGAGTGCCGCTCGATGGGTATCTCCACTCTCGGACCCGATGTCAATGAGAGCCGCCGCAAGTTCAGTGTGAACCAGCATGGTGAGATACGCTTCGGACTGGCCGCTATCAAGGGCATGGGAGCCTCGGCAGCCGACGCCATCCTCATGGAACGCGAGAAAAACGGACCCTACAAGGATGTGTTCGATGTGGTGGAACGGGTCAGCCTGAGCAATGTGAACCGGAAGGCCCTCGAAAGTCTGGTGCTCAGCGGCGGATTCGACAGCTTCGGCATCCCGCGCGAGCGCTACATGGCGCTTACGCCCAAAGGCGAGGTCTTCCTCGACGTGCTCGTCAGGTTCGGTCAGCACTACCAGTTTGAGCAGCAGCAGGCCGCCCACTCGCTCTTCGGACTCGACCAGGTGGAGGTGACCACTCCCGCCATTCCCGAGGCGGAGAGCTGGAGCAATATCGAGAAACTGAACAAGGAGCGCGACCTCGTGGGCATCTACCTCTCGGCACATCCCCTCGACGAGTTCTCGCTCGTGCTCAAGTTTCTCTGCAACACGCGCTGCACGGAACTCGACGACAAGGAAGAACTGGCCAAGAAAGAGGATGTGGTGTTCGGAGGCATCGTCACGGCCGTGAAAGAGCGGTTCAACAAGCGCGGCATGCCCTTCGGCATCGTGACCATAGAAGATTTCGACGGCCCCGGCGAACTGGCTCTCTTCGGCGAGGAATGGGGACGCTGGCGCGGCATGTTCACCGAGGGATGCACGGTCTATGTGAAAGGAAAGAGTCAACCCCGTTTCCGTGACAGCAATGTCTACGACCTGCGCATCAGCGAGGTGCAGTACATGCAGACGGTGAAGGAGCAGCGCATTGAGAAGATTACCATCCGCATGAGCAGCGAGGTGCTCGATACTGGCATAGTGGAAGAATTGTCCACACTTGTGGAGCAGAATCCCGGTAAGACACAGCTCTACTTCCAGATCAAGGATGCCGACAGCAATGAAACCGTGACACTGCGCAGCAAACTCAAGGGGGTCGACGTGTCAAAAGACCTGCTCTATCTGGTGGAAAACACCGAGAGCATGGACTATTTCATCAACTGACCCCGCTGGCATACTTTTTGCTTGTAGATATACGTAATGACAGACATCATTCAATAACCCAATAACAAAAGAGAAAATCATGGAAGTAACAATCACAAACGAGAACTTTGAGCAGTTGAAAAACGGCAGCCTTCCCCTGGTGGTGGATTTCTGGGCCACATGGTGCGGACCCTGCCGCAAGATAGCTCCCGTCATCGAGGAACTGGCCGGTGAGTATGAAGGCCGTATCGTGGTAGGCAAATGCGATGTGGAAGACAACGACGATATCGCCATCGAATATGGCGTGCGCAACATTCCCACCGTGCTCTTCTTCAAGAACGGCGAACTCGTAGACCGCCTGGTGGGTGCCCACATCAAGGCCGACTACAAAGAGAAAATTGACGCTATGCTTTAATGGCTGACTACTGACAGCCGGGACGGGCCTAAGCCTTGGGCTCTTCCCAGCTTACGATACGTGCGTGTGTACTTTCATCTTCGGTGATGTGCACACGCACGGCGTCTTCAGGCAGCAGACTCTCTATCAGCTCGGGCCACTCGATGAAGCAGAGCGCACCGCAGTAGAAATAGTCTTCGTAGCCCATGTCGTACACCTCGTCGAGATTCTTGATGCGGTAGAAGTCGAAATGGTAAATCAGTTCGCACGTGGTGGCGGAGCGGTATTCGTTGACAATGGCGAAGGTGGGCGACGTGATGACGTCTTCCACACCCAGCTCCTCGCAAATGGCTTTGATAAAGGTGGTCTTGCCGGCTCCCATCTTGCCGTAGAAGGCGAAGATGGTGCTCTGGTCTATGTGCGATATAAACTCGCGGGCGGCCTGGCGGGTGTCGGCCAGGGTGTCTATTCTTATTTCCATCGTTTGGGTTGGTTTTACTTTTATCTTGGGGTCAGCCGCGCTTGCGCGGGGTCAGCGTAACCAGCGGTATGAGCATTTCTTCCATCGAGATGCCGCCGTGCTGGAACGTGTCTTTGTAGTACGACACGTAGTAGTTGTAGTTGTTGGGATAGGCGAAGAAGTCTTCACCCGTGGCAAACACATACGAGGTGCTCAGGTTGGGAGAGGGCAGCTGTGCCTTTTTGGGCTCCTTGATGACGAACACCTCCTTCGAGTTGTAGCTCAGGTTCTTGCCCAGCTTGTAGCGCAGGTTGGTGTTGGTGTTGCGGTCGCCGATAATTTTCACCGGGCGCGAGGCGCGTATGCTGCCGTGGTCGGTGGTGATGATTACCTTGTAGTCGGTCTGCGCGAGGGCGCGCAAGAGTTCCGATATCACCGAGTGGCGGAACCAACTTACCGTGATGCTGCGGTAGGCCGACTCGTTGTTGGCCAGCTCGCGCACCATTTTCGACTCTGTACGGGCATGCGAGAGCATGTCGATGAAGTTGAACACTACCACGTTCAGGTCATAGCGGTCCAGTTGGCGGAACTGCTGCATGAAGCTGTCGGCTCCGGCCGAGTCGTTGATTTTGTGGTAGGAGAAGGTGTCATGGCGGCGGAAGCGTTCCAGTTGGGTCTGTATGAGCGGCCCCTCGTTCAGGTTCTTGCCTTCCTCCTCGTCCTCGTCCACCCACAGGTGGGGGAACATGTCGGCTATTTGTATGGGCATCAGTCCGCTGAAGATGGCGTTGCGGGCATATTGGGTGGCCGTGGGCAGTATGCTGTAGTACATGTCCTCATCGATGTCGAAGATGTCGCCTATCTCTTGTGCCAGCATGCGCCACTGGTCGTAGCGGAAATTGTCTATCACGAGCAGGAACACCCGCTCGCCCTTATCGAGCAGCGGAAACACCTTGCTCTTAAACACGTCGGGGCTCATGAGCGGGCGGTCTACCGCCTTCTGTGCGCCCGAGCGGGGTTGGAACCGGTTGGCTGTTTGGGGCCGTGCGGGAGCCACCCAGTCAAGATAGTTGTTCTTGATGAATTTGGCGAATCCATTGTTGGCCTCTTCTTTCTGCATGAGCAGCATGTCGTTCATGTTGGTCGACGTGCCGCTCAGTTCCAGTTCCCACCGCACCAGTTTCTTGTATACCTCTATCCAGTCGTTGTAGTTGCGGCTGTCGTCTATCTGCATGGATATCTGCTGGAAGTTCTGCTGGTAGCCGGCCTGTGTCACCTCGTTCACGATTTCGCGGCGGTGAATGTTTTTCTTCAGGGTCAGGAGTATCTGGTTGGGGTTCACGGGTTTTATCAGGTAGTCGGCTATCTTTGAGCCGATGGCCTGGTCCATGATGTTCTCTTCCTCGCTCTTGGTCACCATCACCACGGGGGTCGACGGACTGATTTCCTTGATTACCTGCAGGGTCTCCAGCCCTGAGATGCCCGGCATCATCTCGTCGAGCATGATAAGGTCGAAGGTCTGCTGCCGACACTGTTCTATGGCGTCGGTGCCGTTGCTCACCGTCACCACCTCATATCCTTTCTTTTCGAGAAACAGAATCTGTGCTCTCAGCACTTCTATCTCATCGTCAACCCATAACAATAGTCCGTTGCTCATAATGGTGCTTTAATCAGTTGTGCTTGGTGGGAATATTAAAAACCTTCCAGGTCGAAATACTCGTCGTCGATGTCTTTATTGTCATCGGCCGGTTTTTTCGGGTCGGCAGCGGGGGCGTCGTCTTCTATCACGGCACCGCCGTCATCTTCCACGCTGCTTCCGGTGTCATCGTCGTCCTCGAGGTTGAAGCCGTTGGTGTCGTCTTCCAGGTCGAAACCGCCGTCGTCGATGTCGAAACCTCCGTCATCGTCGCCTTCCAGGTCAAATCCGCCGTCATCTTCGGTGGCGGGTGTGGCGGGTGTTGGTGTGGCGGGAGTGGGTTCCGGCTGTTTGGTGGGTTCAGGCTGCCTTACTGGCTCTTCGGTGTCGTCAATCATGGCACCTTCGTCCACATCCGTACCGGTGGGCTCGCTTTCCGGCTCGTCGATGTCGAACCCGCCGGGCTCTTCCTGCTGTGGCGCCGCCGGCTCGTCGATGTCGAAGCCGCCAGGCTCCTCCTGCTGCGGTGTCGCTGGCTCGTCGATGTCGAAACCGGTTTCGGCCTCGGTGGCGGGTGTTGTCGGCTCGTCATCGCTGAATCCGCCGTCGTCCGGGTCGGTGTCGTTGCGCCGCGGCTGCAGGTCGGGCTCTTTCTCATAGCCTATCTCGGTGGGTTCGTCGAGCAGGTTCTCGTCTGTCACCTTGAGCGGTGCGAAGTGTTTGGTATAGAACTCCTCATAGTCGCTGTAGCTGAACTGCTTGCCGAGCAGTTCCAGGTTGGGTCGGCTGATGAGCAGGATGCGCGCTTTCTTGGTGAGCTGCATGATGGCCTGGTTGGCAAAAGCCTGTTGTGCATATTGGTGGGCCTCGTCGAAGTTGCGCAGACCGGAAATCTGCATCAGCCGCACGCCTTCCTCTCCTTCGATGGTGATGTCGAAGTTGCGCACGATGAAGCTGGTGAAGTTGAACCGTGCCATCTGGTAGAGCAGTTGGTTCTCGTTCACCGAGTCGGGCGAGTAGGCGATGACGAAGAGGAACTCGGTGTTGCGCTCGTCGCTCAGTTTGCGGGCAGCGATGGAGTCGCTGTCGTTGAACACGGCGGTTCGTCGGCTCCACACATCGTCGAGGTCGAATTTTCCGCCGTGTATGCTCTTGCCCGCTTTCACACCGTTCACAATCATGCCGGCCATCTCGCTGATGCGGCTGTTGGGATATTTCTCCACCACGGTGTTCATGGCTGTCAGGCATCCCTCCACATCGCCGTTGTTCAGCTTGCTTAGTCCGCCTATGAAGACGAATTTGTCGCGGTTGGCGCCCAGGGGGAATCTGGTGTCGGAGATGACCACATTGGCGTCTACTTCCTGGCTGCGGTTGGCTTTAAACGCCTCGTAGGTGGCGGCATAGAGCGAGTCTTCCATGTGCACACCGAGGCGTGAGTTCTCCACAAAGTTGGGGTCGGTCAGGATGGTGGTCCACTCGTTGTCGGGATATTGCTCCTGCAGCAGGCGCACATATTCCTCGGCCCGCTGGGTGTCGCCCTTTCGCGAGTGGAGCAGGAACAGGTGGTAGTACACATTGGCCATACCCTCATAGTCGGGATATTCCGTTGTCAGCCGGTCGAACTGTTTCTCGCTGAGCCTCAGGTTGTCGAGCTGGTCCTTGAAGATGACGCCCGAGTTGTAGAGTCCTTCCTTGATCACATCGTGGCTGGCGGCTTTCTGCTCTTCGGTGAAGGGTATCTGCGCCAGGTAGTATTCGCGGTTGTGCGGGTCGTTCTGTAGACTGTCCTGCTCGCTTCCCACCGAGTCGGTCGGTTCCTCTTCGTAGCTGATGGAGTCGTTGGGCAGTTCTTCTCCGTTGTCGGTTCCGCCGATGCCCCCCACCACGGTCTGGTTCACGCGCTGCCAGTTGTCGGCGTTCTCACGCTTGCCCCATTGTTTCTGGAAGGTCTGCTTGCCTTGGTTCACAGCCATCTGGTTGTAGAAGTACCATAGTCCGTCTTGCTGGTTGGTCATTTGCGGGGTGGCGGGCCTTTGGGTGTTGTTGCGGCTGCCCATGGCGCTGTTCTGTGCCATTACCTTTTCGGCCTCGGCCTCCTGCTGCGCCTTTTTCTCCTCTTTCTCCTTCTTCTTCAGCGCCTCTATCACCCGGTCTATGGCTGCGTTGCGGTCGGCCTCGCTCATGGTGGAGAGGGCCAGCAGTGAGTCTTGCAGGTGGATGGCGTCGGTATAGGGCACCAGACCGTCGAGTATCTTCGAGCGGTTGGAGAGCTGCTCATAGTCTTTGCGTTCTTTGTCGAGCATGCCCACGGCGGCGCCGTAGCAGCGCTGGGCATCGCTGAATTTCTCCAGCTCCCAGTAGATATCGCCCAGACGGAGCAGCAGCACACCGTGCTCCACACCGTTGCGGGTGGCTTTCTCGTGTCCTTTCTCATAGGCGCCGATGGCGTGGGCGGTATCGTTTTGCGCCATGTATATATTGCCCATGGCGTAATACACCTGGTCCAGATACTCCTTGTTGTTGTCACTGGCGGCCATGCGCTTCAGGCGCGATATCATCTTCTTGCCGTTGCCCTGGGCGGTCACCTCGGTCATGGCGATACGGGCGTTGAAGGCCAGCTCGTAGGGAGGGTTCTGCTTGAGCACCTTGCGGTAGGCTTTGTAGGCCTCGTCCTTCCGGCCCAGCTCGGCCAGGAGCTGCCCCATGAGGAACCATTCGCGGGCCCGCTGCTTGCGGCGCATCTCATGCTTGATCACCTTGCGCAGGTAGGGGATGGCCTTCTCGTACTCATGGGTGTGGATATAGTAGTCGGCGTAGGTGTAGTCCCACTCTTTGCGCGCGTGCCAGTCGATGGAGTCGCGCTCCATGTTGCGCATCACGTCTTCGGCGTCGTAGAGCCATTCCTGCTCTATGTAGCACTTGGCCAGCCAGGCGCGTGCCTTGCCGTAAATGGCGGGCTGCGTCTGGTAGAGGCGGCTCATGTAGTTGAAGGTGGCGGCGGCCTCGTCGAAAGCACCTTTGTGGAATTGGGAGCGTCCCATCAGCATCCAGGCTTTCCACATGAAGGGGTTGTATTCCTTTCTGTTCAGCCATTCTATGTCCTTGGCCGTCTTGCGGCGGTTCTTGGTCCACTCGGGTTTTTTCTTTATGCTGTGCAGCTTGATGATTTTCTGGCTCTTCTCGATGGCTTTGTCGAAGTTGCCCGACCCCAGTGTGCGGCTTTCCTTATTGCCCACGGGGTAGAGGGGTATAATCTCGGTGTAGTTGTCCTTGTTGCCGCTCTCCTTGTCGAGCGAGCCGCTAATGTAGGCTTGCGCACCGTTGTAGTAGGCATTGTAGCGTGAGTTGAAGGAGTGCCACCACCGGCTCTTGGCCGTGTTCTTTTGGGCAGAACAAGCTACTGTGAGGACTGCGACAAGTCCCCACAGCACGAAGGTGATGTGTTTCTTTCTGATACTCATTTATTACATTAACCCAAACTTGTCCTTTTTATTGTACCTGAGGGCGGTAAAAAAAGCAAGAGTGGGGTAGGGGCGGTTCTTATCCGGGGTCGCTCATCAGTATGAGCAGTTCGTCCTTCAGCTGGTCGGGCACCTCTATGCCGCGCAGTGAGAGGCTGCGGGCCCATCCTTTCACCTCCTGGGGCCGCATGGTGTAGAGCACATCGGCGAAGGCTTCTGCCTCGCTGTCGCTGTAGCTGTCGGAGCGTCGTCCCTTGTAGGCGTCCAGTTCCTCGTCGTCGTAGTATTCCACCTCTTTCACGGCGGCTTCCAGTCGGCATTCCATCTCGCATTTGTCGTTGTCGCCCTGGCAGGTGTTGCAGTCGGTGCCGGTCTGTATGGGCTCCTCGTGACGGGAGAGCAGGCCGAGCAGGGCGGCCACCAGTGCTAAGGCGGCGAGGGCTATGATGAGCAGCGTCATACGATGGTATCTATTTTGAAGCCGGCCTTGCGCAGGTCGTCCCAAAAGCGGGGATACGACTTGCTCACCACTTCAGGATGATTGATGCGCATTTGCGGGAATTGGTAGGCGGCGCCGGCAAAGGCCATGGCCATGCGGTGGTCTTCGTAGGTCTCTATCACGGGCAGATAGGCGGGTTCGCAGCGGTCGCCCTCCCAGAGCAGTTCGCTCCCCTCGTGGTCGTGGAGCACGAAGCCCAGTTTGCGCATCTCCGTTTTGAGCGCTTCTATGCGGTCGGTCTCTTTGATGCGCAGGGTGCCCAGGCCCTTGAAGTGGAAGGGGATGCCGCTCAGCACACAGGTCACCACGAAGGTCTGCGCCAGGTCGGGCTGGTTGATGAAGTCGAACTCCATGCGGGGCAGGGCTCGCCGGCGGTAGCGCAGGTTCACGTTGGTGGGCACTCCCATCTCCTTGTTCTCGAAACTGGTTTTCACGCCCAGCACGCTGAAGAGATAGCGCACCATCGAGTCGCCCTGTCTTGACCCGTCGGTCAGGCCCTCCAGCTTTATTCTCGAGTCGCTGTTGCCGTTCAGTGTCAGCATCTCATACCAGTAGGAGGCGGCGCTCCAGTCGTTTTCTATCAGGTAGGGCCGTGGTGTATAGGGTTTGGGAGTCACCTTGATGGTGTCGGGGCCGGTCCACTCCACCTCGGCGCCGAAATCGCGCATTGTGCAGAGTGTCAGGTCAATATAGGGCCGTGAGATGATGCTGCCGGAGAGTTTCAGTTCCAGTCCGCGCTGCAGCATGGGGCCTATCATGAGCAGGGCGGAGATGTATTGTGAACTCACGTTGCTCGGCATTTCCAGGCGTCCGCCCTCCAGTGGCTGACCGGTGATGCGAAGGGGCGGAAAGCCCTCGTGGTCGGTATAGCTGATTTGAGCACCCAGCGTGCGCAGGGCATCGCAGAGTATGCCGATGGGGCGGTGCTTCATGCGTTCCGTGCCGGTGAGGATGTGTTCGCCGGGTATGGTGGAGAGATAGGCTGTCATGAAGCGCATGGCCGTGCCGGCGCCTTGCAGGTCTACCACTTCTGGCTTCTCCTTGAAGGCCCGCACTATCACCTCGGTGTCGTCGCAGTCGGACAGATTGTCGGGCATGATGTCGCCCCCGGTGAGTGCGTGGATGATAAGTGCGCGGTTGCTGATGCTCTTCGAGGCGGGCAGTGCCACCGTGGTGTCGATGACGGCGGGCGGTGTTATCTTGTATTGCATTGGCTGTTAGGTTCTTCTATAAGATGTTCTTCTCCATGGCGATGAATGTAAAGCAAAATTACCTAATCCAATCCCAATTCCCAAGATTAATTCAATTTTTTGATGAATATTAACTTATTTTTCCTTGAAAGCACCGGCCACCGCGCCCCGGAAGAGCCGTTACTCATCGCGCAGACAGAAGGTGATGCGGCCTGTCTTGTCCATGAAGCCCCATTTCATATTGTATTTTCCTTTACCGATTACCACGGCAAGGCCTTCCGAGTAGGTGATGTCGTCGCCTGTATAGAGAATGTCGCTGTTCACCTGGAAGAGCCTTTTGCCTGTCTTGTCGATGATGAAGCAGGAGTCGGCCTTCTGTATCTGGGCTACGCCGTCATGGAATTTGCGGCCCCACCATCCTTCGGGCAGTGTGATTACCATCTTGCCTGTGTGGTCGATATAGCCGCTTTGATAGTTCTCGCCGGTGGTTCTGACGGCTGCCAGCCCCTCGCTGAAGTCGCCGTCCTGGCTGAAGATGCCGGGAAAGGCCTGCTTACCCGTCTTGTCGATATAGCTGAACCACTCGTGCTCGCCGTCGACCATCACGGCGCAGAGTCCTTCATGGAAATCATTGCCGTTCCGTTCGGCGGGATTGTCATACTGGTAGGGTATTACCAGTTCGCCCTTCGTGTTGATATAGCCTATCTGAAGGTTCTCGTTGCACACCAAGGCCATGCCGTCGCTGAAATCAAGGGCGAAATGATACTGATAGGGAATCACGAGTTTGCCCTCGCCATTTACAAAGCCGTACTTTCCGTCCTCGTATTTCACGCTCAGTGCGTCGGGGTCCACCTTCTCCTCGGGTTCCGCCACCTGGTGTCCCTGCATGTCGATGTAAATCCGTTTGTCGTTCTTTGTCATGAAGGCTACGCCATTCTCAAACCTATACAGATAGGTGCATCCTTCGATGGCATTGGCGATGGCTTCGAAATTGTACTGTTCCTTTTCTTCCTCTTCGGTATCGACAGCTTTCACCGTCGTACTGTCGACCGTGCCTGTCGGTGCTTCTTTCTGTTTGCCGTTGCACGCGACCACAGTGGCGGCGCAAAGCAACAGCATGATTGATAGATACTTCTTCATAGCTGTTTATAGACCAATATATTTTTCCATTTTAACCAATATGCTTCCAGAGGGGTCGTGGCTTTTCTCGAGCCAGTTGCTGATGCGCCAGATGCCCCGTTCATAATCGAGCGAGAGAATGACCTTCTGTCTGGAGCCGTGCCCTACGTCGACAAGCGTTAGGGTGGCTTCGGCCGTAGTGCCTGTCAGCAGTTCCACCTTGATGTCTCTCGCCTCCAGGGGAGTCTCCATGCCGGCTGTCCAATGTAGGTCGTCGACGAAGAGACGCTCCTCGACCGATGTCACGTTGCTTTCTTTGTCGTTCACGGCATCATAGACTTCATTCCAATAGGTGGAATAGAACCTCTTGTCCAGATCAAAGGGATTCTGGTTCGAACCTTCTGCGAAAGTCTCGTTGACTGCATCAAAATACTTCCTTATCTGACCGGCTACAGCTTCTTCGGTCCAGTCTTCATGAGGGGCTGCCTCCACACCGTCGGACAGCGACTCGTCTGTCGGGTCGTCAGGTCTTGCAGATTCCTCGCTCTTTATGAGTTGAAGGTTGGTCTTCTCGATGATGTTCAGCTTGATGGCATTGTTGTCTTTGCCAGGCTTGTACCAGCTGACCTTGCCGAAGTAGTCCTGCAAGTCTTTCGATTGGAAGCGGTATCCATGATAGGCGAGAATCTTGTTGCGCAGCAGTCGCAGCTCACTCTTGGTGGCGACATGACGCTGCAGATAGGCACGATTGAGCAAAATACCGTTGACGGCGTTCCAAGGTTCCTCCTGTCCCATCATCTCCTGCATTTCCTCACATTGCTTCTCATTGTTGGTAGTGAGTGCCATCGTCCACATCGCATCGCCGTTGGGTTTGTGGATGGCCAGGAAATTCTCGCCCTCCTGACGAATGTGCTGCACTTTCCAGCCGAACTCCGCACCGAAGGGACAATCATCAGCCTGGCGGCTGGGGATGATTTTATATTCGCCCTCCTTCACCTTCTCCAGAGTCAGCTCATTGTCTTGAAGGGTGGTCATATAGACGTATTTCCCCATTCTTATTTCCTTGACGGTGTAAAGGCTTTCACCGTCCCAGAACTTTTGGCCCAATCGAATGGTCTGTGCCTGTGCGGAGATAACGGCAAGGAAAGACAGCATTAAAAAGATGGTTTTCTTCATAAGATGATATTCTTTGTAGATAGTTGTTCTTTATCAGTTGTCAGTCATACCGCTATTCGGCGAAGCCAAGGAACTCCTTAAGCCCTTCAGCTTTCTCGAGGTCGTCTCGGTCCACGTAGAATGGACCGGGTGGAACCAACTCAAGATACTTGTCCAAGAACTCCTCCCATGGAAGTTTGAAAAAGGCGGGCGGAATGAAGAATGTTCTCGATGCGCCGGCTGAGCGGTTGCCGGCCTGTACATAGGTCGAAAAGCCTCCTAATTGATGTTTCCGAATCTGATATATTTCCAGTCCCCAGTCGCCGCTGCATCTACGTGATGCCTCCACTTTGAAGTTCTCCGTCACGGGATTCTCATCTTCAATCCAGCTGTGGTGGTGGCCGATGACGGTTTGGATGAACTTCTCGGCATCGCAGTTCAACACTTCACGGTCTATCTGTCCGTCTTTCCAGTCGAAATAGGTCACATATTGATATTCGCCGTTTTCTTGTTCGATGGCGTAGGACCACTCTTTCCTGAACATTTCTTTCTTCGCCCAGGGATAGAGTTCCTTCATCCGCTCCAATGCCTTGTCGATATAGGCATTCACATCGTAGCCGTAGGGAAATTTATCGTTCATGGCAAAAGGTCTTTGGTTATTTCATGGCACAAATATAATAAAAAAAGCCGGAATGGTGCTGCACGACTCATTTATAATTGTCAGAATCTTTAGTATAGGGGTCGTAATCCACGACAGTCTCTCTGCCCTAATTGTCGGGAAAGGTGAGGTAATATTGATTTTTAATAGGGTTAAAATAGTATCTGACGGGCTTTTCCCACCTGACAGTGTCTCCGTCTATTATGCTGGAATCTTTTTCCATCTCAAAATGTACCATATAACTGATGGGCTGTAAGGAAAATGCTTATCGTGGGCAAGAACTCACTGCTTCACCAACTTACCGTCTTCCACGATGTAGAGGTTGTCGGTGAGGGCATCAACCATGAACTTCTGGATGATGGGCATATAGGGGGCTAAATGCCTATGGAGAGTTTCTGGAGTGCATTCTGGACCCCATGGCTTATGACCAGAAGGACCATAATAATCCTCATAGGCAATGTTCAAGATATATACATAGTCATCATATTTTACAATAGAAGCATAGAATGCCATATCTAAATCGTTATTTATCAAATCAATCATCTCTTTGTCTGAATAGTTGCTGCTAAAATTATCGTGTTCACCATAATGCTCTATGGCAAGCCTAAACTTTCCAAACGTAAGAGTTCCTATAGTCATTTCTGGCACATTTCTTGAAATCCTTTCAAGTTGGAACGCTTTATGTGCATCTATACTTTCTTCAGATAATCCTAAGATTCTTAGGGCATCAAGTATTTCATGCTCTTTCATCATTTCTACAAATTTATTCATAGACGAACATCTTTAATTATTTATACCCATTTATGTTCTCCAGTCACTTTCAACAGTACTTGCAGGATCATAAAAGACCTTATTGTATGGAGTTTTTAATATTCTTTCTTCTTTTTGCCATTTTGAAGGGCTGCTTATAACAGCCTCTCTGCCATTTGGATAAATCAGTGGCAAAATTACACCATTTTCATCAAAAGGCAATATTTTTATTTGATTCAATGCATTATATATTCGGCGTATAGCTCATTTTGCAGGATATTTTTGAGTAGTTGGTACTCAATAGCTCAAATTGCAGGATGAATTTAGTTGTTTTATTTTTGGCAGTCTGTATGATACGAAGTACCTTTGCCCCGCAGTCTG
>Ga0256407_10003874_pt1 | contig 25834 bp, 18 predicted proteins | sample RumenRJG_04DNA_FD_193489 | JGI IMG/M metagenome (GOLD analysis project Ga0256407, IMG submission 193489) | Bovine rumen microbial communities from Lethbridge, Alberta, Canada - RJG_04 | ecosystem: Host-associated > Mammals > Digestive system > Stomach > Rumen | place: Canada: Alberta... | reverse complement strand
TTCAAAAAAATTTACAAAAAAAAAAAAAAAAAAAAGAAAAAAAAAAAAAAGAAGAAGAAAGAATAAGAAAAGTAAGAGAAGAAATAAAAAAAAAAGTTCAATCTGTTCCAAAACCAATAATTCAACCTGTAAAAATAGATAAATCATTAGGATTAAAAAAATGTGATTTTTGTAATAACATAGTAGAAAATTTATTTAAACATTACAATGAATGTAATGCTAAAAAATTAATAGATAAAGAAAAAAATTCATATAAACAAAATATGAGACAAATGATGGAAAATGATAATAGATTAGCTCAGAGATTATCTAATCAAAAAGGAATGATTAATACTAGGAATGATGCTGAAATTGCAAGGAGATTACAAAGACAGTTTGGACCTGATGTTAGAAATGATGAAGTTTTTGCAAGGAATTTACAAAGACAATTTGGAAGTGTAAATACTAAGAATGATGCTTTAATTGCTAGAAATTTACAAAGACAGTTTGGAGGTGTAAATACTAAGAATGATGCTTTAATTGCTAGAAATTTACAAAGACAGTTTGGAGGTGTTAATACTAAGAATGATGCTTTAATTGCTAGAAATTTACAAAGACAGTTTGGAGGTGTTAATACTAAGAATGATGAAATGATTGCTAGGAGATTACAAAATCAAATGGGGAATTTTGTTAATACTAAAAATGACGAAATGATTGCTAGAAGATTACAAAATCAATATGGGAATAATTTTAATACTAAAAATGATGAAATGATTGCTAGAAGATTACAAAATCAAATGGGGAATTTTGTGAATACAAAAAATGATGAAATGTTAGCTAGAAAATTACAAAATCAATATGGGAATACTTTTAATACTAAAAATGATGAAATGCTTGCTAGAAAATTACAAAATGAATATGGGAATTTTACTAATACTAAAAATGATGAAATGATAGCAAGGAAATTACAGAATCAAATGGGACCTATATATAATACTAGGAATGATGAAGCTATTGCTAGGAAAATGCAAAAAGAATGGGGATATCCTAATATTAATAATGATGAAGATTTTGCTAGGAAAATTCAAAATGAAATGAATCATGAATTTGGTATTAATGATGATATGTTTAATGACAATAATTTATATGATGATATGATGGGAGGAAAAAAATATAAAAAATAAATTTTTATTTATTTTTTAAATTTTTTGATATAAATAGTCAATTTTATATTCTATAATATAATAAAATTATAAATATTCAAAAAAAAATTTATTATTTTTTCCTAAACAAAAATATAATATTATCTGATAGAAAAAAATTAATAAAAAATAAAATAAAAAATAAATTTTTTAATAAAAAAAAAATGTTTAAAGCAGTAGAAGAAGATATAATAAATAAAGACACAGCAAGTTTAATATCAAAATATTTAACTTGTAATTTTTGTAAATTAATAATAAGAGATCCAACAATTTGTACAAAATGTGGTTATTTAATATGTTATGAATGTTTAAATTCATATACAAATAAAAATGATGGGAAATCACCATGTAAATGTAATGTTGATTTTATGAAAAGTGATTTTATAAAAGAATCAATTAAAAAATTAATATTTAAATGTCATGAAAATTGTGGAGTAGAAAATATAAAATATGATGATTTAGAAAAACATTATGATTTTGATTGTATTAAAATTCCTTTTAATGAAATGTATTCTAATTTATTATCTGAGTATACAAAATTAGAAAAAGAAATTGAAGATATAAAAACTTCAAATGAATCTACTAGTATTTATTATACTTCTTTGCATCTTCATTGTTTAACTTTATGTTTAACTAATAAAGATTGGTTATGTGATAAATGTAGAATGAATTATTCTAAAAAAGATAAAAGTTATTATTGTTCTGTTTGTGATTATGATTTATGTAAGAAATGTTTGAGTGAATTAAAAAATTAAAAAAAATATGTTTTTTAAAGTAAATTAAATAATTTATTATATGATAAATTAATTTTTTTATTTTTTAGAAAAAAAAATATTTTATTATTATTTAAGCAATTTTTACACCTATATTATATTTTAAATTTTCGTCTCCTGATTTTATTAAAGCAGAAACAATTTTTTGATCTCTAATTTTATTTTCTAATTGTCCCATTTTAATTAAATCTTGTGAATGATCAATCATTTTTATTTTAAAACTAGGAGGTTTTAATTTTCTTAATAATTCATTCATTGGTCTAATATTTTCATCATCATCATCATTTAAATTATTAAAATTTAAAAGTTTATTTACTTTTTCATTTTTATCTATTTCAGTTGTATTATATTTAGTAATATTATTATCTTTAATACGATTTCTACTTTTTTTAATAAATTTATAATTATCATTTAAATCTCTAATAATTAATCTAAAAGGTTTTTTTTTTCTTTTTGAATTATATTGTTGTATTCTTACAAACATACCCATTCCTGCAGAACGATGAATCATTTCATCTTTTTTTAAATCTGATAAAATTTTATTTTCATTTAAATCATATTTTCTTGATTTCATTATTAAATTTCTTGGGGATAATTTTTCTTTTAAAACTGGATCTAATTTTGCATAATATTTATTACAACTTTCTGAGTAATGATGATAATTTTCAGGAGAAAAATATGAGTTTATATTATATCTTTCTGTATAATTTATTGTGTTTGAATTATTATATTTATGATGTATAATTTGAGGTAATTTTAATTTTATTTTTTCTTTTATTTTGTTGTTTTTTAATAATATTTTTTCATATTCTTCTTCTTTTTTTTTCTTTTCTTCTTCATCTTTTTGAGTTGTTGTTGTTATTGTCGCTGTTAAATATAATTCTTCTTTATATTTTTGTTTTGATAAATCTATCATTGTGTTTTTTGGTTTTTTTTAATTATTTATTAGAAAATATTATTTTATTTTTAATGTTAAATATTTTTACACCAAAATTTTATTATATATTTTTTTTTACAATTTTAATATTATTTATAAAAAAGCATTATTTGAATTCTATGATTAAGTTTTTAAGAGGAATTGAACTATAACTTTTCCCTAATGTAAATACATCAATTTTTAAATTTTTTAATGACTTATTTTCACTATTAGTGTTTATTGTATTTCTAGATTTAAAAAAATTTCTTTCACTATTACCAAAATGTTCATTAATAAAACTTTTTCTTTCAAAATGACTTAATGTACAATAAAATTTATGTTTAATATTATCTTTATTTTCACTAAAATAACTATTATTATCAATAATATTTGTATTAGTCTTAGTTTTATTTGACAAATCACTTTTACATTTTGAAGTTAAAGAAGTTGTTCTTGCTCTATTATGTATTGTTTGTTTAATTATACTATTTTGAAAATTAATATGTTTTTTATCAGATAATTTAAAATCATTTTTTTTAATAAAAGGTAAATTTGTATTAATTTTCTTTTTAATAAATTTAACATTATTAGGAATAAAAATTCTTAAATAATCTTTTACACTACTTCTACAATATTCTTTTTTAATATCATAATTTTTATTTGGAACTTCTTTTTCTTTTTCTTTTTTCCTTTCACTAATAAGAAAATTTTTATTAAATCTTCCATTTAAAATTTTAATTTGAATATTTGAATAATTATTTAAACATTTTTGAAAATGATAATTTTTTAATTTTAAAATATTATCTTTTGGAATAAACCAAACTCTTCCTCTTTGACTGATACATTTAATTGAATTTCTTCTAATAATTAATCCTTTTATTACTTCAATTTGACCAAAAATTTCATTTTCTCTAATTTTTAATAACTCAAAATAAATAAAAAATAAAAAAACTTACTTTAAGATTATTTATATCATTTGATGAAAAGAATAAAGGTTTCGAAATTTGTTTTTGACTTTTCAAATTTCTTGAACTTTTAGAAAAAAAATTTGAATTTAAAACTTTATTTAAATGATTATTTTCTTTTTTTAATAATTCTATTTTTTTTTCAATTTTATCTATATTATAAGAAGAATTCCCATTATTTTTCTTTTTATATATTTCAAAAACTCCTTCAATAATTAAATAAATACCATCAACGTCATCACCTTCTTTATAAACAAAATCAAATTGTTTAACTTCAAAATCATCATAACATAAATATAATTTCATATAATCATTATCCTTAATATTTTCAAAAGGAAAAAAATTTTCTATTTTATTGACAAAATTTTTTAATTTTATATTTATATCTTCATTTATTAATTTCATATAATTTTTTAAATTAAATTCTGCAAAATAACAATCATTAATACATAATTTTTTATTTAAAGAATTTTTACCTGAATAATCACTAATTTCTTCTGTATTTCCATATAATAAATGATAAAATTTTGTTTTTTCTTTATTATATCTTTGAACTTTAGCACCTTTTTGAAATAATTTTAATGACATATCTAATATAATTTCTTTTAAACATATATATCCTCTTTCTAAAAATAACTTTTTATAAAATGGAATTAATGTTAATATTGATATTATATTATTAATATCTTTTTTTGAAAATAATAATGTTGTATTCATATTTTTCGAATATATATTTTTAAGTTTTTGAAATTCTTCAAATGATAAAGACATATAAAATTTTTTTAAATATTTGAATTTTTTGATAAAAAATTAAATCAAATAAAAATAATTTTATTTTATTTCTATAAAACATACAATATATATATAATTATTATTTATATATAATAATTTTATATAAAAAAATTAAGAATATTTTTTATTTTTTAATTTCATTTTTTTTTCTTCTAAAATTTGTGAAATAATATCAATTTCATCATTTATTTTTAATAATTGACCTTCATTTCTTTTTCTTACATAAACTGGGTCATTACATTTTCTTTTTTCTTCTCTTTCTTTTTGCATTTTTTTAATATATGCCTTAAAAACTCTACTAAAAGAACCACCAACAAATCTCTTATCTTTTCTTTTAAAAACTTTATTATATAATATTTGAGAATCTTGTTTTGTTTCTTTTATTTCAATATCAATTTTTTCTTTTACAATATTATTTTTTTTTAAATTATTTTTTACATTATTATTTATTATATCAATTTTTCTTTGATTTGATTTATCAATATCATCTTCACTTAATAATTCATTTGAAAAATAATTTTTTGAATGTTGTGTTTTAAAATTTAAAAGAATTTTTTGAAAATTTAATTCTTGATTTGTTAATTTTTCTAATCTCATATATTTATTATAATAATTTTTTGATAATAATTTTTTGTCTAAATATTTTCTTTCAAAATCAAATGGAAGTTCTTTTTTATTTATTCTAAATAAACTAGGATTTTTTGATGATAATGTTGTATTAAAATTATATTTTTTATTATTAATTTTTTCACAATCAATTATCAAAGAATTACTCTTTTTCTTATGTCCTTTAATTTTATTTTCATTTTTTATTAATTTTTCTTCTATTACAACATCATTTGGATTTAAAATTTTTTCTGATTTTGATTTTGATATTTGAATTTCTATTTTTCCATTTATATATTTATTTATTTTTTCTATTGTTTCTTTTTCTTTTTCTGGATTATTTAATAATAAATTATCATTTTCTAATATAAAATCTTTATATTCTTCAGTTAATAATTTTGAATATAAATCATAATTACATAAATGATTTTTTATTTCTGGACTTTTTTCTTTTGAATTAATATTATTATTAAAAAGATTATTTGAATAAACAAATCTTTCTAATTCAGAATCTAATTTTGAAATTTCTTTTTGTTTTGGTTCAGATAATAATCTTTTTAATTTATATTCAATATTTTTAAATTTATTTATATTTGTCTTATAACCATTTGCAATTAAAAAAAGTTTTTCTTTTTTCTTTTGTTGTTTTTTATTAATTTCATTTAATTTTTTTGCTTCAATAAGTCTAATAAATTCTTTTTCTTTATATTCTTTATCATTTTCAAATTTATTTAAAAAATCAATTAATATTCTATGACTTAATTCAACATATGGTTCTTCAAAATTAAAAATTTTTTTTCTAGAAATATAATGAGCTTGTTTAAAAGAATCAAAAGCTTGTATTTCTTCATTTAATAATTCATATAAAATTCCATTTAATAAAAAATTATAAAATAAATAATATAAAAATTTAATTTTTTTACTATTATCTTCATTAAAATTTTGTAATTTTATTGCATTAAAAATTACATTAAATAAAATATTTTGATATTCAATTGCTTTATCATAATTATTATCTTCAATTAATAAACTTATAGTAAATAATAAAATTTTTGCATAAATTGAATAAGTAGTTTGTTGAGAAGCAATACCATATTTTATAAAATAAACTTTTAATAAATTTAAAGCTAAAGATAAATAAGATAATGATTTAATATAATTATCTTTTAATCTCCAAAGATATGAATAATAATATAATATTTTTGAATAAATTTGAATTGATTTTTCTTCTTGTATTTTTGAGTTTTTATTTGCAATTATAATTAATTTATCATAATCTTGTTGTATATTAAACAAATTTTTCTCTATTTTATAAAATATTATTTTTGAATTAATATCATTATAACTTTTTTCAAATTGAATTTGAATATTTTTAATTTCTGATTTAATTTTCATTAATAAAAGATTAAATGATACAATTGAATTAGAACAAAAAAATTTTTCCTTTTGAGAAACTACTTTTATTATATCATCATATCTTTTTTCTTTATAAACAAATTTTATATTTTCATATATTATGTTTAATCCTTCTTCATTTTCATCAAATTTTTCTTTTTCTAATTCTGGAAATGATGAAATTGTATTATTATTTAAATAATTAATTATTGAATATCTCATAGATGAATTTCTTTTATTTTGATTTTTTTCATTAAATCTATAAGTTATTGAATCTTTTAAAAACTTTGAATAACCTAAATTTTCTAAATTATTCATTTTTAAAATAAGTAAAATAAAAATTAAAATAATATTTTTATTACTAAAATATAATAACTGTTAATTTATTATATAAAAAAATATTTAATTATATTCTATTTTGTAGAGTTTGAAATTTAAAAATTCAAAATTAGTTTTTTATAAATTACAAAACATATATAAAACTTAAAATTTTTATTATTTAAAACATTGATTATTTTGTAAATAATTTAAATGTCAAAACATAAAACAAAACCAATTATAATAAAAATAAATAAACTATATCTAAGATTAAGAGATAATTTTGACAATAATAATAAAATAACTTTTTTCCCATATCTTTCGAATATAATAAAAGAAATAGGTATAATAAAATTAATAAATGACAACAGAATTTTAATTAATTATTCAAATTTAAATCATGTAAAATATTTAATAAAAAGAGAAAAGGGAATAAAAAATATAAAAAAATTAGCAATACAATTTAATTTTTCAATTGATGTAGTATTAAAAGCAATTGATTATATGGATAGATATTTTTTATTATCTAAAAATAATTATAATAATATAATTTATATTTCATCATTATGTTTATCTATTTCTTTAAAATTTAATGAAGCCTCAAATTTTAATAAATCACATGAATTTTTTTTATATTTAATTAAAAAAATACCAAATTTAATTAATATAGAAGAAATAATTTTACAAACTTTAGATTTTAATTTAAATACATTTTCTTTAATAGATTTTATTCATATAATTTTTATTAAATATTCAAAATTATTTGAATTAGTAAAAGATTCTCCAGTATTTTCAAGAAAAATTTGGTTTTATGCAGAAGTTATTGTTGAAGATCAAAGATATTTAGATTTTACCTTTTGGGAATTATCTCTTTGTTTAATTCATTTATCTTTATTAAGTTATGATTTTAATATTATTGACGAAAAGTCAAAAAAGAAATTAAAAAAATATTATAATTTATTAAAGGGTATGAAAAAGATAAAGTTTTTACAATGTAATTTTATTTTAAATATTATTATATCATCAAGATTTAATGTAAATTTTGGAAAAATAGTAAATTGATAATAGAATTAACTATCTGATATGACTATAAAATTATTTTTTTTTTTAAAATATTTTATTAGTCTTTTAATGTAATAAAATATCTCTATTAGAATATTATTTAATGTTTAATTAGTAATAAATAAATATGTTAAAGTTTATTAAATTTAAAACTAGTAATGTTAATATATTTATTAAATTATAAAATAATTATAATTTTAATTAAAACATAAATTATTAATATCATATTAATAATACACAAAAATCAAAATTATATTTAATTTTTTAATATATATTTTTTTTTATTTTAATGATTAAATAATTAAATAAATTAAAGAAAAAGAATAATGTTAGAAAATAAAAGTTTAAATCAAACTACTAACAATTATTCACCAGAAGATATCTTAAATATTGAAAATAATTTCAATTTAAGTGTAGCAAGTTTAGGTGATATATATTCCAAATATTTAAAGAATAAAAAAGACATTCAATATAATACAATAGAACCAGATGATTTAAATAATAGACTTAAAAATAGAGCAAAAAGTTCAAAAATAATAACTAAATCAAAAAATAATTCTATAGAAGAATTAAATACAAAAATAAATCAAATAAATTTAAATTTTAATTCTGAAAAAAAGAATAAATCAGCTTCAAAAAATTCATTTAAAAAAAAGATAAAATCAAAAAATGATTATGATATAAATGAAGATCCAGCATTAAAAAATAGAATAATTAAAATAAATTATTTAAAAAATTCAAAATTACCAAAACCAAATAAATTTTCTCATATAAATAATGGAGTAATAAATCCATTAAAAAGTACATTTTCATTAAAAAAAATAACAGAAACAAATATTAAAAATCATGAAAATGAAATGAATAAAATTACAATTTTACCAAATAAAGTTACAATAAATAGAATAGAACCAGAAAAAGAAATTAATAAAATATTTAATAATACAAATGATAAAAATTTACAAAATTCAAATTCAATGTTAATTATTGGAAAAAGTTATAATACTATAAATGAAAAAAATGATAATCATGTTTCATTTGAAAAACCTAAAATTAATAAAATAAAAAGAAAAGAAATTTCTTCTGCTGATGCTAGAAAAGTTTTAAATACTTCTGAAAGATTTTTTGGTTCAATTGATGATTATTTTATATCTAATAATATGAAAATTCCACCTAAAAAAGAAATAAAAGATATTGTTATTGATGCTGAAAATTTAGAAAAAGCTTTATTAGATTTTGAAAAAGAATTTTTTTCAAAAAAAAATAATATTAAAGATAAGAAAAAATCAAAATCTAAAAAAAAAGTAAAAGAAAAAGAAAATCAAATTTATAAAAATAAAGAATTTAATAATACTAATTTTACAAAAATTTATCCAAATATTGATAGTGAATATCAAAAGAAAATTGAAGAAAAATTATCAACTTTACATATTGAATTAAGACAAATATTTGATAATATTGTTCAAGAAAAAAGAAAAGAAAATAAAAGTGATATTGAAAGATTATCAAAAAATATAGAAAGAGCAAAACATATTACAAAATTAATTAAACATTTATCAAATGATATACAAAGAGAAAGACAAAAATTAAATGATAGTATGAAAAAAAAGAAAAAAGAAGTGCAATATAAAAAAATAGAAATTAATAATAAAAATCATAATAAAAGTTTTAATTTTAATACTAGTCAAAGCTTAAATATTAAAACAATAACAAAAACAAATTCAAATTATTTTGAGAAGAGTTTAACTAATTCAAAAACTCCAATTAAAATTAAATCAAATAATTTTAATCAAACAAATAATTTTAATCCAATAATAGAAGATATGACTGATATAAATAAAACAAATAATTTAGTAAATTCAATTAATAATTATACAACAAATAATAATGAAAAATTAAACCCAATGAAGTCATTTTCACAAACAAATTTATTTACAAAAAATCCCTATTTAAATAATACAAATATAACAAATTCAAATAAACAATATAAAAATATTCCATTAAATAAAACTCAATCATCATTTAATCAAACAAAAATACCAAATTATGATATTTCAAATACATTAAATAATACTTATAATAATAATTTTAATACAATAATACAAACTCAATTTCCAAATCAAACAAATAACAACAATTCAAATACAAATAATTCAATATTAAATAATCAAATATTAAGAACATTACCTTTCCCATCAGAAAATATAACATCAATTCCAAATAAAACAAATACAATAAATCAAAATTTTTTAACTCAATCTCAAGTAATAAATGATCCATCAATGACAATAAATAAAATTCCAATATTATCAAATGAATTAAAATTAAAAACAAATACTCAAATTCAAGATGAACGTTTCAATTCATTTAATGTAGAATTTCCAATAAAATATTATTATAAATTAACAAAAGAAAATGAACCACCAAATAAAAAAGATTGGTATATTAGACCACATCATATAGAAAGTATATCAAAAAATGAAAAAGGAATTGCAGATGATCTTTTAAATACAAAATATATTTCTTATTATGGACCAAGTAATATAGAAAATAATAAAAGATCTAAACAAGAAATTTTAGAAGAATTAATTAGTGAAACTCATAATCATATTAATGAACTACAAAATGAAATGATTGATAAATGTAATAAAAGTAAAAATGGAAAAAAATTATTTGAAAAATTAGAAAATTTAAAAGAAGAAGCTAAAGAAAAATTTATTCCTGGTAAAATTTTAAATGAGAAAAATGTTGAAGATGAATCTATAATTGATTATATGTTAAAAAAAAAAATAAATTTAAATCAATCAAATTTAACTATTGGAGTTTCAAATTTAATTTTGGAAAATTTAAGAGAAAAAGAAAAAGAAATTTTAATTCAAAAAAGAAAAGAAGAATATGAGAGAATTAGACCTCCTATGAAAAATTGGTTTGAATTAAAAGGAGATAATTTTGATATGGAATTAAAAAGAAATCAAATGATTTTAAAAGCAGGACCTGAATATTATGAAAAATTAAATGATTTAGTAAGTGAAGATTTATATTAAATAAAAATTAAACATATTTTTTTTGTATTATATTAATATAAATTTAAAATGAATAAATTTTTTTTTTCATTATTTATTTGAATTAAAATAAAAAATTAAAAAAACTAAAAAAAATAAATAAATAAACAGAATGGGAACATCACTAAATGTAAAATATAAAAATACTAATTTAAAATAGTGTTGTAATGCAGATAATTATAAAAATGAAAAAGTAAATGAAATAGGAACAAATATTCATCCATCAGATAAATTATTAAAAACAGATAATAAAATAGAAACAGAAAATGACATAGAAAAATCAAAATTTAATTTCGAACCATCAAATGTAAATTCTTTAAATGCATTTACATTCCATAACATAAACAATTCAACAACAGATAATAATAACTTACGTTCATTTCCTTATAAAAATATAACAAGTATTTTTTCAGAAAACGAAAATGAAATTTTAACAAGAATAAATAATATAAAAAATGTAATAGACAAATCTCCAATATTAAATATAGAAATAAAATCATCACCAATTTTTCAAATAGGAACATCATTTAAAATAGGACCATTAGGTTTAATATCATATCCAAATCAAATAATAAATAATAATAGAAATTTAAATAATGGAATTGTATATTTTGGTTATTGTCCAGGTCAAAATACACCAAATTCAAATAATTATGTTGATATTCAATTACCTCCAAAAGATATTGAAATTAGTACTATTTCTTCTATTAATAATAATGGTAATAATAATAAATATATTGGAAGATATTTTTATGTTTTTTTTAATCCTGATTTTATTAAGTATTATATTAGAGATTGTGGTTTTGGTATAGGAACTTTTATTAAAATTCAAAATGAAACTTTATTAAAGGATAATTCATATATTAATATTGGTAATTCTTTTATTTCTGTTTCTATTGGTTATGATGAGGAATCTAATTATGATATTCAATTTGATGGAAATAAAATTTCACCTTTGCAAAATTTAAATAAGGATTATAATAATAATTTAAATTTGAAAATATTATGTAAAGGAAAAATTATATATGATCCTATTAATTTTCAACCTACAAAAAGTACTATTAGAATTGGAAGAAATTCTAATTGTGAAGTCGTTGTTGAAGATCATCTTTTAAGTAGAATTCATTGTACTATTGTTTATAGAAAAAATATTGGATGGATTATTAGAGATGGAATTTATAATAAAAATAAAGATGGTTCTATTGAAATGAAACCTTCTACTAATGGAACTTGGTTATATGCTTTGGAAGATATGCCTATTTATGAAGGAATGATTATTAAATCTAATAATAATTTGTTTAAGTTTTCTTTTTTAAAATAAGTTTTTTTAATAAATATTTTATTTTTTGTGTTATTATAAATTATTTTTTTTTAATTTTGGTTTTTTTTATTTGATTATTATTATTATTTATTGAATATGGAAAAAAAAAATGAAAATGATAAAGAAAAAGATAAAGAAATAAAAGGACAAATTGAATATTATTTATCTGATAAAAATTTAGAAACTGATGAATTTTTTCATAAAAAAATAAAAGAAAATTCAGATGGATATATAGATATAGATTTATTTTTAAAATGTAATAAAGTAAAAAACGCGGGATGGACAATTGATGAAATAAAAAAAGCTTTAAATGAAAGTACAAAATTAGAATTTAATGAAGATAAAAATAAAATAAGAAGAAAAGATAATAAACAATTGCCAGAATTAAATTTATTAAATAAAAAGTCAAAAAGACCAAAAGAAAAAAAAGAAAAGAATAATAAAGAAATAATAATATTATCAATAAAATCAGAAAAAGAAAGTAATGAAGGATGGAAACAAATTGAAGAAGAATATAAAAAATTAAATCCAAATTTAACAATTGTTTATACAAGATTTAAAGATAATAATGGACATTTTGGAATTTATAATAATTCAAATGATGAAAATGAAAAAATTGAATTTAAAAAAGAATTTGAATTAAATAATATAAAATATAATATTAATTTATGTGAAGGAGATGATTTAAAAAAATTTTATGATGAACATGGGAATCATTTGGATAATTGCATAAATAAAGAAAAAAATAAAAAAAAGAATAAAAAAATAAATAAAAATAAATTAAGATTTCCTATTACTTTAGGAAATGTTATTTATAATGATATTGATAATATTAAATCAAGAACTAGAAATTTATTTGTTAATGTTAAAGATGATTTAATTATTTTAAATAATGATGATTATAATTTTGTAAAAGATATGATTAATTATCATCAAGATAAAAAAGACATTTTAGAAAAATTAAAAGATTGTAATTTTATTGGAGTTGGTAAAAAAGATCCTCATAATTATTCAAAAGTTTTTTTTGGTTTAGATAAAGATAAAAATAAAAAATTTGATTTTGTTATTAATAAATGTATTGAAAGAATTCAAAATGAAGATAGAAAAAAAAAAAAAAATGAAGAAAATGATTTATAAAATACTAAAAATAATTTTTAAATTTTTTTTAAGTTTTTTTTATTTGATTAATTAAATTAAATTATTTAATTTTAAATAGGTATTATGTCATTAAATGATGAAATAAATGAACAAAAAAATTCACAACAAAATATAATTAAAACAAATACAAAAAATACAATAAAAGAATATAAATTTAAAAATGAGTTTTATTTTTGTCCAAAATGTAAATTAAATATACCAATTATAATTCCAATATTATCAAATGATGAAAAAGGAAATATAGAATATATTATTAAATGTCCTTGTGATAATAATGAAATAATAAATTTAAAACAATTTTTAGATGTTCAAAAAAGAAAAACTAATATTGATTATTGTGAAGAATGTTTTGACTATTCAAAAAATGAAAATTATTTATTTTGTTTAACTTGTAATAAATGGTATTGTCAAAATTGTAGAGAAAAAAATTTTCCTGAAGAAAATGAACATATATTTATTAATTCTAAAATTTATTTTTTAACAACTTGTAATAATCATCCAAATTTAAAAAGTTGTAATTTTTGTTTAACGTGTTTAGAACAATTTTGTTCATCTTGTTTAAATTTTCATGATAAAAGACATAATATAATAAATATCAATGAATATTATTATCAAGTTAAAGAAAAAATTAATTTAACAAATATATATGAATTTATTGATTCAAAAATAGAAAATAATAAAATATTATTTAATAAATATACTGAAATATTTATGAAAAATAATAAAATTATTGATTTAAATATTTCTGAAGCATTTTTAAAAAATAATGAAATAAACTTACAATTAGCTTCTTTAATTAAATTAACCTATGAGCAATTTATTCAATGTGAAAAATGTCCTAATCCAAATTTAATATTTAATATGGATATTTTATCTAATTTTAATAAATCAAATTTAAATTTATCATCATTAAATTTAAATAATATATCATTTTTTATTTTATTACATTTAAAAACAAACTTTTTAATTAATTTCAATTATTTATCATTATATACAACCATTTTAACTTTTCCTAAATTTCAACAAGAAATAACTTCAATTATTCAATTAAATGAATATATTTATATATTGACAACAAAAAAAAATTTTATTATTTATGATATAACTCAATTTAAAATTTTATATGATTTTTCAAATAATAATATTTATCCAAAAAAAGATGAAATTAATTCAAATGGAAATGATAATTCAAATTCAAATAATTCAAATGACATTGTATCAATTTCATTTATGGAAAATATTATATCAAAAGAAATGGATTTAATTTATAACTCAAATTTTGATATATTTGATATTGAAAAATTAGATAATAATAAATTTGCTTTAGGAATTAATAAATATATAATAATTTTTCTTTTTGAAAATTTAAATCTAAAAATATTAGGGATTTGCCATAATAAAAAAAGTTTAACAAATAAATTATATTCATTAAATAATAATATATTATGTTCTATTATTCAAGAAAAAGAAATTATATTTTGGAATTTAGATAATTATTCTATTATTAAAGGAATTAAATTTAAAGATAAAATATATTCATTTGTAGAAGGTTTAGATGAAATAATATTTTTTGGAACAAATCAAAATTTATATACTTTAAATACAAAAGATTATAAATTATTAAAAAAAAAAATTCATAATAATACAATATGTGGATTAATAAATTTAGGAGATCATAAAATTATGTCAAGTTCAAATGATCAAGTAATTAAAATATTTAGTTATTTTCCAATTGAAATTATTTATTCATTTAAATTGGAATTACCTATACAATCTATTATGAAGATCCAAGATAATTTAATTGGAATAATTTTAGAAAATCATTCATTACATATTTTTGATGTTACAAAATTTAAAGAAATTAATTATTTTAAATGCAATAATGATAATTATGAATTTATTAATAAAGTAGGAAATTATTTAATTGTAAAAATTGATAATAATGATTATAAATTGGTTAAATTAAATGAAAATAAAAATAAAATTTTAGAAAAAGATGTTGAAATTATAATATGGAAATAACAAATTATAATAAATTAATTTGAATTATTTCATTTTTGTAATTATTATTTTTACAAGTAGAATATTATTAGTTAAATTAAAAATTAATTTTTATTTTTAACAAATTTATCTAAATTTTTTATTATTTAACTAAAAATGAATATGAATAAATTATCAAATATCATTCATATTTATAAAATATATAACAATAGAAGTAAAAGTGTTAATGAAATAGATAAAATGAAATTAAAACCTTATAATAAAATAAAAAAAAAAAATATCAGTAATATTTCATCATTATCAACAACTATAACAAAGAAATCAAAAGAAAATATAAATAAAAATATAATAAATTATTATAATGTTATATCATTAAAAGAAAGGAAAAAAATTCGTCTTATAAATAAACAATTTTTTAATTTGGAAAATTATTATAATCATTATAAATTCTCAAAAACTTTTAAATTAAAACCAATTAATTTAAGTTATTGTCAAAATTTTAATGATTTAAGAATAGAAAATCAAAACAAGACAAAATCAAAAAATAATAAAATATTTTCTTTAAAAAAAAATAATACAATAAAAATGAATCAATCAATGACATTAATGTTTAAAAAAAAGAAACCTAAAGAAAATTTATTTAAGAGATTATTAAATAGTAATAATCAAAATCAATTTCCTTCATTAATTAAAGCTCAAAATATAAAATGGTTATGGAAAAATAAATCATCAATAATTGAAACATTTATAGTTTATTATAAGAAATATCAATGGTTTTTCGAAAAAAATAAATTAATTACTAAAGAAAGATTAATTGAATTTATGCATTTAATTAATAACGCAGAAGATGAAATTTTTTTAGATAATATTTTTTTGTTATTTGATTTTGAAAATAATAATACTATTGATTTTAGTAAAATGTTATTTAATTTTATAATAACTGGAAATTATTCATATGAAAAAAAAATTAAATTAGTTTTATCACTTGTAGTAAATAATAAAAATAAATTGATTAATATAAAGAATTTATTAGAACTTTTGGTTTATACGATTAATTTAAAAGAAAGGAAAAAAATTTTTGAATATATAAAAGAAGAATTGAAGACAAAAGAAAATAATATAATAATACAATTAAATAAAATTTATGATATTTTGTTAAACAATAAAAAAATAAAAACAATATTTAAAAAATACTTTATTAATTATTATGATTTAAAAGAAGAAGTTGAAAAAGAAATTGAAAAAATATCATATAATTGTTCAAGAAATATATTAAAATCATCTCAAAATATTAGTTGTATATCAAAAAGCCAAATTATAAAAATGAATTCAATATTAAAAAATCTTCAAAAATATGAAAATCTAAAAGAGAAAAACAAGAAAGAAAATAATTTTAATGATTTTGAAGAATATAATTTTTATTACTAATTATATATATAAATAAAACTTTTAATGTTTCATATATTAATATTTATAAATTTAAACAATGTTTTTATATTTTTTTAATTAATCATTCAAATTTATTTAATTTTTTTTTAATATTTTTTTCCTTGAAATTTCTAAAGCAAAATAATGAAGAGAATCTAATCTAGTTTTTCCTTGTTTAATTTCAGCAATTACTTCCATAATTCTACTTAATTTATTATCATTATCACCAAAATTATTTAAATAATCTTTTATAATTGAAATATAATCTTGTTTATTTCTAATAAACATTGAAAAAGTTGGTGAATTTAAAATTTCAACTAAATAATTTAAAAACATTTCTTTATTAAATCCAAAAGCATTTGAACAAAAAATTATAAAATTTTTTATAGTAAAGCTATCATAATTTTCTAATCCTAAAAATATACTTATCATTATTTCTTTATATTTATTTGTTATTATATTTTTATTTAAAGTATCTGAAGAAATAATTGATGAAAGTGCATTTACTAAACTTCTTAATAATGAATTTTCATTAAATCCTTTTATCCCATCTTTAAATAAATTTATTATATTAAAAAGTAAATTTATATATTCATCTGATAAATTAGTCAAATTAATTTTTGGGAAAATATAATAAAAAAAATCCGCAAAACTTTTTAACATTTCAATTTGATATTTTGTTTCATTTATTATATATAAACACATTTGTTTTGAAATATTAAAAAAATAATTTGTTATTATTTCATTATTATTAGGATTATTTTCAATGTATGAAGGATAAAGAAATTTAAATACATTTATACAATTATAATTATTAGGAGATGATTGTAAAGAAAAAAACATAAGTTCATTTAATTCTTTAAAATATAATATTGAATTTAATTCTAATTTTTCAACATTAACTACATAAATATCAGTTAATAAAGTTATTAAATCAAAATCTCTTTGACTATAATGAATAAAAATTTCTTTTGTAATTGAAAAAGTATCCAAAATATGAATTTTAAATAATTCATTATATAAATTCTTGTTTATACTTTCTGATTTTTGAAGAACATTTTGATGAACATTGTAATTTTTTTTTATTTCTAATTTTATTTTTTTATCACCATTATCATTTTTTATATAATCATATAATTTTTTAATTCTTTCTGTAGCAGGTAACATTATATTAATAAAATATTGTTTTATTTCACTAATTTTTGAATCATCAATTTTATTATTTATTCCTAAACAACATAATAATGAATTTGATAAATTTGAAACACAATTAATATCATTATAATTATCATAATATTGAGAATATAAAATAAAAATAAGATTAAATACATCTGAATCAAAATTTTTAGCAAACATAGTAATATTATATATTATTATTGTTGATATTTCTTCTAATATTTTATTCTTTGAAATTTCTAATAAAAATTTAATTGATAAATTATATACATTTTTATCAAGTGGAATATATGAACTAGCTTTATCTAAATATAATAAAAATCTAATTATCATATTATCATTTTTTATTAATTCACTATTTAAAATAAATAAAGTAAAATCAATAACATTTTTAGTTGAAATTTCCAAAGTTTCAAAACTATCAATAATTGAAGTCATAACATAAAAAGCAATTTCAACTGCTAAAAGTCTATTTTTATCTTTTAAAATTGAAGGATCATTAACTTTTGCAATTGATAATATATTTTTTATTTTTTCTAAATAAATACTTTCTCCATCTTTAAAATTAAATACTAGAATAATAAATATATGATAAAAAACATCTTCTGCACTTTTTCTATATTCAGTAACATTAATTTCATATAAATCACTTTCAATATCATTTTCATTTTCATATGAAAAAGAATCACTATTCTCTTTATTTGTTTGTAAATTTAAAATTTCTTTATTTAATAATAAATCATATTTTATATCTAAAGTTTTTAATTTACAATTTATCATAACATTTTCATTTATAATTAAAAGATAACCTATAAATTCTTTTTTTTCTTCATCTGTTAAATTATAAAAATGATATTTCCCATTAATAAAGTCTTTCATTTCTAATAAAGCTTCAAAAAATTTATAACTAATTTTTCTTTTTCTAAATGAGATAAAATTACTAAAATTTTGAAGTAATATATGTGATAAATCATTTTTTAAAAAGAAAAGATAAATATAATTTTCACAAATACTACTAAAAATATTAGCAATACCATTTAATAAAACATTATCAACATCATTATCTTGATTATAATTATTCATAAAAGCATTAATCAAATGAATCATTTTATATAAAGTTTCCATTTCTTTCATATTACAAGTTTTTTGAATAACATCAAATAATTTTTCATCTTCATCTAATTCCATTGAAGCATAAATTTTAGCTCCTCTACTATGATTAATAGCATCACTTATTAATTCTGAAATTAGATTAATATTATTTTTATTTATTAAATTTAAAAATTTTTCACATAAAGATGAAATTTCTAATAAATTTAAACCAAAATGAATCCAAGTTTTTGATAATTCTATTGTTTTTTCTATAATTTTCATACCAATTTCTCCTTTATCTTCAAAATTATTATTCATAATTTTAATAATAAAATTTTTAATAATATCTTTTTTAATAAATAAAGAATCTTTAATTTGATATGAAATTTTTTGAGTAATATTTATAGTTGTAAATTCAGTAAATAAATTAGATAAAATTAAAATAGAAATATAACATTCTTCAGTTGAAATTTCTGCATATTTTAATAAATCCTCAATACTATCCATCCAATTTTCTAATAAACCAATTAAACATAATATTGAAATACAAAAACACATTCTTTGAGCTGCTAATCCAGGAATAGTTTTATCTTTTAATTTTGGTAATATTTCCATAAATAATTTATTTTTTATTTTATTAAATAATAATTTTTGCTCTGAGATTTCGCCATTTCTTTGTCTTAGTATTTGATATAAAATAAAAGAACCACAAATTTTTGAATCATTATTACCTGATATAAATAAGTCAAAACATATTTCAATCGCAGAATCAGATTTCTAATTATATATTAATTAATCTTACTTGAAATTCTGATAAATATAAATTTGCTATTTTTCTTTGTTCTGGTGTTCCTGTTGTATTTAATATAATCCATGATTGAAATACTTGTTCCTTTGTGAAATCCATATTAATTTTTAAGTAAAAAAATTTTTTAAATTTTATTATTTAAATTTTTAAAAAAAATATATTTAAAATTAAATATAAATAATGAATAGCAATGATAATATTTTTATTAGAAATAGAATAGAGCCTTCATCAATTAGAAATAAATATAAAAATAATTATGATGATGAATCAAATAATCATTTATATACAGAAAATAATATTTTTCAAAAAAAAAAAAGTTTATCCAAATCAAAAACATCATCATATAAAACATTATTAAATTCATATTCAAAAGAAAAAGATAGATATAAAAAAATATATGAAAATAAATCAAGAGCAATTCCTTCATTATATTTACAAAGAGCATATTTAAAAAATGAAAAAGATTATAATGAATATTTAAATGATAAAAATAATAAAAAAGGATTAAAATTAGAAGGAAATAAAGATTATAATGACATAACAGTTGAACAATATATGGAAGAGATAGAAACATATAGAGAAAATATTAGAAAATTAATTATGAAAAATAATTGGTATTATATTACTTCTGATGAATATAATGACAATAATAAAAAAATGAAATTAACTCCTCTTCCTAGTAAAAGTAGATTATTAATGAATACTAATAAAGAAAAAAAAGATTTTAATTTTGCTGAAAGAAATGCAGTTTTTATGAGAATGGTTGAATATACTCATTCTTTAATTACTAAAGAAAAACAAAGAGACGACAAAAATAAATTAGATCAAGAAAGAAAAAAAATTTATTTAATTATGAAATCTGCTATTTTGACTATTGAAAATTGGTGGGTTTCTATTTTAGAAAAAAGAAAAGAGAATGAAGAAAAATTAAATCAATTTATAGAAAAAAATAATAAAAATATAGAAAATCTAGTTAATACATTAGAAACAATATTTAACAAAAAAAATAGAAAAGATGAAAGTGTTAAAAAATTTATAATTGAATTTTATAGAAAATTATTTAAAAATAATCAAAAATATGAAAAAAAATTGAAAAAAATAAATAATAATGTAAAAGTAAAAAATGTTGATAAAGATGATGAAATTCCTGAAATTTTAGGTCCTGAATATATGGTTAAAATTTGGAAAAAAGATGAAGATAATATAAAAAAGAATAATGATAATATTGATAAAATACCAAAACAAAATTATGTTAAAAGAAAAACTTTAAGTTCAAATATACCTAAAAAATTATATCATTATATTGATGAAAATGATGAAATGAAGATTTATAGAAATAATGATTCAAATTTTAGAGGCAAAAATATTATTTCTGAAGGAAATAAAAATATCAATAATAAAAAAAATTTAAAATTGGGATTATTAAGAAATTCAAATAAAGATATTGTAAAAGCTATTCGAATAAATCATTTTAATAATTTTGATGAAAATCAGTTAGAAATTTTTCATAGTAATAATACAAATAAAAAGAATATAAAAAAAATAAGAAATAATAAAAATGGAATTAATAAAAATACTAAGTCTACAAGTATACTTGAAACTAAAAGTGATAATAAAAAAATTAAAAATTTTGATGAAAAATTTGAATATATTTTAGAAAAAAGTCAAAAAGGTTTAAAAAATAAAAATATAAAAACAAAACAAATTTATAATAACAATAATAAAGATAATAATATTAAAGATATAAACAATATTCAAAATAATAATGGTAAAGAAAATAATATATTAAATAATAATAATCCAAAACATAAAAAAGATAATAATGAAAATAATATTGAAAATAAATTAGAAAATAATAATCAACAAAATAATATAAATGAATATGAAGAAGAAAATTATAATAAACATATTTCTGGAGATAAAAAAGATAGTATAGTAAAAAATATAATTGAAAATGAAAATTTAAACAAATCTTTAAACAAAGAAGAATTAAATAATTCAAGTAATAAAAGTGATTTTGAAGAAAAAAAAAATGAAAATAATTCAAATAATAATTTAGATTACTATATTGAAAAAAATAAAAATTCAAATTCCAATAATATTAATAATTCAAATTTAAAAATGTCAAATTTAAAAAAAGAACTTAATAATATAAATAAAAAGAAGGTTCAAAAAGGAAATAAAACTGAAAAAAATAACAAATTAAATAATTTAAATAAAAATAGTAAAAAAAAATTTAATAAAACAATTCAAAAAACCCATAGTTTAAAGGATTCAAATAATAATAAGGAAAAAAATATAAATAATAAAAATAATACTAATGATAATATAAAAAAAGATAATAATATCCAAATACAAAATACTAGTAATGAATATGAAAATATTTTAAATACAAATCAACAAAATCAAATTTCAAATAATAATGATTCTAATAAACAAATGAATAAAAATAAAAAAAATATTATCAACAATATACTTATTAAACAAACTAATGATAGTAATAATAATTCTTTTAATGAAAAATCAAATTTAATTGAGGATGAAAATATGGAAGAAAAAAATAATATTATTATAAATAATAATTATCAAATTTCTAATTTTAATGATTCAAATAATGAATTAAACAATAATGAACAAATAAATAAAAATTACTTGGAAAATACATATAAAAAATTTCCTTCAAATCAAGAAAACAAAAATGAAATGTTTAAAAAAAATAATAATTTTATTTCATCTATTGAACCTCATAATATTAATGGGAATGAAAATAAAATTAATGAAGAAATTAAACCAAAATATAACTATAATCCTAAAGATAAAAAATTAATGAGAATTGATTCAAAAGGAATAATTGAGAATATAGATAATATTTTAAAGGAAGACTCTAAACCATTAACAATAAAATCAAAAAAAAAAATTATAAATAATAATATAAAAAGTGATAAGAATGATAATCCTCAATATAATTATATTCAAAATTTTAATAAAACTAATTATAAATTCGATAATCAAAAACTTCAATTAATTAATACTGAAAATATATTAATACCAAATGAAATTAAAGAAGATTATCATAAAAATTTAACATCTGAAGAAAAAATAGAGAAATTTATTTTTTTAATAAGTTCTTTTGAAAAAGAAAGATTTTTTAATAGATTAGTTTTAAATTATTTATATAAACATAATGTTAATTTAAATAATGAAGAATTAATTGCATTATTAAAATTAGGACAAAATAATACTTATCAAAGAATTTTAAATAAAAGTTTGAAATTAAATTTAATAAATGATGAATATCAAGATAAAAAAATATCATTTAAAGACTGGGTTAAAAAATTTGTCAAAAATAAAAAAGATTTGGATAATAAAGAAGAAATTATAAATAAATATAATGAATATATTAAAAATAATAATTATAAATCAAAGAATATTATAATAAAAAATTTTGATATCAAAACAGATGATAAAAAAACATTATTTTCAAATGAAAAAGATATAAATTCAAATAATACTAATGATAAAAATGAAGAAATTTCAATAAATAAAGATAATGAAAAGAAATTAATAAATAATGATAATTTACATCATAAAAACATTTTTGATTTAGAAAAATATAAATTTCATATTAAACAAAATAACAATAAAATACCTTTATTAAAAAATAAAAGAGATACTTCAAAAGATATAATTATTCCAGAAGATTTAAATATAGCTTATAATTTATTAAAACAAACAAAAGTTAATATTAATGAATTACATAGAGAATTCAATGATGATGTAGAAAAATTTTAATTCAAATCATTAAGATTATTATATATTTTCAAATCATGATATGATCTTTTCAATATGAATTTAATAAGTAAGTAATTTACTTATTAAAAAATAATTATAACAATAACGTCATTTTTTTTAATTATTAAAAGAATATATAATTTGTATATTATATTAAATTAACATCATTCTAACAAATTCTTCATAATTAATAAACCCATCTCCATCAACATCTGCTTGATTAATAAAATCATTAATTTCATCTTCTTTTAAACCTCCTAATTCCAATATTATATTTTTTAAATTTTCTTTAGAAATTAATCCTCTACCATCAACATCAAAAATTCTAAAAGCATTAATTATTTCTTTTTCTTTTTCTTCATCATTTTCATTTTTATTCATAAATTTTTCAAAATCATTAATATCAAAATAATCTTTTTTTTTCCCTTCTGAAACTTTTTCAATAATTTTTTCTAATTCTTCATCTGGAACAGATTTTAATTTTAATTTTTCCAACAATTTTTTCAAACGCTCTACCGTAATTCTCCCATCTCCTGTTGTATTAAACATTTCAAAGGCATCTTTATATGATTTTATTTCATCATCATTTAATTCCATCATTTTTTAAAGAATAATTTATAGTTATTTAAATTTATTTAAAAAAAAATTTATATTATTACCATTTTAAAAATGGATCTTCATCTGGATCAATTTCTTTTCCTTCAGTATCACTATCAATTATTTCTATTCCTTCAATATCTATTTTTTTATCCTTTTTTTTTCTTGGTAGTTTTTCTTTTTCAATTTCTCTTTCATTTTTTTCTTTTTCTTGAATTTCTTTTTTTTTTTCAAAAATTTCAAAAATTTTTTTATTTGATTTATCTTCAATATAATAATCTAAATCATAACAATCATTTAATTTTGGAATAAATGGTGCTTCAGTTATAGATTCTTCAATATTTTTCCAATTAAAATCATTAAATAATCTATGTTCTTTAATATCTCTTACTCCTCTTCTTAAACATCCTAATCTTTTATTTGGATTTGGATTTAATATTTTTTTAATTAAACTTTTAGCATCTTTATCAAATATTTTTGGAAATTTTAATTTATTTGTAATAATATTTTGATATACTAATATAGGATCATGAGAATGAAAAGGGTCAATTCCAACAAGCATTTCATATAAAATTACCCCCATTGCCCAAATATCAATACTTTTATTATATCCTTGATTTAATATCATTTCAGGAGAAAGATAATTTGGTGTACCACATAAAGTATATGTTAATTCTTTATTTTTTATTTGTTTTATTAGTGAAATATCTAAAAGTGTTAGATAACCATTAATTTTTATTAAAATATTTTCTGGTTTTAAATCTCTATAAATATAATTATTATTATGGAAATATGTTAATATATTTAACATTTGAGCAAAATAAAATTTTGATTCTTCTAATGAAAATGATTTTTGTTTTATTAATAAATTTCTAAAAGTACCTCCTGGAATATAATCAAATAAAAAACCTAAATATTTTGGATCATTTGTTGTTATTCCTATAATTGTGGGCAAAAAATCTGTTTCTTGGAATTTTTTATATAATTCAATTTCATGGTATAAAATATCTTTTTTATTACATTCTAATATAATTGATTTTTTAAATATTTTTAAAAAATAAACTCTAGGATTTTTTTTTCTAGAAGCAAAATGATAATGGCCAAATCTTCCTAAATTAATATATTTGTCAATAATAAAATCTCCAATATTAAATTTAATTTTTTCAAATGGAGAATGATGAAAATAAATATTATCAACCATTTATAAAAATAAAAACTTAAAAAAATAAATAAAAATATATAAATTAAAATTTTTGATAAAATTTATTTGAAATAAAATAATGAATAAAAAATTAAAGTATTATTAATATACAAAAATTTAATTTTAAAAAATATAAAAAATACAAAATTTTTGAAAAAATTTTTTATTATATCCAAAAAAAAAGAAATAAAAA
>Ga0256407_10003871_pt1 | contig 25874 bp, 15 predicted proteins | sample RumenRJG_04DNA_FD_193489 | JGI IMG/M metagenome (GOLD analysis project Ga0256407, IMG submission 193489) | Bovine rumen microbial communities from Lethbridge, Alberta, Canada - RJG_04 | ecosystem: Host-associated > Mammals > Digestive system > Stomach > Rumen | place: Canada: Alberta... | reverse complement strand
CATAAAAAATTACCCCCCCCCCCGAATAGATATTATCCAGGGTTGAATAGTTGATATAGTTACTATAATGTGATGGTTATAATGGTAAAAAGAATCGGGGCTGCGCCTACCCCGATTCTTTTACATACTTTGGTATCAGATATCAGTTAGCTTTGATCGCCGCCATCTTTCTTCTTACCCTTTTTCTTGCCTTTCTTCTTACCCTCTTCGCCGGCAGGAATGGCAACGTATTCAGTTTTCTTACTTCCAGAGCATACGGCTGCAGTAAATGCTGATCCAAATATGAATCCAATAATAGCAGCACCTGTTTTGGTCTCAACGATTTTGTTCAATAATGTCTCCATGTTATAAACCTCCTCGTCATTCATTAATGATAGATGTTTCATCGGCGCCGATGTACATCTTTACAGACGTCCGTCTTACCAAGACTCATATCTGCACATAAATAATATATGCTTAATGTATATAACTTTACGATTAAGCCAATACATTATGCATCATATATCGGATGTGGTTCTTTAGTAACATACAGTCTGTTATACGTATCCATCATATCAACACTTGGTATATTGACATTTGTTACTACATATTTATGGCCACCTATAAGGGTTTCTTTGTGCTCTGTGTCCATATTACATCCAAGGTACCATTTAGCAAACACATCACCATCTTTATGTATATATTTGGCTATCAATGTGCGATTATTGGTATCCTCTACCTCATAATCTGTCTTTCTACGAACAACCAGTAATGTATTTGCTTGTGGACTTAAGAATGCTTTATGCTTACCATCATATATGTCTATAATAAGACCATTTACATAAAGGTATATCTTAAAGTCCCTCAATCTGTCAATAACAGATAGCATTGTGTTAACATTATTATCACAATGCAATGTCAAATATACAGGATTCCTACCATGTTTTTTGGTTTGCTTAGTGAGCAATGGTCTCATAAACAACAAAGACAGTGCTTGTGGATCATCATTGATACATCTGGATGTTATCTTTTCAACTGTTAATGCCCTATTAGGACCAGTTGATAATTTTTGATGTACATAGATTCCACCAACATTGTATGTATTAACAAACCACTGTAACCCTTTTTCATCAATATACATATCATCAAATGTATTATTACAGTAATCTAAAAATCTATCGGGTGAAATATATAGTTTAGACATCAGTCATATCCCCCTTTCGTATAAACCCAATGGCTCATATATAAGGTATGGATACAACTGATGTTGTATGATATCACCTTACCAAGGCCATCATATATTAACTGACGCAATATTAATTGAAGACTGAATCGAAGGAATGATGCGAACTATTACATCTTGTCGACAATATGTCTTCAGTTTATCTATCTATATTATATATATTTAAAATATCAAGTTGATTTATTCTACTTATTAGATATAATTAATATAAGTAGATTAAATATTTAGCTATAAAATAGATACTGCAAGCTATAAGCCCAACAAGTCCTTAATACGTAGCTATGATCATAGAGCTTACTATCACTTTCATGAAAGGCTAGGTGTATACACACTATGTTATTCAACACTGTTAAATCCGAAGATATCTTTGGCATGACTAAACAGGATGAACAGCTGATCACTGAAGCTGTTCTAAGAGACGTATTGTCTAATGATGAAATCCAGGAACTTACTGAGACTGCTGATGTGTGTGAAGAACTGAAGAATCTTGGTATCGTAACCGAGAAGACTATTGTTCGTCTGGATAAGAAGGCTAAATTAAGCCGGGCTTTTAAAACTGCAGTGTTCACCATTGCACGTGAGAAGAAAGACCCCAAATTCAAGAAGCTGTTAACAGTCTGGAAAATGGAACGTACCCTTGAAGCCTACCTGATGAAGAAGTATCAGGCTGAAGGTATGAAACGTGCTAAATTGGCTGTTGCTCGTATGGGCAAAAACAATAAGGACACCAAGAAGGGTGTAATTGCTAAAGCTGCTAAGACTGCTAAAGCTATGGCCGGTGTTCAGTAATCCTTTAATACAAGAGGAACACATAAAAAATGAAGCATGGTATAAACCATGCTTCATTCATTTACGATGTTTAAATCTAAAATGCCATATTAGCTACCAGCGAATCCAACCGTTGGTTTCACCATCTTTAACTAACCATTTTATTATCTTCAGTATGCCTATGAAGCATAAAGCAAACGACAATCCAGCAGCTGTTAACATTTTGCACCGCCTTTAAGAGCTGTAATTATAGCTCTCATAAACCTCTTTGTTATCTCTACATCTTTGCGTAATATACTTTTTAATAACTTCATACATGTATCCTCCATAAAAAGATAGCGCTGCCTTTTAGACAGCGCTTTGTTACCGGGGACTACTTATTCCTCATCATCATCATCGTCATCATCGTCATCAGCTTTAACGCTCTTAACCTTGGATTCAATGTACTCCTCGACCTTGAGCCCATTGATCTTCATGCCATCGAGCATCTCTTTCTGCAAGGCACGCAGCTTAAAGGTAAAGCTGCTGAGAAGATGCGACAAGGATTTCAGTAATCCAATTATCGCCGGAATGTCGGCTTTGTATGCAGCAACGGTTTTATCGATCGCCACGTCTTTGACAGTGTACTCGATTCCGTCAGCCGTTTTCACCATCCGATAACCTTTGGTTTCGATGGTATCCGGAAGTTCGTCAACCGCCTTCACGATATCGCCATCCATTTTTGCGCCCAGAGATGCCGCAATAAGTTCCGCTAATTCAGCCTGTTTAACGAGAGTTTCTTTGTCTACTAATACTTTGATAGCCATTATTATTTCCTTTCCCTACTCCAGCTAGTAGTTAACCTGATCCTATTATGGCTTTATGGATCATAGTAATAGTGCAAGTCTTACTGGATGTACTTTATATTTTTTATTTGCTTGCTATCCTATTCACCTATATAATATATACTTTATTTAGTCGACTTTACGAATTATTAAAATAATCCCTTAGAGGTATAATTACCTCTAAGGGATTAATAATTATGCTGTAGCATTACCAAAATTAAATATACGGTTAATCGGTTCACGTAGATCCAGCTTACCACCAAAATATCGTTCATTGAACTGAATGAAGTTCATTATTACTGCCATATGTTTAAGTTCTGGTGGTAATTTAGTGAGATATTCATTATATATCTTTTCAGATCTCTCAATGTCTCTTATAAGCTGACCACGTATACGAGGATCCACATTTGGGTCATTAAGATCAGACTTTAATTTATCTATTTGCTGTTTCATTCGATTCTGAGACATTGGGTGTTCATCAAGGAATGTTATCATAAGCCTGGTCATAATCATTATATACTGATTGTATACATTATACTTATTTTGTTTAGCGAGTGCTTTATTATTAAGGGAATAATAAGACAACTTACGCTGCAATGATACAGTTGCTGACCCATAACCATATGCTGTAGCAAATGAGTCAGCAAAGACTTCATTACTATAACCTGACTGATTGCTTAACAAACTTTGTACTATAAGTATATTACCCATAAAGAATATATTAAATAGATCTACAAGAGTACCAAGTGGCTTAGTCCATAAAACATAATCAGGGTTCTTCTTATAGAACTCCTTGGCTTTCTCAACCTCTTTAACATATACATCCCATTCTGCTTTGATAGTGTTCTTATTGTCTAATATCCACTTATCCATGTCTTCAAACATATCTTTTACAGCATCTGGCATGATATAATTATAGAATACTCGATATATGCCAAGTTTTATAAAATCCCAAAAGTCGTATACCCTTAATATAGATAATATAAGCTGTACAAACTTAGACGATGCAATCTTAGCCATGATGTTTTTATGTTGCTTAAGTGCATCATTTTTAGCCAATCCATCAAGATCCTTAATAGAATCTAATAGCTTACGGCTTTCTAATATACTGCAATAAATATTAACGGGTAACATTACCCATTCTGTTACTGATACAATATTAACTATTGGTGTACATACAAAGTTATGACCTATCTCATGTAATAAGCATGCAACAATTTCTTCTGCATTGAGCTTAATATCAATCATACCACCATACATATTAACCACGCAGATATATGCATGTTTAGAGTCATAGTATGTACCATCGCTATTACGAATAGGAAGAATTGGTTCACTACCATCAGATAGTTTGAGAAGACCATGTGTTACTGTAAATGCATTAACAGTATCACTACCGTCCCAATGTAATACCATTTCTTTAAACCCAAACTCTTTACATAGTAGGGCTTCAATCTGTCTATTTTCTTTAGACTTATTGACTTTGACAGCATCTATACGACGCTTTCCAATATCCTTAAATGGTACAGTGAAACGTTGAATAATTCCCTCTATTAACCGTTCTACCGCGATAAGATTTTTAGTCTTACCAAAGTATGCTTCAGTTACTGGGGTATAATTATTAACTATCATAGTTTTACCACCTTAAGCTCTATGCATACCAAGATTAGCTAATTCATTTATAAAGCTTCTTAAATCTCTGCCTTGCATAACATCATTGTTAAATGTACGCCACCATGTTAAAACAGGTATAAGTCTATCATTCTTATCAGCTTCAAGCCAGCTATTATATGCTTCCTTTGCTTCAGCCAAATCATGTAAAGCTGATTTCTTAAGTTCTGGAGATAGTTTAGATGATTTAACATCGGCTTCAAGTTTTAATATCTGTTCAACCATACGTGATTGTGTAGCTGGATGTGGGTCACGTATTTCTGTTATCTGTCTTGATACTGCTATACTAATAGCAGCCACACGCCATATAAGTGAAAACGGATTTTTATCAGATACGAGCCAGTTATTATATGAGCTACTACCATGTCTAAAACCTTCAAACATAGCTTGTACTTTAACAGTATCTGGTCCATAACCATATGCAGTAGCAAATGTATCAGCAAAGACTTCATTACTATAAGCTGGTAATGTAGAAAATGCACAATTCAATACAAAAACAGGATTAGTAAGCAATGCTAAATTTTTAATAGCACCAAGATCAGTCATAACACGCTGTATATATTCAACAGTCTTATCATATGTTTTTAACATTAATTGAATAGCTACAGCTAATTGAGACAATGGACCAAATTTCATTAGCATGCCGTATATTTCAGATACTATTTCAGCAAATATACTTTCTGTTATAGATAACATATGAACCGATAGATTTTCAATAATAAACCTTTTAATTACAGCATATTGCGACTTCGGATCTCCTGATAATCTAAATACTGTAACCATCCAGTGTATTATTGGAAAATACTGACTTAAATTTACAATAGGTGTACATACAAAGTTATGACCTATCTCATGTAATATAACAGCCATTAACATTCCAGGAGTAAATCCTCTTGTTGCAATTAATGCACTTATTACATGGACATGGCATGAATAAAGGTGATGTTTATCATAGTACTTTTCATTGCTTCCTGTTTTTATTGGTGATAATCTGTTCATACTATTACCAGTTACCATTCTTTTAATAACACCACCAGAAATAGTATAACCATTTGGTAGCATAGCATTATAATTTGATGTATTTAGTAGAGCTAAAACACGTTTAGGATAATTAAATATATCCTTACCGCGTTTCATTGGATCCAATGTATCCTCAAGTAAATCTAAACCATATATAAAATTATTAAAGGATAGAGAGAAGAACCCAAATCCAAACTCTTTTTTAAACCCAGCTGTTATTCTTTTCATATAACTGGAAGTTGGCATTGTTAATTCAGCAAACTTAGCTAACCCCTTACTCATTGCTATAATATCATATTCAGATGGGACCTCTAATTTCCCAAAGCATTCCATCCAAATCTCATTAAACACATTCTCTACTTCCTGCAGATTCTTGGTTTTGCCAAAGTAAGCTTCTTCAACAGGGAATAGATCCCCATATGCTTTAATATAATCAGGCATAGCTGATTCATTTATAATACTAAAGTTGCTCATGGTATACGCACCTTTCTAATTTATGTAATTATCCTATTGTGAGATTCTATTAATACGCAATCTTTACAAATTATAAATATATATTATTATAGTGATTAGACATATGATGAATGGAGGTGAATATAATGGATGGTAGTAATGATTTCTGTAAAACTCTGGAGATAGAAGAAATGTTAAAAAAGTTATTGAGAGAGAAGAACGAACCAAAGCCAAAGAAAGATAAGAAACAGTCTAATCAAGACAGTAAGTAACTGATAAAAGTAAGGTTAATATATTAACCTTACTTTTTTATATGTATGGATCCGCACAATAGGGTAACTCTATATAACATCATTAAGTGAGGTTATATGTATGGCTAAAAACAAATACACATCATGGGCAAAGTCCTTTGGACGAAGTGTTAGGTTTGGTGCTACTGAGGTATTATCTGAATTAACACCAAATATAGCTGAAACACGTAGTAGTCTTGCAGATGATGTTCGTGAACTTAGACAGGATTTACGTAAATTACGGGCTAATAAGAGGCAATTGGTAAACCAGCTGCTTGGTGATGAAGAACAGTTCACAAAATATGCTGGTATAGCAAAGAAAAATGCTATATCCTCTATAAAGACCGGTAATCTATTTAATAAGAAGCGGGAAGAGAAGTTAACCATGCAAGCATTTGGCATGGATGATATGGACTTCGATTCCGACTTTAATGATGATTTTGATGATAGTGTATCGGACGGTTCATTTGAAGACATGGACCTTGGTCCAACTAAGATTGTAAATATGACAGGTCCATCATCCAGAGCGATGATGGATGTATCTAATAAAGTATCAGAAGCCACCAATGCAATTAATACAGGCTTTGATAAGCAGAATAGAGCTAATAAGAATACATTTGCAATATCAGAAGCATTGCAAAAGCAGTTCCATAAAGAATCTATTGGTCAATTGGCGGCCATTAATGCCAATTTAGTTAACATTGTTCAATATAACAATGAGACCTGGACAAAATACGTTACTGCATCTATGGAGTTCTATGATAAAAACCTTGCTGTATTGAACTCTATTAATGAAGCAATGTTAAGAGTATCTCCTGTACCTAAACAGAAGAGAGCCATAGATCAGAAACGATCACCGTTTGATGATTTTATGTCCGGGGGGTTTTCATTAAAAAGCTATGCTAACTTTGTAGGTAAGAATACAATAAAAGCATTCCAGAATTCTATGATAGGTAGTGTATTACCAATGATGAATAATGGGATGTTTTTAAGTGAGATAGCCGCTAATCCTGTAGGGTTTGCATTAAAAGAGGTAATGTCGGCTATGTTACCAGATAGGTTTAAAACCAGTCTTGGTAATCTTGATAAATCATTTAATAGGTTTATCCCGGCTGCTCTTACTAAATTAGGCAACTATCACGGGACCAATTCATTTATACAGTTATTAGGAGAAATGTTTGGCGTGCAGTCACCATCAATGACTAAACGATTCAAACAAGGTGATTATGAACGTGGTCCAATACCATTTGACGGTGACACAAAATCATATATTACCAGGGTTATCCCTGGATATTTGTCACGTCAAGTGGCATTATTGGAGGTAATAGCATCCAAGTCTCTAGGTATGAAAGAAGATAGACTTGAGGATGAGATCCGTAGACGGTTAATTGTATATGGATCAGATCCAAATTCTTCAACATCTGGTAGTTTTTTAAGACTTCGTGATGCTGAAAGAATTACCAAGCGTGAAGAGAAGGATAAGATAGCTTCCAGATATTTTGATTCACGTTGGGAACTTAGAGATACTCTTGGCAATCTAAAGAATAAAAAATATATGGATACCCGTATGGATGATATAGATAATTATATCATCGGGTTAACAAAGTCTAGAGCTGAACATAAACCAATGGATCTTGACCAGATCATGCGATTTATATATGCTGGAGAACATGGTGAAGAACCAAAAGGTACTGATTACAAAAAAGATCCTGATCTTGTTCGTAGAGCTGCAATTATAAAGCTTGGCTTTAAGAAGATTAAGAAAAAGTCACCACATATTCTAATGGGTATGGCTGGTGCAGAACGTATTGAGGCCCAAACAGAATTAAGTAATTACTATGCTGGTTATGGGTCTGATGAAAAACATGGTATAGGTGCCCATAATATGATTAGCCAATTGGAAAAAGGCTCTATGGGATACCTATTTAAAGATACAGGTGGTAAGAAAACCATAAGTACTAAGTATCGTCTAGTACGCAATGAAGATGGTACTTATTATATGCCTGATGAATATCTTGCTAAATATAACAAAGACCATGGTAAAAATGGTATACCCGCTAACTTTAAAAATGCTGAAGAAGTAAATGAAGATATTGAGAAACGCAAAGGTGTATCAAACACTACAATCCAATCCAATACCAGAACTGAAGAAAAATCAATGTTAGCAAGTATTAAAGCAACTATAGCTGCTCCATTTAATAAAATGGCAGACCTATTTGATGAAGTTGATAAGAAGATGTATGAGATCATCTTCGGTTCAGATGGTATGGGCGCTGATCTTAAGAAGCTTATTATGGGCGAGTATGATAAAGCTTCTGGAAGATATAGCGGTGGTTGGTTCTCTGGTGCTATTAATGGTGTTAAAGATACATATAAATCTACTAAAGAATACCTGTTTGGTAAACAAAATCCAGATGGCTCAACAACTCCAGGTGTACTATCAAATCTAACCAAATCATTCTCCAACTTAATGGATGAATATATTTTTGGTGAGGATGAGATAATTGTCAACCCGGATGGTACAAAGTCTGTTAAGAAACGTAAGTCTATATTTGAGACAATACAGACAACCGTTGTTCATGGGTTCGGTGAACTGTCATCATTACTGTTTGGTGATGATAAGAAGGGTGGACGTGCTCGTAATGCATCATTAGAAGAAGCTAAGAAAGCGTTTAATAAGGCTATTCCAGATATTGGTAAAGGAGCAGGTATTGGTGCTATAGTAGGTACAATATCTGGCTTTGGTGGATTTGGTTTACTTGGTTCACTATTTCTTCCTGGTGGTCCTATTGGTGGTGCTATCGTAGGATCTGCAATTGGATTATTAAAGCAATCTCAAGGATTTAATGAGATGCTGTTTGGTCGTAAAGAAGTTGGTAAAGATGGTAAAGAACACCGTGTTGGTGGACTTATATCTGAACGTATACAGAACTTCTTTAAACGCAAGAGAGTACCTATTCTTGGTGGCGCTATTATAGGATCCATTTCTACAGCTATGGGTCATGGTATTGCTTTTGGGTTAATGCCAACTATTGCTATAGGGGCATTTGGTCCTGTTATTACTGGTGCTGCTTGGGGATTAATGTCTCATTCTAAGAAATTCCGTGAGGTCTTCTTTGGTAGGGAGATAAAAGGACCTGATGGAATAACAAGACGCATTGGCGGTGTTATCAATAATCGAATGATTAGATCACTGAAGGTAAGTTTACCAAGAGCTGTTGCTGGTGCTATTACAGGTGTAGCATCTATGGGAGTACTTTCTCAGTTTGGTCTTATTGGTAGTATGCTTGCTACAGGACCTATTCCTGCAGCTATTATGGGTGCAGCCATCGGTATTGCATCAAGATCTAAACGGTTTACACAGTATATGTTTGGTTATACTGATGCATCTGGAACATACCATTCTGGAGCTATGGATAGGCTTAAGAATTACTTCACTTGGGAGATTATGGAACCCATGAAACTTTATCTACGTGAAAACGTGTTTAAAGGTAAAATGTGGGCTCGTCGCTATATATACGCTCCATTACGTGAAGCATTCATACCTATTAAATATACTCTTGAGGATATTGGTGATTATATTAAAGACCATCTTGATGAAGGGTGGAAATCTATAAGTGATGGATTTACTACTGTTTTTAAAACCGTTGCATCTAAGATAGGCGAAATTATGGATCCAGTCATTAAGATGACCAGATCTATTGCTTCATGGACAGTAGAGAAATTTAAGAGCGCACTTGGTATTACCATTACAGCAGCATTACTTCCATTGCGTGCAATGGGTGATATACTCGGCTGGATGGTTAAAGGCCGCGATTATAAATCAGGTCTTATTACAGCTGCTAAAGGCGTAGGAACTGCTATCATGGCAGGTTCTGGATTTGTTGGGGCTATGGGCAATCTTGGTAAGGCCATAATGCATCCATCAGATGAAAATGACCGCATGAAGAAGTTTAGACGTAGACAAGAAGCTCAGCGCAAACTTGAAGAGAAGGCCTTTGCTAAAGGTAGTTTGTTATTAGGTGATTCCAGACGTAGAATGGAAGAACAACAACGCAGAATTCGTGATAATGGTTATAACTTAACTGATGACCAAGTCGAAGCTATGCGTGAGGCTGAACGTAAACGAGCTGCCAGTATAGAAGGGTTAAGTGATCAAATTAATAAATCTGGTGATCTTGGTGCTAAGATGAGTGCTGTTATAGCAGAAGGTCAAGCTGAAGCCAATGATTACTTAAGCCAGATGCGTGATTCATTGTCTTCGCAAGAAGACTATAATAGATCTGAAACTGGTCTTCATTATACAATGATGGCCGCAGTTCATAATGGATTAAAGAAACTTGGTATTGAACCAGATAAGATAAAGGATAAATTTAGTGAGGTTATGGATGAAACCGTTCATCCGTGGTTTGTAAGTTTATCTGAAGCGGTTCATCCAATCGTAGATGCTATAGAAACAAAAATGCTTGATGCTCAGGGTATATCTAATATACATCTTAAGAGCATTGATGCAAACATATTGAATCTTTTATCAATGCAACGCGCATCAACTAAAGCATTGATTAGCGTATTATCCGTTGGTATGGGTGTATCTATGCCTAAGCAAACAATGGATAATGTTATGAAATCGCTAAATCCAGCAACTTATAATACAACAGCATCACCAACATCTGTTCCAAAGCAGATAGGTGGTGGACCTCTATTATTAGGACCTGGTAAACGATCCTATATACAAAGTCATGAAACAACCCCGTTTATAACACCAACGTATGCAACAGAATCACAACACATATCAACATGGGGAATTGATACTAAATCTGATGATAATGCATCTGTTGTTGATGCACAGAACAAAGCGAAGAAAGAGAAGGATGATGCCAAAAAGCAAGAAGAGAAGAAAGTTAGCTTTATTGGCACTATAGCTGAATATTGTAAATATAAGTTACGTGGTAAAGACAAAGATAAACCATCATGGCTTGAAAAAATCCTTAAATGGGGTGGATCAGTATTAGGTGGATTATTTACTTTAGCTAAAATAGGTACTGGTATTATTGGTGTCATTGGAGGTATATTAGCGTTATTATCGTTTACATTTGGTGATGATAAAGATAAAAAACGTATGATTGACTCTGAAGCTGCTGGTAATATAGTAACTAGATTTGGACGTAGTATAGCACGTAAGTTTCCTAAAGCTGTTGAATCTGTTGGAAAATTTGCTTATGGTGCTGCTAAATATGCTGGTAAAGGTATTAAGGATGCAGCATCTAAAGCATTCGATAAAATAACTGATAAAGCTAAATCAGGATGGAATGTTGCAAAAGCTGCTGATGCAAATAAAGGTTTAATAGCCAATATTATGCAGAAGGTTGAAAATGCAATCAGCTCAATAGTTAATTCAGATATAGTCAAAAAGCTTGTTGGTGGTACATCAAAATCTGGAACTGCACATAAAGGATTGATTCGGTTTATAAAAGATATACCTAAGACAATTGCTACATTAATGAGAAAGAATAAAGCCAGTCATTTGATATTGATTGGTCTAAAGAAATCTAAAGCTACTATCGCTAAAGGTGTTGCTAAAGCAGTTGCCGGTGGTTTAACTGGTGGTGCATTGACTGTAGCTTTTGGTGCATATGATATGGCATCTGGTGCTAGACGTGCAGGTTTTTTCTTTGACGTTGCAGATGAAGACGTTGATGAACGTATGCGTTTAGTTGCTGGATTAGTTAATATGATTTTTGGTCTACCTGGTATGTTTGTATTCGATGTATCACTTTCATTAGCATCTGTTGGTGCTATCGGATTAGAAGGAACACCATTAGGCCATTGGTTACAAGAATATGGTTTTGATCTAAACAGAGCTGATTATCGTAAGATTATAGCTCAGTTAATTTATAGAATGACAGCTGAAGAAGCTGATGTCTCTAAATTAGAAGAAGATCAGAAGAAGTTATTAAATGAATATAAGGCTTTCCTTGATAAAGAGGGTAAAACGCCTGATGATATGAGTCTTGAACAATACCAGTCTGAAGTTAAAGGACAGGGTGGATTCTGGAAAAACTTCGGGGCACCCATCATTAACAGAATACTTGGTGTTGATGTTAAACATAAAAGCTTTATGGAGCTAGTAGAGGATAAGTTTAATGGGTTGGTTGAGTGGTTTAAGAAGTCAGTCGATGAGCTAATTAATTTTAGTCCTTTACAATGGCTTAAAGATGAGATATTTAAAACGGACTTTGGTAAGAGACTTAATTCATTCTGGAATGAACCATGGTTAAATACTAAAGGACAAAATCAAGCTAAAGCTAATAATGAGGCAATAACTAAAACAGGTAATAAGCTTACTGATTTATTCGGTAGACAAGTTGATCAATTTTCTGCTGATGGTAATGGCCCATATTACTCTCAGAAGGATAGTAGATGGAAGAATATTCCTATCGGTTCATCCAATATGGGTAATGAAGGTTGTGGTATTGCATCAATGGCAATGGCTTCATCTATGCTTGGTAAGAATATTAATCCTAAACAAGTTGCCAAATTAACAAGTCCTGGATTGTTTAGTGGTTCTGGTATCAATAGTGGATATTTCAGACATGCTGCTAGTAGATTAGGATTGGGCTATAGAGAAAATCGTAGCTCTAATGATATGCTGGCTGCATTAAAAACTGGAACTCCAACTATTATTGGTGGTAAATCACCAAATCCGAATTCTCCATTCTACGGCAATGGACATTATGTAGTTGCCAAAGGATTGAATGCAGATGGTAGTGTTAAAATTTATAACCCATCTGGAATGAGTAAGAACACCAATATGAATGTTAAACAATTGCTTCGGGAATCCATTGGATCTGGTGGTTATTCCGGTTCATTCATAGGTGGAGCGAATGGTCGTATGAGTATAGCTGAAGCACAAGCTGCAGCTATGAACAATGAACGTAAATTTGATATGACATCTAAAGCTGATCTTAAGCGGTACGAAGAAGAGGCTGCTAAAGACCAAGCAATAGTTGCAGAAATGACAGCAGCAGCTAAGAAAGACATCAATAGAAAGACCACATATATCGATGAAGAAACAGCTGCTAAAATTGATGCTGATAAAGGTATCGTAGCTAAGACCGACGGTGTTAAAGAAACTATCACTAAGCCAACTCAGTCACGAGTTGGTGCAAAAGGATCGTTTGCAAATTCTGGTAAGAATCGGAATATTGGTTTCACAGAGTTAATCACTGGCTTCGGGCTTGGTTTGAAGAATCTCTTTAGTTCAATTTGGGGTGGGACCAAGTATCAGAATGTAAGCGTTGATGACTTATTTGGTGGCATTGGTTCTATCTTTGGATTTGGTAATAAAGGTATTAAAGTAAGCGGTAAAGGCTGTGATACAGGTATTAAAGCAGCGCAATGTGCATTATCACATCCTAAAGGTGAACAATGGATGGGCACAGTAACGAAAAATCCTAGAATCCAGTGTGATAGCTATGCACGTGAGATCTATCATGAAGCTGGCCTTGAAATGCCTCGTAAAGTCGTAACCGATGAAGATTTTAAAGCTAAACACGCATATCACTTGAATAATGGGTCTTATGAACCCCAGTTAGGTGACTTGGTTGACTGGCCTGGACACGTAGGTATCTACGTTGGTGGGCATAATGTTAACTCAAGACAATCCTCTGGTGGTGTACAAACCCAGTCATTTGAAAATGCAGAAAAGATCTGGGGTCCGATTGTGGGATTCGGTTCTGTATCAGAATATACTGGTGAACCTGTACATGAAGTAAAAGGTAGCAGTGCTTCAATCGATACATCATCTGGTCGTATTGAAACAAAGAAGGCTGTATGGAGTTATTTAGTTAATGATCTCGGTATTAACCGTGCTGGTGCTGCTGGCATTATGGGCAATATCGAACAGGAATCTGGTTTTAGGACAGAAGCGTATAATCCTAATGATAATGATGGAAACCCATCTGGTGGTTTAGTACAGTGGCATGCTGGACGATTCAATCGTCTTAAGGATTTTGCTGCATCTAAAGGAACCAGTTGGGAAGATGTCAATGCACAGATGAATTATCTGGCCCAAGAATTGGATGAAGAACCATATAAGAGTTATGTATTTGATAAAGTACAAAACGCACCTGATGTAGGAAGTGCAGTAGATGCTTGGGTAAGGCATTTTGAAATACCTGCTAATATCCCTGGTGAAATCGAAAAACGTACACCTATAGCGGATGCATATTATAAAGATACTGCTAATTTTGTTGGCGGTGCTAATGGATTTATGAATGGATCTAGTGGTAACATACTAGGTAACGTAATAGCTGGTGGACTATTTGATTGGGGTAATCGATATAGAGAAAGAGGTATTGCAAAACGGCAAATGGCTAACGCCATGGCCCAGTATGCTGCATCACAAGGAAGACCTCAAATACGTAATCCACAAATAGTAAACGTTGCCAACACTAGAGTGTTGCCATCTAAAATAGATACAGGTGGAGCTTCAATGGATGATCTGTTATTGTCTATCAGAGCGTTGGATAATCACGGTGAACTAAGGGAGATTATAGCATATCTTGCTACTATTGCTAAGAATGGTGGTGTAGGTGGAAATAATATTCCTATAGATGATAAGACTGCGACACAAATTCGTCGTGAGATAGAACAAGTTAAACGATCTGTCTCTGAATCAAAGGTTCCACATAGATTAAATCAGGCTGGTATGAGAAATTTTAACAATGCTATGGATAGCATTGATGGCATGCCTTCAAACATGTTACAACTTGCTAAATCTATAGCACATGGTGGAAAATTCCGTACCTCATAAAAATCAATGATGTAGTAGTAGATATATTCTACTACTACATCACTTTTGACATCATACTAATAATAACAACTAGGAGGCCAGGTGCTAATGGAGAAATTTACAGTTATAGCATTAGGTAACCTCAATTTACGAGAAGGTCCAGGTGAATCATTTGAAATTGCTGAACAAGTGCCATCTGGGTATCCTTTAACCGTTATAGACGTAGCTAAAGACGGTGGTGATCACCGTTGGTATAAAATAGATAATGGCAATTGGGTAAAAGCCATATATGTAACCCAACCAAATAATACACATATTAAAGATAAACGTATCAAATCTAATAATGACACAGCTATGTTTCCAACATTTTCTGTCGGTGGTGGTATTGGTGGAAGTGTTGTTGATACAGCTGCTAGAGGACTTAATTCATTAATAAGTGTTGCTGGAATAGCTGGTGCAGCAGCATCTTCATTAATAGGTAATATGGGTGCTGGATTAAGCACACAACAACGAATACTATCTAGACGTATATTTGGTGTACCACATCAATTTATAGATACTACAGATATGCGTCCAAATGATGGTGGGCCATTAGGTATTGAATTTGTAACCAATATCCTTGCTGAAAGCCCAATATTATCTATACTACCAGGCATTCCTGATTATCTTGCAGGTAAGTCAACAGCAGAGAAAGAAAACATAATGAATGGATTGATTTCATCTGCTAACGAAGCTTTGACACAGGCAGAGAAAGAATCACTTAAAGCAAAAGACCTGGATATGAAGTTCTTTGAATTTGAACCACGATGTACTGAATATATGACATATGTGAATGTGTTATGTCGTATGGCTGCTACATTTATGGGATTGGATTCAATACCCGTACCAGGTTATCCTGATAAAAACTATGGTACATTCAACTGGTTTAGATGGCACCTATCAAATGCATATGCTGGTGAAGCAACCACTGGCACTATCCAAAAATCTTTAGAGGACCTTAAAAAGGAAATTGGTGAATTAGGTGAAGGATTAAACGCTAGTAACATCACGGATAAATTATCAAGTATAAAAGATAAAATATCTACAGGTAAAAACTTTGAACAGGTAATGCAGAATGTAAAAGGTGAAATGTTTGATGGCCAAAAGAAAGTAATGGATGATGAAGATACCATGAAAACTATGAATGGTATAGATAATGCTACAACTAAAGAGTTTTACATGGATTCATTCTATATTGACTTCTTTGTAAAGCCACCTTCCTATTCAGAGTCATTCCAGAACAGCACAACATCATCTAAATTTTTGGAAGGAGTTAATGCAGTATCTGGCATATCTAAGGAATTGCAATTCCTTATGGGTGGTGCTATGAATATGAACCTTGGTGCATATGATGAGCAGATAGGGGATTTTACTAAAAACCAGAATCAGATAATAAATCAGGCCAATCTTAATGAACATGCTAAAAAGGTTATGTCAAGTTTAATAACCGGTTCAACAGCTGTTGTAATGGGAGCTAACTTGATATTTCCAGAAATTTGGGATTCTTCCAACTATTCCCGTGACTTTAGTCTTGAGATAACTCTTACTACACCATATGGTAATAGGGAATCAATATTCCTAAATATTATAGTACCGATGATGTTCCTAATTGCACTTGTATTACCTCGTCAAGTAACAGTCAACTCATATTCGTCACCATTCTTAGTACGTTGCACAGTACCAGGATTCTTTACTTGTGATATGGGCATGGTTAAAGATCTTGCTATATCAAAAGGTGGATCTGATGGTAGTCAGTGGACTAAAGATGGATTACCTACAGAAGTTACTATTACTATAAACATAGGTGATCTATATAATTCATTATCAATGAGCAACTATAGAACTCCACGTAATATGTGGAACTTTATATGGAACACACCGTTGGTAGACTATGTTGGTACAGTATGTGGATTAAACATGAAATCATCTGAGATGAAGAAGAAGCTTATGGTTATATGGAATCTTGTTAGCGCATTCCCAAGTGATCAGGTGGATTATACTACGGGTTCATTGACAGAATTAATGGCTATGGCTCGTACACGAGTAATGGGAGCTAAGGGATAATGCTAAAGAAGAATACCGATATCTATAAAGATCGTTATAGATCTATAGATACAGACACCGTTGAGCGTATTCATAAGTTTATGACAGATAGCAATTTTACAGATAGGGATATGAAACGTTTTAAGCATGATGTAGAACGTATTACATCATTGGAACGTGAAACTATCAAACTTATATTATACATTATACCTGAGACGACTCCTCGTCCCAGGTATAATTTTACTACACATGCGTTTTATGTTAAGAATGCATTTTCTAATAATCAGTTTATGAAGGTATTGGTAGATCAAGAGGAAGCATTAAAAGGATATATTACAACACCATGTGAATTCACATGTCGTATGTACTTTCCAATACCTGGTGATATGAATAAAGTTGATACTATACTTGCTGAGATGGGTTATATAAGGCCACCAATTCAAAAAGATTGGGATAACCTTGGTAAGACATATTCCGATATGATACAAAAATGGCTACTGATAAATGATGCTCTTATAGTTAAGGGTATATCAGAGAAATACTGGAGTCTTAAACCAAGGGTTGAGATAGAGATAACCTATCTTAAAAATTATGATTGTAAATATAATAAGCGTAAGATAGAATCAACTAAAGCATATAAAGATATAGAAAAATATAACGATTAGTACAATTTGTTAGCCAGAGTAGCATAGACGCTATAATAAAGGGGATTAATATATAGAAGGATGTGCAATACTATGGCTAAGAAATATGAAAGGACTGTACATAAGACTATTGATGCTATAACCGATTGGTGTTTACACTTTGGATATAGAGTCAATAAGGAAGGTAGTTTTGCAGTCTATATAACAGCAGATAATAATGATTTACACATAAAATCAGCCCTTCGTGAATTTCTTATGGGCGTCTTAGACGTCTCTAAGAAACAACTTGATACTCTAATTAGCATTTTAAAGACGAGGGGTAGGGTATACATCCTGTTTAAAAAACGGATGGCTTTTAAATGACAAAAGAATGTCCTAGACACCATATTTTCGGTGTCTAGGACAATTCTTAGTGTTTCATGTAAATCTGGGCTGCTTCACGCACTTCTTTTGGAGTGGGTGTGATCAATTTAATGGTCATAGCAGTTTCAAGCATGGTATACTGTGTTAATGCTTCAGCAAGAACGTCTTCAGAACTAATACGGGTTTCATCACCAGCAATAGCAGCTTTATTAGCAATACGCAGTGAATCAACGTGTTTCATATCGTCCTGATAATCGTTCAGAAAGTCATCAAAACTTGTCATAATCAAAGGCGATGTAACAGTCTTGATTGTTGTTGTAGAAGGACGTGTGTCTGGAACCCTACTGATGTAAGCGGTGTCCTTATTGTCATTATCACAGGAAGCATCATCACAACGGGCTTCACCACATTCTTTAACAGTATCAACCATTTCATGATATATCCTATTTGCCATAGCATAGAATAAGCTATGTTCATATAGGATTGTCGGATTAATGATCCACCTTGCTAATTTAGCAGACTCAGTCTTCGGGTCTTCAATTTCATTGTCAACCTTGGATTCGCCACCATCTTCATTGTTAGCAGGTTCCTCATTATCGGTCTCTTCAGGGCTGACATTGCTAGCTGGCTGATCAGCATCAGCTACAGTGGCATCGCCCTTTTCATTATTCTGATCGTCATACTCTTTAGCACGTGAAGCCATTTCAGCACGGAAAGCAGCATCTTCAGATTGTTTCTTTGATTCATCTTTTACAACGTCTAGAACCTTATTCTGTACCATTGTTGCAATCTGATCTGGTCCCATACTATCAATATCACGTTTAATCTTATCAGCCTGATCACCAGTAATGCCTGATTTAACTATTGCATTCACTTCATCTTCAGACTGAGCGTTTTGAATAGCCTCGATACGGTCATCCATAATAGCATCAGATGCTTCTTTAACCATCCTATACCAATTCTGTAAGAATGATGATCCTGTACGAACAGCCTGTTCTTTCAGGTATTTAAAACCACCAAGATGATGTAACCATACACGGTTAACAGTCTCGATAGCAGCCTGATGTTCTTCTTTATAATCATCATCATGTACCATAGCTTCAATCATGATTCTACTGAATCCTTCAGTCATTACCTGCAATGGTACATATCTTGATAATTCATTGATTACTGTCATCTTATAAGCCTCTAAGGTATACCGGTTTGCCATAGCACCATGCTTTACCTCATTGGCATGTTTAGCTTCTATAGCTGAAGCTTCAGTTGCTTCTTTAACAGCTTTAGATTGTTCAGCTTTTTTGATACGGGCTTGAGCATCGTATATACCAAAGTTAGGTAACCCTTTACCATTGGAATACTGACGCTTTGTCACATGATTATAGAAATCCATGTATTCACAACCTTTCATATACGTTGATTAATCACTTGTCACAGGACATCAATGATTACCTGGGGTGTTTTAATGCTTCTGGTGATCAACTGGTCAACTGTAAGGTACTCAGGAACTACATCGTTTGTAGCAAATGAGCCTTCCAATACGTTAATATCAGTGATCTCAGATTCAAACTTTTGTACATTCTCCTGGTAGCTATTGAGCCCTTTGAATGTAACATATGCAACGGACTCAAAGTCATTAATAATGGATTGTATCAGGTTTGATATATATAGTGATGGTGCATTGATTAAAGAGACCTTATCACTTTCAATGTACTCTATAATGTATTTGGTAAGTGTATCGACAGCGTTTTCAATACCAGCACTGATGGTGAATTTAACACCAAAGTGCAGCTTGATATTTACGCTATCCATTAACCCTGATGTACCAAGATTATCATAGTAGTAGAAGTGACGTGCGGGTCCATATGTATTAAAGAACTTAAGGTCGATATCAAAGTTATTAACAAGGTTCTCCATAGCTGATTTAAGATATGAGTACATAGATCTGAAGTTGTTAAGAAATGCATTAAAATCCTCTGGTGTCTTCATAACATTAGCCTTTACCATAGGTACAGACATAACCCTTACCAAATAATCAGTAGTTGGGTTATTAAGGCTTTCATCATGACTGAGGTATATTTCTTCAACACCTGCAGAATTAACTCTACTATCAGCGTTCATTAATATTCTCCACCGATCGAAGAACTCTTCATACTTGTCAAACTCCTCCTTACTATGGATATCATCCATATTCAGATAGCTGTTCTTAATGTATGCCTCAAATGTATCAAGATCGGTAGTCTCATTCTCCTCATACTTCATCGTAGATATTATTTCTGATACCGGAATGACAAAGTTGAGGTCTTTAGTAACTGTATATGTGTTAGTCCAAGTCATATCTGTGAATTCATCTACTGATGCATATGGGTGCATTCCAGCAGTTGTAGATTCATCATATTTCAAAAATGTGTATAACGTAGCTGGACAGTTATAACACTTAAGCATGACTTCCTGTGTTTGTGCTTTACCGTAAGGCATTCTATTCAATCCACGGGTTATAGCCAGTTTGTTATTAAGTGATATAAAGTCATTAGTGGTCAATTCAGCAGACATAAAGTAAGCATCATCATCAGATCCACTTAGTTCCAGGTTTAAATAATATCCTGGTACTTCATCAAATTTTAGGATTGCTTTCAAAATCCCATTATCATAATACTCTTTACCATCGGTTGGATTTATATATGTACGTCTAAGATCAGCATCATTATATGTATCTGATGTTGGATCTCCTTTAGCTTCAAATGCTGGTTCTGGAATGGTTGTTGTTGGATATAGCTTTACTGTCAATTTGTAAGTCTTATCACCAGCTATAGCATTACGTTCAATAGTAATACTGTTAACTACGAATTGATAGAACGCTGCTGTGTTTACCTCTTTATAGTCAACCAATACATCATCATTGATTGTATTGATATAGTATCCAACCATGGCTGGATTAATACTCATTACAGTAAGGAATGGGTTAACGTATATATTTTTAACCCCTTCAAATTGGTCAAGATCAGAATCCAATGTTAGATTAGAACATGGTATAACCACATTCCTTGATCCTTCTCTAAATTCATATAACTTACCTGCATTTAGCACATAGCGTCCACTTTGTACATATGACGCATCGTAATTAACGCTCTTATATAAGATATCTACTGTATTGGTAGGTATCACATACCCAGTAGTGTTCTTAAATAACACGAAGGCTGAGAATAGCCGCTTTAAAGCATCATCACGCTGTTTTAAGAACAGTAATTCGTTATTGTTGTTAAGGCGTAAACTATTGAAATATAGTGTTAAATCACTAGCAGTAGTAAATGATGTTACAGTAGAGAATGCCTTTATTACATCTATCTTTAGTTCATCCGTTGATTTAGGATCATATCCACCGATAGATCCACCACGTACGTTACCTATAAATATAAGGCCACGGTTAGATTCATACTTATCAGATACCGCTGCGATACTTAATTCTTCACCACGGTAATCTACAAAGTTACCTTCTGCACCGAGACTTGTATACATCTCAATCATCAGTTGTGAATTAAAGGCTGGTATAAAATATCTGTCATCAGTATTAAAGCTGATGGCTAGTTTACCTTCATCCACGAACTTATAGTAGCAACATGGATCAGATGATACCATACTGCTATTAGCAATATATTTTGTCATCTGACGCCATGCATCCGCGTCAGATTCACGATAGAATATCTCAAAATTAGCAAGTTTACCAGCAAACTCATATTCCTTAGTTACAATATTGATACGATCATTTGTAAGCACTGTATCTTCAGTAGTATCTTTAGATACCTGGTGTACGTTAACTGTCATCAATACATAACGCTTACCATTTTCAGTATGGCTATGGACGCGTGTTGGTATATATGGTGAAGACAAGTTTGATATGCTGTTATGGAATGAGTCATTCATGACATATCGTGCAGAATGCACAAACCCTTTTTCATCTAGATGACTTGTTATTACTACATCATAGTCCAGCATGAAATTAATACCGTCTACACTTATAACCATATTGCGATCAATAGTAAGTGTATAAAATCCGCTAGAGAATGTCGCATGTTTGATAACATCCTCTTCGCTGATCAATATGTTTAATCCTAACAATGCCGGTGTAGCAAAGTGATTATCCATTTGAAACAGCGCAGCCTGAAGATATATTGATTCAGGATCTTCAGCAGTTACTGGGAAGATCTCCTTAAACATCATGGTTGTAGCTAAGAAAGAGTCTTCCACGTTGTTAGCAAGTGCTTCAGTAACATAGCCAAAGAGACCAACGTTTGTTGTATCGATCTCTTTAATATCGAAATATTTAGGCGCTATCTCATTGGCCATGAACTGCTTAATCTTGTGAACGGACGTAAAGTCCTTAAGGTTCATCTGTGACATTGTCTAATACCTCATGTTCCGAATGAATTAGCAGCCTTACGGAATAATAGTCGGTATAATCTACCGCCTGTTTTGGTATCAATGTACGGGCTACCGACAATTGTTCTGGCAGACCTTATTGTTTCACTATCATACATTGGCATAGCTTCAAAATTACCGCCATTGGCCAGATTGTTAAATTCTGACAGTGTATATGGATCGTAGTCGTGTTTGAATGCATATTGCCAAGTGATAGAATATTTTGGAAGCCTTATTGGGCTATCAATGTTATCAGCAAAATTAGATGATGGTATATTGGTTGGAATACAACCAGTGAACTTAGTCCAGAATATGATAGATTGACCATCTTCTGCAGTTAGAAAATAATATATGCTATTAGCATAATCTAGTTGTAAAGTCTTAATGTATGTATTCTGTGGATCGATAATACCTCTTGATACGTTAGAGATGTACTCTTCCCACAGTTTAAAAGTCAGATATATAGATAGCTGCTCATCATCTATAAATGATGTAGTAACTTGTCCAGCAGCCTTAGACTTAATGGTTGTAGTACCATAATTCAGTTTCCAACCAGTATATGTGTCATTGACTTCCTTTGTTTCAAGCTGCTCATCATTTATATCTATACCAGTACATCTGTTGCTTAATAATGGTATAAATTTATGAGCATTATCAAATGTTGCACCGGACATATTTGGCGATTTTTGCAATCCAGCAACTATAGCCGGATGTTGTTGTGCCATAATGTTTATAAGTAAACCTATATCACTCGTAGCACCAGATGGCGATACAAGATTAAGGTCTGGGCGTGTAAAGAATATATATCCTTTGGAATTTGCAAGTACTGAATTAGGATGTATCAACCTAAACCTATTGAAGTTATAAAACCAATCAGCACGTTCAATATTAAGATTGACTGAATCCCTCACCCTTTTAAGATTATCAGCAAAATCAGTGTATAGATCGTTAAACATCCTACGATGGAATTCAACCTGTTTGCTATCCGGTTCAGGCGGATTCAATGTTTGTGTACGATAATCAATAGGACCATATATAGCACTACCAAGTAATTCTGATGGACCATAGCTTTTCATTTGGTAATTGGCATCACCCTTATACTTGAAGTACTTTCTAATGCGCTCATCAAGATCACCGCTTAAAGTTAATCTGGATGGTATACGTGTACTATCACCATACAATGTAGTGGTCAATCCTGTATGGTTATATCTAGCAAATCCATTGAATAGTCCTAGTAATGATCCGGACAGATTGAACCCAACAACATAATCCAACTTTTGAAACAGCGTACCAAGTATACTACCAATAAGGTTCATTGCATTCTGTAATAACGCTGTTTTGAAGAATGATCCATCTGCTATATTGGATATGGTTGCACCATTAAACAATTGGCCCATTATACCATTGCCAAGGAATCCTCCAAGACCCATATTATTTACAGCATTCCAATTACCAGTACTAGCAAAACTTGATAGCATTGCAGATCCAGCACTCCCTATAACACCTAGCTTACCGTTACCTAAAAATCCAGCTGCAACACCAGCAATAGTTTGCATTGGCGTAACCGGTTTAGGACCACTATTATTAATAGGATGCATTGGTTGTGCACTACCTTGATATTTTGGTATTATGGATGTTCCAGAACTGTTCCATGAATCACTCATGGAATTTGTCTCGCCTATACGATTACCTTGAGACACACCACCGGCCCATCCTTTTCCTCCACCTGATATCATTGGATCTGAACCATAGCTCCAACTACTAGCTGCAATGTTTTGTCGCATTGTATTATAACGATTACGTTTAGACCTATTCTGCTTCTTCTTAATAAGAGTGGAAGCAGAGAAGAACTCTTCATCCCTTAGGAACTGTATATTTGTCTTTTTAATAAACCCATCATACTCATTGGTACGATAATAGCTGGTTAAACCATCTTTCTTAACTCCAATGATTGTAATGAATGAGTTGGCATTAATATAACCAATAGGCTCTGACGCACCATTGGCCATCTCGTAGATAGGTGATTTATCACCCACATATGCTTTGATACGCATGGTTACATACCACCTCAAGTATCTATAAAGTATATTAGTTACATGTGCGAACTATCAGAAACCACCAGTTTAACAATGCTATAACTATCATAATATGGAAAGGAGCATATATCCATGGCCTCCTTTTTTGGCGATGTGATCGACTTCATATTTGATAAGACCAATGCATTTAATCCTGATAAGGTTGAAGCTAATGTCAAGAAGAATAATTTCTCCTCGATAGCAGCTAAAGCTTCTGAAGGTATTTTACAATTCCCATTGATCATATCAGATAATATCGATTACGACACAGCTGTGTTAATAGCTAAAGCCTGTGAACGCTCTTATGGTGCGTTTGTACAGGTAATTTTTTCCATGAACCAGGATCTGGCCGATGTTGGTAGTGGAAACGTTAGTGACTATCTAAAAGTATTCCACCAGAATGATGGTCAATCAACTACGGATTCAGATAAAGGCACTATCGGTGACATCATCGAATCCTTTAGCTTTGATAATCCTAAAACTGGTATGACCTTCCAGTGTGAAGTATATAGTCCTAAACAACCAATTATGGTTCAGCGTCTTAAAGAGGAACTGAAACCATATATAGAAGACTTTTGTATGACTAAGCTTAATGATCTATATCAGCCACAACGTATTTCTAATGCACAGACCATTATTAATATGGAAGGCTGGAGAAAGCCTGAAAAGCGAGTTGTACATGCTAACACCCTTATGGAAGCAACGGATAAACCAACTGATCCTCGTGGGGATAAAGGGTTTGCTGCTGAATTAGTGAGTGGTGAAGTTAAGAAGGCCAATGAGATGCAACCATTGTTCATCGTTGTTCATCTGATTAAGAAATCTAACAATGGCGGCGAGAACATAAAGTACGACATCACCATTGGTATTAAGTGCACAATGCACCTTGTGAAATCCGCAGAGTATATATCTAATTTGGTAGATGCCTGTGAATATAAAGGAACCCTGTTCCGGTTTATTAAATGGACATCTGGTGAGATTGGATTCCTGCGTGACTTCGTATTGCGTATGGACCTCTTTGAGAAGGAAACTAAAAATCGCGTTATGAGTAACTCTAAATGGTGGGAAGCTCTTAAGAAACGCGCTCGCAGCGCTAAAATGTCTAAGATCGGTACCAATCGTTTATTACCTAATGCGACATTTGTATTCTCTAAGGAAGAGGCTGACAATATTAAAGCTAACTTTGGGTATGATCTTTTATCACCATCTGTTGCAAGGTCGTTGATGAAAGAATACTTTCTGTAGGGCTATGTTG
>Ga0256407_10003867_pt1 | contig 25889 bp, 24 predicted proteins | sample RumenRJG_04DNA_FD_193489 | JGI IMG/M metagenome (GOLD analysis project Ga0256407, IMG submission 193489) | Bovine rumen microbial communities from Lethbridge, Alberta, Canada - RJG_04 | ecosystem: Host-associated > Mammals > Digestive system > Stomach > Rumen | place: Canada: Alberta... | reverse complement strand
GTTTGCCCTGCCAGTTGGAGCTCAGGAGCCATACAGGGAGCATTCCGTATTCCGCCTTTTCGGGCCTGATCTTTTCGCTCTGCTGGCGAACGTTGACGCTGTCGTAGTTTTTGACGGAATCGCGGAGGGCGGCGCGGAAAGAGCCGACTGCTCTGTCATCCGCCCGCTTGCGGCTTTCTTCCTTGGTGACGTCGTACTTGTTTGCCAGGTAACCGGGCATGTATTCCATGCCGAAAGGACGCATTTCCTTGTAGTTGAAGGGCTCGATGGAGTCCATCAGGTCGTCGGGCATCTTCGTGGAGGCGTCGACAGGAATCTTGCTGAAACTCATCGTGCCTTCTCTGTACACGTCGTAGTGCTCCTGCCTGACGATCTCTTCATTTCCCGCGCGGCGTTTGTCTTCTTTGACAGCCTCGTACTGCGCGCGGCCTTCCACTTCGCCGGAGAACATCCAGAAAGGCACATAGACGCCCTTGATCTCCTCGATGTGGTTGTCGGACTCGAAGGATTTGGGAAGAAGAAGTCTTCCTTTGTAATATTCTTTGAAAGAGCTGACCGCCTTCTTCTTGTCCACTTTGAAGGGGATCACATAGTCAGGGCGGTCCACGCCTGCGAACTTCCCGGGGATGACCGAGGGGTTGCCGCAGTAGGGGCAGCTCGTCGCCGCGGTCGTCTCGTCGCAGATCAGTTCCGCGCCGCAGGTCGTGCAGTTGTAAGCGCGCATGTGGGCCGCGTCGCTCCCCCAGCCGGAAGCTCCGCCCGCAGCAGAAGCACCGGAAGCTCCGCCCGCTGCCGCAGAAGCAGCAGCTGCAGCCGCTTCGGCCGCTGCCGCCTTCTTATGTACCTCAGCATCCACCGCCGCTGCGCTCTTATTCTTGTCCGCAAACAACGCTTCGATTTCCTGCGCAGTATAGGTGCTGCCGCAGTATTCACATTTCAGCTTTCCGATATTCCCGTCAAATTTCAGCGGCCCTGTACAGGCCGGGCACTGGTAAACTGTGATCTTTTCCGCCATGTTCGTCCTCCATTCTGCCGTCGGCTTCTAAACCGGGGTGCGTCCCGCGCATCCTCATAGCCCCCAACCGCGCCCAAAATCATAGAAAGGGCGCACAGCAACCGCTGTACGCCCGCCGTAAACATCAATTTTTCAGACCGAAGAGGCCGGTTCAGGGCTTGGGAGTTCCGCACTCACCGCAGAACTTGCCCTTGTTGCCTGTGTGGCCGCACTTAGGGCATGTCCATGTGCCGTCGTCAGTGGGCTTGGGCGCTCCGCACTCGAAGCAGAACTTACCCTTGTTGCCTTCTGTACCGCACTTAGGGCACTTCCAGCCTTCCGCGGGCTTGGGAGTTCCGCACTCGCCGCAGAACTTGCCGGTGTTGCCTTCCTTGCCGCACTTAGGGCACTTCCAGCCGGATCCGGCCTGCATCTTGGCTGCCTGCTGCTGCTGACCCATAGCGTACAGGGAAGCTGCGTCTGTTCCGCCGCCTGCTGCCTGCTGCGCCATATTCATTCCGAAGAAGCCCATAGCCGCTCCATTGGGATTCTTGGCCGCATCCATCATAGCCTGCGCCTCTGCATTGACCTTCATGGCTCCTGCCATGCTGCCGTCTTTGAAGACTGCGGTCTTCTGCAGTTCCTTGATCATCTTCTCGTCTTCCTCAGAAGCCTTGAGGCTGCTGATGCCGAAAGCGGTAATGACGATGCCGTACTTGGCGCCCCAGCTGTCGGAGAGAACTTCGTTCAGAGCGTTCGCCATATCTGTCGTGTGGTTGACAACTGAGCTGTAACGGATGCCCATATCGGAGATCTTGCCGAACGCAGGCTGAAGAGCTGTCAGGAGCTCGGTGCGCAGCTGATTCTCGATGCGGTCCCTGGTATAGTCGCTGTTGACGTTGCCGCAGACATTCTTGTAGAACAGGATCGGATCGCTGATCCTGTAAGCATATTCGCCGAAGCAGCGGATCGCGATATCGACGTCGAGGCCGATATTCTTGTCGACAACGCGGAAAGGAACCGGATTGGCTGTTCCGTATTTGTTGCCGATGATGTCCTTGGTGTTAAAATAGTAAACCCTCTGATCGTGTGCTGTTACTCCGCCGTAAGTAAAGCGGGCCTTGAACTGTTCAAAGCTTGCCGCAAGACCTGCGCCGAGGCCGCCGGTGAACACGCTGGGCTCTGTGGAGGCGTCATAGGTGTAGGCGCCGGGCTGCGCGCAGACATCCACGATCGCGCCCTGATCCACAATGATCATGCACTGGCCCTCGTTTACAACGATCGTAGAGCCGTTCGTGATAACATTCTCGCTTCCGCCTCTGTTAAGAAGGCCAGATTTACCGGTGTGATGCTGGCCCTTCCTTACAAGAACGTCCGCGTCCATCTCCGAGCAGTAAAAATACTCTTTCCACTGATCTCCAAGTACAGATGCCAGTGATGCGCCTGCCGCTGTGATAAGTCCCATAGTTTACCTCCTTAGTTTTACATCTGACTGCGAACGACCAGATACTCATCCCCGTTGCGGTAATAAGGGCACTGGGAGTGGCGGTCCGACAGAAAGCGGATGTAATCATCCTCGTCCATGTCTATATCGCACACATATTCCCCGTAGTCCTCATCGTAGCCACAGTATGCGCAGGTGTCGCAGCTGTTTGTATTAGCCAATTCTTCTCTCCGTTTTTCGCATATGCACTTTTTTATGGTAACTGCGCGGCTCCCCGCCGGACAGCTATCATTTATATTCTAACATATAATACGTAAATGACGCCAAAATATTGTGCAGGACACATTTTTTTTACAATTATGCAAGAGTTCGTCCTGCGCGTATTCGGGGATCGCTTTTACTTGCTGCCCATCTCCCCAAGCAGAACTTCAACTGCTTTGTCCAGCTGCGTGTCCTTCCCGTCGTCAAGATAGGCGTCCGTATCCAGTTCGACCTCTATGTCAGGCTCGATTCCCTTGAGGTGGATGTCGTTGCCGCCTCTGGTGTAGTAGTTGGCGACCGTCAATTTGATCGCAGAGCCGTCCTGCAGAGGAATGACGTCCTGTACAATGCCTTTGCCGAAAGTCGTCTTGCCGACCAGTTTGCCGATGCCCGAATCCTTGATCGCGCCTGAGAGTATCTCCGCGGCGCTGGCGCTGTACTCATTGACAAGGACCACCATAGGCAGGTCAAAATCTGCCCCTTCGCATTTATACTCAGTCTTGTTGCCGTCCTTGTCCTCCATGTAGAAGATCAGCCCCTTCGGCAGCAGCTGTTCCGCCACCGCGCACACTGAAGTAACGCTTCCGCCCGGATTTCCCCTAAGGTCGATGATCAGGCCCTTCATACCCTGCCCTTTCAGCTCCTCAAAGTTCTCGGTGAACTGGTTCACCGTCACGTCGTCGAATTCGGTGATCTGCAGATATCCGATCCCGTCGTCGAGCATCTCGGATTCCACTGTAGGCGTATCGACCCTGCCTCTCTTAAGCTTAACCTCTATCTCCTCTCCGTTTCGGACCAGGGTCAGCGCGACCTCTGTTCCCTCTTCGCCCCGAATGTGGCTGACGACTTCATCGATGTCGAGCCCTGACATATCCTCGCCGTCGACCTTATAGATGAGGTCTCCTTCCATGAGCCCTGCCGCCTCCGCCGGTGAATTCTTGATAACGCCGGAGATGGCGCAGATACCGGTCTCCACGTCCTGGCTCACATAGGCGCCGATCCCGTAATAGACGCCCTGGGTCTGCTCTGCGAGCATCTTGTATTCCTCAGGTGTGTAGTAGCAGGAGTAAACATCTTCCAGTGACTCGAAGAGGCCCTTGTAGATTCCGTTCTCCTTGTCCTCCCTGGTGATCTCGGAAGACTTATAGTAGTAGCGGTCCAGATACTGTTCGAGCACGCTCAGTTTGTTGACAGACTCCCTGTTGACTGCGGAATCGCTTCCGGAAGACTGCACTGCCATCTGGCCGCCTCCGCCTGACAGGGCAAAAAATACCCCGACAGCAATGACTGTCACCAGAATACCTGCCAGCATTCCGGGTATAAAGCCTCTGAATCCGTTCCGTTTCTCTGTTCGTTCTTCCATTTCGCCTTTCTCAGAAACAAGCGCCCGAAGGGGCGCTTGTCTCGAATTCCTTTCTGAATAGGGCCGATCCGCTCAGCCTCAGTATTCGAATTGCTTCATATACTTCATGTACTTGACGACCATCAGAGCGATCTTGAAGGTGATGGCGTCCTCAAATACGCGAAGATCGAGCCCGGTGCTCTTTTGTAGCTTGTCCAGACGGTAAACCAGTGTATTTCTGTGAATGAACAGCTGCCTCGATGTCTCGGAGACGTTCAGGCTGTTCTCAAAGAACTTGTTGATCGTGGCAAGTGTTTCCTGGTCGAACTCCTCGGGATTCTTGCCCTTGAAGATCTCTCTGATGAACATCTTGCAGAGCGGTATGGGAAGCTGATAGATCAGCCTGCCGATGCCCAGCTCGTTGTACGCGATCACGGTGCGGTCCTCAAAGAAGATCTTGCTGACATCCAGAGCCATCTTGGCTTCCTTGTAGGAGCGGCTTACTTCCTTGATCTCACTAACGACAGTGCCGTAAGCGATGCGCACGCCGCTGATACCGAGTTTCCTCAGGTGCGCGTCGATAGCGCTCGCCGTCTTCTCGATATCCTTGATCCTGCTTCCGTCCGTAAGTTCCTTGACCACCACGACATTGTTCTCGTCCACCGCGGTGACAAAATCTGTCGTCGTCGTGCCAATGAATTCCTGTACCACTTCCAGCACATTCCTGTCGCGCTCAAAGCCTGTCTCCACGATCATGACGACTCTCTGGGCGTCAGACGCGATATGCAGCTTCTTGGCGCGGCTGTAAATATCGATCAGAAGGAGGTTGTCCAGGAGCAGATTCTTCATGAAGCTGTCCTTGTCGTAGCGTTCCTTGAAAGCGCTCATCAGCCCCTTGAGCTGGAATGCCGCCATGCGCCCGATCAGCAGGGAACTGTCCGTCTCGCCGTATACCACGATGACATACTCCAGCTGCTGCTCGTCCATCACCTTAAAGAACTGGTAAGGTCCGGCTGACTGGCTGTCTGCAGGTGAATTCGCGAAATCCGGGATCGCACTCGCCGCATTCGCGAACACCGGGGCAGTGACCGCAACCTCTCTTCCGTCGGAATCCATGATCCCGAGTTCAAGATGCGATATTTCCTTGATACCTTCTATTGTGTTCTGTAATACCTGATTTGAAACCATGTCCCCCTCACGCTTTCGTAATCAACCCCACAGTTTACGATGTAACAAAAATTTACCGTCTATTATATTTTAGACTATAATCATACAAAAATCCATAAAAAATAGTGTAATTTTTGTGTAATTTTGATAAATCGTTCCAAAAAAGCCATGCAGAAACCGCATGGCTTTTTCGTAAACTCTCCCTCTCTCAATTCCTATTTGATCCGGATACTATCCGGGCCGATCTCTATTTTGCCAAGTTTGAGCAGGTGGCCTACGGCTCTCTTGAACTCATTCTTGCTCATCTGCATCTGCTCGCGGATGATCTCGGGCGCGACCCTGTCGTTGAAGGGAAGTATGCCCCCGTTCGCGTTCATCCTGGCCATGATGCGGTCCATATCGCGGTCCATCTGAAGAGGCGCTTTCTCTCGGATGCTCAGGTCCAGCTTTCCATCCGGCTTGACCGCTGTCACTCTTGCTGAGATCACATCGCCGACCCTGAGGTCTCTCACCAGCTCCCTTCGGGGGATCAGCGCTGAGAACATGCTGTCCACCGCGACGAAAGCTCCGAAGTTGCGGCTGGTCTCATAGACGACGCCTGTCACCTGGTCGCCCGTCCTGTAGGGACTCTCCTTGCTGAGGTAGGGATAGACGTTCATCGTGGCGCACAGCCGCTCGCTCTTATCAAGATACACGGCTACCAGGACTTCCTGTCCCTCTTTGACTCTCTCCCTGGGCTGCTCGTGGAAAGGAAGCAGCAGATCCTTGTCCAGTCCCCAGTCCAAAAAAGCGCCGATCCTGCCCACCTGCAGCACAGTCAGGTATCCCACCTGATGAAGCATAAGCTTGGGCTTCCTGCGGGTCGCGATCATTCTGTCCTCGGAATCCTTGTAGAGAAATACTTCCAGCTTATCTCCCTCAGATACCCCCTCAGGCACCTGGGATCGGGGCAGCAGAACGCGTCCCTCCTCCGGATCCTCGCCTTTGAGGTAAATTCCAAAGGGCACTGTCTTTTCAACTGTAAGTGTCTGAAGTTCACCGAGTTTCATTTTCCCACCTCTTTGTACAGTTTCATTTCCACCACGGCGTACGGTTTGCCGTCTTCGCCGTTCATGCTCACCAGATATGTATCCTCATGAGTCCGGTAAATCACCGGAGCTATGCGGTCTCCGAGCACCGCCTGGCGCCGGTATTCCACCCGCAGCTCCCTGATCTCGCTGTCAGCGGGCAGGTACATGACCGCGAAATGCACATACTGCGCATTGTTCATATGTTGATTGGTATCAAGGTGATGCATTCTCACCACAATATCTTCCCTGCACTCACCGCCCTCTTTCGGGACGGCGATCTTTCTCGGGCTGTATTCCATGTCCAGCTTCGGCGCGAGCTCATACTTTCCTATGATCTCCTCAGGAACCCTGACAGGATACATTTTCTCCATATCCAGAAGAGTCCACACCGAATTGGCTGCTGCCAGCCTCTCGCCTTCCGGCGTTTCCATCACGAAATTCCTCAGTCCCATGAGTCCCTTGAACTCATATGGCTGCGTGCCGGTCCTCACAGATTCCCCCATGACGGGGCGTCTGTAGAAGTGGATCTGCCAGTAATTGATCACCCACGCGATCCCCCGCTCAGACATGTAATCGAGTCCGATCCCCAGGTCCTCCGACTGAAATGAAGTACAGTCCTGAAAGTAATCAATCGTCTTCTCCGCCGTCAGTTTCCGTCTTCTGTCGACTTCGCTGTATCTGATCCGTCCGTCAAATGTATACATTAGCCCTTTCCCGTTTCGTCTATATTTTGGCCTTCGATCAGTCGATCAGAACGCCCTCTGAGTTGAAGTTATAATATCTTCCATTGATCAGCCAGGTGCCGGTAGCTGCTCTGCCGCCTGCGGAGGGGCTGAAGAAATACTTCTTTCCGCCCACTGTTGCCCATCCGAGAGTCATATGGCCCTGGGAACCAAAATTGTACTTCATCCCATCTATCTTAGCGATCCCTGTCGCCATCTTGCAGTTATCGTCGAAGTAATAGGTCTTGCCCTTGATGTCTCTCCATCCGGTGACGGCATGTCCGTCATCAGCCATGTAATACCAGACGCCCTTGTCCTGAACCCAGCCGGTTTTCATAGCGCCCTGATCCGACAGGTAATACCACTTGGAGCTCACTTTGACCCAGCCGGTCTGCATTGCGCCCGAGCCATTGAAATAGTACCAGGAATCGCCTACCTTGCCCCAGCCGGTTACCATGGAGCCGTCAGATTTGAGGTAATAGTACTTGTTCTGATACAGGATCCAGCCCTTTACCATGTTTCCGTCAGCGGAATAGTAATACCACTTGCCGCCCACTTTCTTCCAGGCGCCGCCTGTCGCGGCTGCTGTGCTGCTTCCGCCGACTGAGCCGTTGCCGCGCAGCTGGATCGTAGCTCTTGTTCCGTTGCTGCCAAGGGTCCATGTCACATGGTAGTGATCGCCTGTGTGCGCGTCGATGATCGGAGTGCCCGAACTGTTCTTGCCAACGCAGATTGCTGTGTGGTCATAGACGCCGTTGCTGTTCCAGTCATAATATACCGGGTTGCCTCTGAGGACATTTCCGTTATTGGCACTCATAAATGTGCCGTATTTCTTAAAGTTGTCGATTGCTCCGCTGCAGTTGATCCATGCATAAGACGCGGGATACCAGGCGCTGTTCTTGGGCATTCCGCCCGCGTACAGACACTGGGAAACGAAATTGCAGCAGTCCACTCCGGGATACTGTCTGTATTCGGGGTTTCTGGAAGTCGCCCACTTGTCAGCATACGCGATCGCGTTGTCGGCGTTGTAGGAGTACTTGCCGTCTCCATAGATCTTAAGACTGGCAGTCTTCATGCCGTTCCCGCTCTTAAGGTCCGCTGCGCTCTTACTCTGCAGATCCGCGCTGTTCTCTGCTCCTGCCTGATCCGCGGTCTCTTCAAGCATCTGCTGCTGGACTTCCGCATCCTCAAGCCATGCAAAATTTCTGTCTGTATTAATAACAGAGATCACTTCATAGTTTCCGCCGGCTTTTTTCTCAAGAACTGCCGTGTAATAGTAGCGGTAAGCGGAGACATTCTCTGTTTCCTGCTCTCCTTCTGTATAACCTTCCGTCATCCACTCGTCGACATCGACCAGGATCCGGCCGTTCTCCTCCTCGCAGGAAGTTACTGTGTAGCCGGGGATCAGCCTTGTCAGCTTCTGGGATCCTGAGATTCCCATCTGCGTATAGGCCTTCTGTCTGTCCCACTCCGCCGCCAGCGATTCGTCCGCTTCTGCAGCCGAATCGGCAAGCAGATAAGAAGCCTTCTTCTCCTCGTAGTCAGAAAGTGTTGCGATTATTCTATCGGCCTGCGCTTCACCGAGCTTATTCGTCACGGCTGTGCAGTCAGGTTTCATTTTACGGGCAATATCGAGAATTTCCTGATCTGAAATAGATGTGCTGCGCGCGTAAAGATCCGCGATCGCGTCCTCATAAGAAATACCGGCACTCTCGCCTGAATTCTGAACACTTCCCTGCGCCTCCCGGGATGTATTCGTCAGATTCACCGCAGACAAAGTTCCTGCAGCGATAGCGATGGCCGATACTAATGCGATAACGGTATGCTTTTTCATGGTCTCCTCCGATCTTTTGTGATGACGGTAATCATTTCCGCAATGAGTTGTAACATCTACATTTATAATGTTAACATTTATTTAACATTTTGTCACTAATTATTTATACTATTTTATTATTTAGCACTTGTGCACAACTTTTTGTGGTCAAAATTGGAGACTTTTTCTTATTGGTTAGATTTGTTGAGCTTGATTGAGACTGGTTTAGCTTTGTTGAACTTGTCTGAGACTGGTTTAGCTTTGTTGAACTTGTTGCGGGGGCCCATCTTCTAGGGATTTTTTTCAAATCCGATGGAGCGCAAAATGCTTGTTTTGTCGAGGCACCCCATCGGATTCTGCATATGGCTTGATATGGATGGGGCTTGTTTTGGCGTTGCCTGACTATAGCACCATCGAATTTGACATATGAGCGTAAATGGCTGGAGGCTTTGCACAGGAGAAATTCTTCGCACACCATCGGAATCAGCCGTATCCGGAAGTGGATGTAGAATTTGTGCCAGAGCACATTTTTGCAGTCCATCGGATTATTCAACGAGCCAAAGTGGATGGAGAATTTGTGCCGATCAGGGTTTTCACGATCCATCCGATTTTTCGCAACGCCAAATTCGATGGAATATTTGTGCCAGACAGCCTTACAACCGTCAGTTCCCACGGCAGCTCCCACAGATGCTCTCACAGAAATTCCCACAGATGCTCCCACAGAAGTTCCCTCGGCAGTTCCCACAGAAATTCCCACGGATGTTCCCACTAAATCAGGTTTCAGAAATGAAAAAGACATGAAAAAAGGCTTCCATCCCATGGGATGAAAGCCTTAATCTAGCGCAGGGCTAGAAGGATTCGAACCTTCAAAATGACGGAGTCAGAGTCCGCTGCCTTACCGTTTGGCTATAGCCCTATAAATATATGTAAACGACATATCTGTCGGCTACGAATTATGATTATAGAGGATGGTTTGCGTTTTGGCAAGTCTTTTTTTTATTTTTCCGTAAAAAAGAGCCGGCGGGCAAAAGCCCTCCGGCTCAATGAATTCAATCTTACGCATTCTTCCACACTGCCGGTGTCAGCAGCATCAGCATAGGATACAGCTCGAGACGGCCTGCAAGCATATCGAACATGAGGATATACTTGGTGACCGGCTGCATAAAGCCGAAGTTGCAGGTCGGGCCTACCTTGGAAAGACCGGGTCCGATGTTGTTGAATGTACATGCCACTGAAGTGAACACTGTCTCGAGGTCAAGGTTCTCAAAGAGGGTGATCGCCAGCACTGATACCGAGAACAGCAGCATGTAGGTGGACAGGTAGACGCTGACACTGTGCAGTGTGCTTCTGTCCATTGTCTTGCCGTCCATGGTGACGTTCGTCACAGCGCGGGGATGCAGGTACTTGCGGATCTCGCGGTACACGGTCTTGAACATGAGCATGATACGGGAGACCTTCATACCGCCGCCTGTACTGCCTGCGCAGGCGCCTACAAACATGATCAGTACCAGCAGCGCCCTGGAGTACTGCGGCCACCGGTCGAAGTCCGCCGTAGCGAAACCTGTGGTCGTGATGATCGAAGCTACCTGGAACGCTGAGTGATGGAACGCCTGGTACAGCGTCGGGAACATATTCCGCACGTTGATCGTGATCGTGATGATCGAGAATGCTACGATGCCAAAATATCCCTTCAGCTCGCTCATCTTGAAGACTTCATCAAACTTCCTTCTCAAAATGAAGAAGTAAGCGTTGAAGTTGACGCCGAACATGAGGATGAACACCGTGATGATACTCTGCATCAGACTGGAATATCCGGCGCAGCTGTCATTGCGCACGCCGAAACCTCCCGTTCCGGCGCTGCCGAAGGAAATGCAGAGCGCGTCAAACAGCGGCATTCCCACAATAACGAGGACGATGATCTCCGCCACGGTGATCCCGAAGTAGATGGAATACAATATTTTGGCAGTGTCTTTCATGCGCGGGACCAGCTTGCCGACCGTAGGGCCCGGGCTCTCCGCACGCATGAGGTTCATGTTGTAGCCGCCGGTCATAGGGAGCACGGCAAGGATAAAGACGATGACGCCCATGCCGCCCACCCAGTGAGTGAAGCTTCGCCAGAAGAGGCCTGTGTGGCTCAGGGCTTCGACATCGCTCAGGATACTGGATCCCGTCGTCGTAAAGCCGGAGACCGTCTCAAACAGCGCGTCCGTAAAGTTCGGGATGTCCTTCGTGATCACCAGAGGGATCGCGCCCAGAATACTGATGACGATCCAGCTCATACCTACGATCACAAGGCCTTCCCTTGCGTAGTAGGCGTGGCTTCTGAGCTTGAATCCGGAGATGATCCTTCCGATCACGAAATAAGCGATGGATAAAACCACATATACGATCGCCTGTTTCTCCCCGTAGAACAGGCCGCAGACAGCCGGGAGAGCCAGAAAAGCCCCGGTGAACTGAATGACGACGCCGAGTATTTTCCGAATAATGGAATAATTCATAACCGCCTCCTGTCCGTCACTTTAGAATATCCCTGATATCCCTGAATCCGAGATGGGAAGTGACCACAACTACGCTGTCGCCCACGCGGATGATGGAATTTCCGTTCGGGATACTGATCCTGCCATCATGACTGATGCATGCGACGAGGACATTCGGCTTAACCTTGAGCTGGGACAGCGGGATCCCAACTACGGGGGAATCTGTCTGGATCATGAATTCCAGAGCTTCCACCTTGTTTTCAATGATCTTATACAGCGTCTCCACGTTACTGCCGATGGAGTTCTGCAGCGCGCGCACATAGCGCAGAATATTGTCCGCCGTAATATTCTTGGGATGCAGGAGCGTTCCCAGGTCAAGGCGCTTGATGATCTCGTCAAAATCCAGACGGTCCACCTTGGTGATGACCTTGGCTTTGGAGCTTTCCTGGGCGAACAGGGACAGGAACAGGTTCTCCTCGTCCATGCCTGTCAGCGTCACAAAGGACTCGCACTCCCTGATGCCCTCCTCCATGAGGATATTCTGGTTGGCGGCGTCGGCATGGATGATGGTCGCCTTGGGGAGCAGATCGCACAGTTCCTCGCAGCGGTCCCTGTCTTTCTCGATGATCTTGACCCGTATGCCGGTATCGATCAGCTGCTGCGCGAGATAGAACGCGATCTTGCCGCCGCCTATGATCATGCAGTCCCTGACTCTGCGGCTCTTAAGGCCGATCCTTGCCACAAAATCTCTGGTATTTTCCTTGGACGCAACGATACTGATGACATCCCCGGCCTTTAATACGAACGCGCCGTTTGGGATCTCTACCTGATCGCCTCTCTCCACCGTGCAGATCAGCACGTCTGTGCCGGTCCTCTTGTGGATCTGCGCAAGGGGGCAGCCGTCCAGGACAGAGCCGTCCGGGATCCTCACCTTGATGATCTCCACCTTTCCCTTTGCAAAAGTCTCGATCTGAACAGCGGAAGGGAACCGGAGCACTCTCGCCGCTTCAGTCGCCGCCGCGTACTCAGGGTTTACGGTGAGGGACAGGCCCAGTTCTTCTTTAATAAAATCGATCTCGCTGTTATAAACGGGATTTCTTACTCTCGCAATGGTATTGCATCCACCTGCCTTCTTAGCAATGAGGCAGCACAGCAGGTTCAGTTCGTCGGAATCGGTCGCCGCCACTAAAAGGTCGGCTTTTTCGATCCCGGCCTCCATCTGTACGGAGTGACTAGCGCCGTTTCCTACAAGTCCGAGGACGTCGTAATTGTTTGATATGTCAGTGACCACCCTGCTGTCCACATCAATAACAGCAATGTCGTGCCCCTCCTGGCTCAACTGAGCCGTAAGAGCTGCGCCGACCTTGCCGCAGCCAACCACTATGATCTTCATTTTCTCTTCCCCTTTTTACAACAATTATTCTGCTTCAGCCTTGGGGGCGACAACCACTCTCAAAATGTCACCCGCTTCGATCTCAGCAGCCGTAGAAGGATCAGCGGCGTTCACCAGTTCAAGTTCGATGATCTCTTTGGGGTGAGGCGCGCTGTCTACACTCTCTCCATTTTGATTATACATTGAAATCACGATAATCGGAATATCTCTTCCATCAGGTTTCATAATCTCTATGCGGTCTCCGACACAGAATTTGTTCCTCTGCATGATGCGCGCCCTTCCCTCCGGCGTGATCTCCTCGATAATTCCGAGGAAAACCGCTTCATTGACATAGGTATTGCTGTCGTAGACCATGGCCTCCGTATCAGGCCTGCCATAGTAAAAACCTGTAGTGAACCTTCTGTAGGTGCACTTTCTGATCGCGTCCTGATACTCCGGGATCCTGGACTGATAGAGTTCCTCGCTCCTGCCGCAGTCGTCGAGGGCCTGTCTGTACGCCCTGGCCACCGACGCGACATAGAGCGCCGTCTTCATGCGCCCCTCGATCTTGAGGCTGTCCACGCCCGCCCGAAGAAGGTCCGGGATGTGTTCGATCATGCACAGATCTCTGGAGTTGAAGACGAAGGTACCTCTCTCGTTTTCCTCGATCGGGAGATAGACGCCGGGCCTGGATTCCTCCATGACCGCGTATTTCCACCTGCAGGGATGTGTGCAGGCGCCGTGGTTGGCGTCCCTGCCAGTAAAATAGTTGGAGAGCAGGCATCTTCCCGAGTAAGAAATGCACATCGCGCCGTGCACGAAAGCCTCGATCTCCCGGTCCTCAGGGATGTGCTTCCGGATTTGCGCGATCTCAACAAGGCTCAGCTCCCTCGCGCAGACCACTCTCTCCGCCCCCAGGTTGAACCAGAAATTGAAGGTCTCGTAGTTGGTGTTGTTGGCCTGGGTGGAGATGTGCAGCGGAATCTCGGGGCACGCTCTCTTCGCCAGCATGAACATTCCGGGGTCCGCCACCAGGATCGCGTCAGGCTTCATCTCCGCCAACTGGCCAAAATATTGCTCAGCCCCAGCGAGATCACTGTTGTGGGCGAGGATGTTGGCGGTTACATAAACCTTCACCCCTCTTTCATGGGCATATCGTATTCCTTCAGCCATTTCCGCCGGCGAAAAGTTTCTCGCCTTGGCCCGCAGCCCGTAGGCCTCTCCCCCTATATAGACCGCGTCCGCTCCGTATCGGACGGCGGTTTTGAGCACTTCCAGATCCTTAGCGGGGAGAAGCAGCTCTGTCTTTCTCTTTTTTGCATTCTGTGCCATATCATTCCTCACTGCCGGAGATCTCCGGCCTCTGTATTATCAGCCATACCTCGCCTGCGCACCGAGAGCGCCGCTCCGTCGCCCGTCTCAAGGAGTATCGTCCTAAGGCGCGGGTCCTCCGAGACCGCTGTCAGATACTCCCGCATTCTCTTGTGGATCGTGCGGTTGCGCCGAGTCACCGAGAACTTCGACTCCAGGATCTCACCTTCCTTGAGAACGTTGTCGGACAGCAATATGCCGCCTTCCCTCAGGAGCCTGATCACCTCCGGCAGGAACCGGATATATTGCCCCTTCGCCGCGTCCATGAAGATCAGGTCGAAGGTGCCTGTGACTTCCGGCAGGATCTGAGCCGCGTCCCCCTCAAGGAGTGTGATCCTCTCTGCCCCGAACCTGTCAAAATTCAGCCGCGCCTCAGCAGCTCTGTCCTCATCGCATTCTATTGTGATGATCTCACAGTCAGCGGGCGCGTAAGTGTACATGACCAGCGCCGAGTAGCCCACCGCCGTGCCGATCTCCAGGATCCTGCGCGGCGCCAGCAATTCCAGAAGACACTGAATAAGGCCCCGGGTTTGGGGCCGAATGATCGGTACTCCTTCCTCCAGAGCCTTTTTCTCTAAATTTCTCAGTTCCGGGGACTGTTCCGCGAGCAGAGACTCCGCGAACACACTGATCCGCTCCCCGGCATCTCTCTGCGCGGCAAATTTTTCCAAATAATCTGTCATACTCTCATGATCAGTGTCCTGATCACCCTCTCAGCCCTCTTCTCCTTCGCCTTCGGTTTCTTCTCCGCCGTCTGTTCCTTCAATGGGCTGCTCCTCAGCAGGCGCTTCCGCCGCGGGAGCCTCCTCAGCAGCCGGTTCCGCCGCGGGAGCTGCCGCCTCGGCGGCCGGTTCCTCTGCAGCCGGTTCCACAGGCATCTCATAAGGAGAAGCTTCTTTAGCGCAGATCACTCTCATGATCTCTTCCGTCGTCATTTCCGATGAGAGCGCGTAGGTTCCCGCGACATACATTCCCGCGTAGTCGGACACCCTCTCCTGGATCAGGAAGAGCCTCGCGGATTCTATGATCCCCTGCTCCTCGAGCTGTTCAGCGAGTTTGGGTGCCTTGACGCCCTCTTCCACGGTGAAAGCCACTACTTTGCCGGTTCCCCTTGCATCTTTTCCCTGTTGGGAAAACACGCCGTAACCTACGTCATAGTAGTGTTTGGCCTGTCCCGCCATGAACAGGATCGCTGCCGCGATCACTGCGTAAATGATGATACTGCCGAGGGTATCGATCACAACCCCGATAGTGGTGCGCATTTTTCTCACTACACGCCTCCCGTACTGCCGTCCGCTGTACTAAAGTTTATGATGATTAATAGTTATCTCTGCCGATCTCCACGATGATCGGAAGGATCATCGGTCTTCTCTGGGTCTTCTTCCAGAAATAATCGCTCAGATTGTCCCTTACTACCGCCTTGATGCGGTTGCGGTCCAGGGTCCTTCTCTCCTGGCAGGCATAGAGCGCGCCCTGCGCCACGAGATTCGCGCCGTTCATCAGAACGTCCGCTTCCTTGATATATACAAAGCCCCTGGAAGTGATCTCCGGAGCTGATACGATCTTCTCTGTACCGCTCTCCATGGCGAATGTCACGATGACAATGCCGTCCTCTGCCAGGTGCTGGCGGTCTCTGAGGACGATGTTGCCCACGTCTCCCACGCCGAGTCCGTCAACCAGGATGTTGCCGACCGGAACACTGTCCGTCACCTTCGCGCTGTCAGGTGTCAGCTCAAGCACGTCTCCCGACTGCAGGATAAAAATATTCTCTTTGGCGATACCCAGTTCCTGAACAAGCTTGGCCTGAGCCTTGAGGTGACGATATTCTCCGTGCACGGGAACGGAATATTTTGGCTGGACCAAAGTATAGATCAGCTTAATATCCTCCTGGCAGGGGTGTCCGGATACATGAACGTCCTGGAATATGACGTCCGCCCCCTTCAAAAGGAGCTTATTGATCACGTTGGTGACCGCTTTCTCATTGCCCGGGATGGGGCTGGAGGAGAAGATAACGGTATCTCCCTGTCCGATCGATATCTTCCTGTGAATGCTCTCCGCCATGCGGCTGAGGGCCGCCATGCTCTCGCCCTGACTTCCCGTCGTGATAATGACGGTCTGCTCTCCGGGGTAGTTCTTGAGCTCGTCTACGCTGATCAGGGTATTGGCAGGTACGTCCAGGCAGCCCAGTTCGGAAGCCGTCGCGATGATATTGACCATGCTGCGGCCTTCCACGACTACCTTCCTACCGTGTTTGTAGGCGGAATTGATGATCTGCTGTACCCTGTCCACGTTGGAAGCGAAGGTCGCAATGATGATCCTCGTGTCGCTGTGCTCCTGGAAGAGCTGGTCGATGGTCTTTCCGACCGTTCTCTCCGAGGGCGTAAAGCCGGGGCGCTCGGCGTTTGTGGAGTCGCAAAGAAGCGCCAGGACTCCCTTTCTGCCCAGTTCAGCGAATCTCTGCAGATCGATCGCGTCGCCGTATACTGGCGTGTAGTCGACCTTGAAGTCGCCCGTGTGCACCACGATCCCCGCCGGTGTGTAAATAGCGAGCGCCGCGGCGTCAACTATGCTGTGGTTGGTCTTGATAAACTCAACCCTGAAGCATCCCAGTGTGACGGAGGAACCGAAAGGGATGACCTTTCTCTGGGTCGTCTCCATCATGCCGCGTTCCTTAAGCTTGTTCTCAATGATGCCCATGGTGAGCCTTGTGGCGAACACCGGGACATTGATCTTCTGAAGGACATAGGGCAGCGCGCCAATGTGGTCCTCGTGTCCGTGGGTTATTACAAATCCCTTAACTTTGTCGATGTTGTTCTCAAGATATGAGGTGTCCGGAATGACAAGGTCAATTCCGAACATGTCGTCCTCCGGAAACGCCAGTCCGCAGTCTACAACAATAATACTGTCTTCATACTCGAAGGCAGTGATGTTCATACCTATCTGCTCAAGCCCTCCCAGAGGAATGATCCTGAGCGCCGGCTGTCTCTGTTCCTTTTCTGTTTTTTTCTTCAAGTTATATCCTCTTATTCCTCGATCAGAATCCCCATCTCTTCCAGCTTATCGCTGAAGAGAAGAAGCGCTGCCGAGAGTTCGTTGTCGTCTTCCACAACGGCGTACAGACTCTCGTCGGATCCTTCCTCGGCGTCGTCTCTAAGGATCAGGGCCATGCCGTCTCCCTCCTCCTCGTCTGTGACGAGCAGGTACATCTTCCCTCCGAGTTTGACCTGTTCCAGCACATAGAACTCCTCCGGCTCCGCAGAGTCGGTTGGTACTAATCTGATCTTTTCCATTATTTTTCTTTCCTCATCTGTTCCAGTTCGCCGCGATGGTTCTCCATATATTCCCAGAGGATGATACTGGCCGCGATCATATCCACATACCGGCCTCTGTCTTCCCGGCGAATCTCCATTTTGTCCATAATTTCATAGGCCTCCACAGTCGTGAGTCTTTCATCCGACATCACGACAGGCAGACCTGTCCTGCGCTCCACATCCTCCCGGAACGCTAATGTATCTTCGGCTCTAAACCCGGCGGAATCGTCCATGTTGAGGGGCAGTCCCAGCACGATCAGCTTGACATCGTACTGCCCGCACAGCTCCTCGATCCTGGACAATGTCTTGCGAAGCTTGTTCGCCCTGTCGCGCCTTATGATCTCCAGCGGATGGGAGGTCATAAACAGCTCGTCGCTGAGCGCCACGCCGCATGTCCTGGAGCCAAAATCCAGTCCCATAAGTCTCATGGCGGATTATTTCTTCTTCCAGTGGTTGAACTCGATGTAGTCGTTCATGATCTCTTCGACGAGTTCATCCCGCTCCACCTTCATGATGAGACTTCTCGCACCCATATAGTTGGTGATATAGGTCGGATCTCCTGACATGATATAGCCGACGATCTGATTGACGGGATCGTATCCCTTCTCCAGCAGCGCCTCATAGACCACGGAGAGAATCTTCTTTACGCCCGTCTCCTGGTCCGGCTGCACCTTGAAATACTGTGTGTTCCCCAAGTCCATCCCGGACTTTCTGTTATTGTTCTGATCCATAAACTTACAATCAACCTCGTCCTATACTGTTTGTATTTCCTATGTATACGTGTTCCTCAAAAGAACGTCCGTTTACATCTCTTTATCATACCTTATTTTACCGCCGCTTTCAACTAGAGGCGCAAACATAAGGCCCTGCGCATTTGCCGCGGCACCTGTAAATACGCCCGAAATGAGCTGTCCTTCCTCCATTTTGGCGCCGGGATCGCCTTCGCAGAGGATGTATCCCTCCACATAGCGCTTTGTATGGCCTCTCCAGCAGAGGCCGAAGGGCATCTGCGCCTTCTCCTCCAGAAGGAGCTCATCCTGCTTTCCGATAAACTGCGCCCGGAACTGCTCCGACTGTCTCTGCGTCATCTCGAGCAAAATATCGCTGCGCGCGCTCTTTACCGGCTCCGGGATCTGCACCGGCATAGCAGCCGCCGCGGTTCCCTTCCGCACTGAATATTTGAAGACGTGCATCTCATAGAAGTTCACTTCCTCCAGGAACTTCACCGTCTCCTCAAATTCCGCGTTGGATTCCCCGGGAAATCCAACGATCACATCTGTCGTGATCGCGGGTTTATCATAATATCTTCTCAGCAGCTTTACGCTTTGCAAAAACTCCTCTGTCGTGTAATGGCGATTCATCCTGCGCAGCGTCGCGTTGCACCCGCTCTGCAGCGAGAGGTGGAAGTGCGGACACACTTCGGGCATCGCCGCGATCCCTTTGACAAAAGATTCTGTCATGATCCTTGGTTCAAGAGAGCTCAGGCGGATCCTCTCGATACCGTCGATTTTCCTGATCCGGTCCATCAGATCCAGCAGATAAGCCCCTGACTTCTCCGGGTCAAACTTCACAGCGTCTGTCTGCGCGTCCCACTCAAGGCCATAGGAACTGACGTGGATTCCGGTCAGGACTACTTCCCGAATCCCTTTATCCGCAATGGTCCCGATCTCCTTGAGGATCTCGCCCGGTCTTCTGCTCCTGATCCTTCCCCTCGCGTAGGGAATGATGCAGTAAGTGCAGAACTGATTGCAGCCGTCCTGTATTTTGACAAAAGCCCTTGTGTGGCCGGGGTCCTCGAGCTGCATATCCTCATAATCCGGTCTGTGCGTCAGGTCGGTCATCGTCCTGCCGCCCAGGGTGCGCCTTTCAAGGCTTCCGCCTTCTGTGCCATGTGCTTCGCCGGCTGCGCTCTCCTTATCTCCGCCTATCCCTGCCAGGAACTCATCCAGAAGTTCCGCGATCTTCGCTTTCTTATTATTACCAATGGCCAGGTCGATGGAGCTGTCTGTTCCGACCCTCGCGGGATCTGTCTCCACGTAGCATCCCACCGCGATGACTACCGCGTCGGGGTTTCTCTTTTTTGCCTTGTGGATCATCTGGCGGCTCTTTCTGTCGGCGATGTTGGTGACGGTACAAGTGTTGATCACATAAACTTCCGCCTCTTCCTCAAAAGGGACGGAAATATACCCGTGTTCCTCCATTTTTTGCCGCATTATGTCCAATTCGTAACTGTTTACTTTACACCCGAGATTGTGAAATGCTACACGTTTCAAGCTTCTTCCTCTTCCAAATTGTATTTATACGACATTGACTTTTCACCGACCAGAATTTACTATAAAACTAACGCAAAGGAATTTTGTAAGGAGGCAAACACCTATGAAAACAGTAATGATCTCATTAAATTCTATCGATAAAGTTAAGTCCTTCGTCAATGATATTTCCCGTTTTGACTATGACTTCGACCTGGTATCCGGCCGTTATGTTATTGACGCCAAGTCCATCATGGGCATCTTTTCCCTGGATCTGAGCAAGCCCATCGAGCTCAACATTCACGCCGAGGAGGGCTCTGACGCGGTTCTCGAGACCCTTAAGCCCTATATCGTCTGATCAGCTTATAAGATGAAAGCCCCGAAGCCTTACCGGTTTCGGGGCTTTTTCTCGTGTTTTTGTCAGATCTGCAGTTCTCCGTCTCTTTGTTTGACGATCCTTGTCTCGTCCTTGCCCACGATCATGATCTCATCTGTGGCGATCGCCCGCTCCACCATCTCGTCGATCTTCTCGTCGAGGTTTCTCTCGTGGCGCTTGATGACGTCAAGACGCGGCTTTGTCACGGGGTGCTTAGCCACAAAGATCGTGCAGCAGTCCTCGTAAGGGAGAATGGACGTCTCAAACGTGCCGATCTTCTTGGAGACCTTGACGATCTCCTCCTTATCAAAACCGATCAGCGGCCTGAAAACGGGTAGTGTGCACACTTCGTTGGTGACGCCCAGCGCCGTCATAGTCTGGGAAGCGACCTGGCCGATGCTCTCGCCCGTGATAAGGGCCAGGCACTCCGACTCCTTTGCGAGTCTCTCCGCGATGCGCATCATGAACCTGCGCATGATAATGGTGAGCTCATCGTGCGGGCACTTCTCATAGATGTAGAGCTGGATCTCCGTGAAGTTGATGTTGTGCAGCCAGATCGGACCCGTGTAGGCAGCTACCTGGCTTGCCAGGTCGACGACCTTCTGCAGCGCTCTCTCACTTGTATAAGGCGGCGCGTTAAAATATACCGCGTCCAGTTTCACGCCCCTCTTGGCGATCATGTAGCCCGCCACTGGTGAATCGATTCCGCCGGAGAGAAGGAGCATGGCCTTTCCGCCGACGCCGACAGGAAGTCCGCCCGGTCCGGGGATGATCGTCGAGTAGATGTATATTTTCTCCCTGATCTCCACATGGAGCATGATCTCGGGCTTATGTACGTCCACCGTGAGGTTGGGGCAGGCGTCTAGAACAGCCTCTCCCAGCTCCTCGTTGACCTTCATGGAGTCGAGAGGATATTCCTTGTTCAGCCTTCTGGCGTGGACCTTGAAAGTCGCCTCCCTCTCAGGGTACTCCTCCTTCATGAAGTCTGCCGCCGCCTTCCGCAGCTCCTCAATGGGAACCACCGGAGTTTCCACAATGGGGCAGATGCCGGAGATACCGAACACGCGGCTCAGGGCTTCGGTGACCTCGCTGTAGTCATAGTCCGACAGGCACTCCACAAAAACTCTTCCGTAGGTCCTGTGAACGGCAAAGTTACCCTCGCAAGGCTTGAGGGCGTGCTTGATCTGGCGGACCAGGGCCTCCTCAAATATATGGCGGTTTTTGCCCTTGATGCCGATCTCGGCGTACTTGATCAAAAAAGACTGATATTTCATAATTCCTCCGGCTTCAATGTCTGGTATATTTTCTAAGGAAGGGGATGATCTCATGCAAGGCCGCGGAGGCCTGAAGGATGTCCTCTTCGGTTGTCATTTCGGAGAGGCTGATGCGGATGGTGTTGTCGAGGTAGGGCCTGGGGAGCCCGATCGCTTCCAGCGTCGCCGATGTGTGGGGTTTGTTGGATGCGCAGGCGCTTCCCGATGAGACGTAGACGCCTCTTTCCTCCAGCGCGTGAAGCAGCACTTCCGCCCGCACACCGGGCACTGTAAGGCTGATGATATGCGGCGCGCACTCTCTCCCTTTGGGTCCGTTCACCCGAAGGTCCGGAATGTCGGCGATCTCAGCGAGGAGCTTCTCCCGCAATCCGTACAGCCTGTCGATACTCTTGTCAAAATCCTGATACAGCATCTTCGCCGCAAGGCCCATAGCTGCGACACCGGCCACATTCTCCGTGCCGGAGCGCATTCCGCCCTGCTGCCCGCCGCCGTAGATCAGGTTCTTCACCTTCACCTTGTCGCCGATATAGAGGAAACCGGTTCCCTTGGGCGCGTGGATCTTGTGCCCGCTGGCTGACAGGAGGTCGATCCCCCACTTTCTGGGATAGATCTGCGCTTTGCCAAACCCCTGCACTGCGTCCACATGAAAGAGCACAGAAGGATTCTTCGCTTTGATGCGTTTCGCGATCTCCTGAATCGGCTCTACCGCGCCGATCTCATTGTTGGTGTGCATAACAGAAACCAGGATCGTGTCGTCCCTGACGGCCTCTTCCAGCAGATCCGGAGAGACGATCCCGTATTCGTCCACCGGCAGATAAGCCACCTCAAAGCCCTGTGATTCAAGATATTTCATGGATTCCAGGACAGCGGGATGCTCGATTTTCGTCGTGATCAGGTGGCGTCCCTTTCTCATATTGGCCATAGCGCCGCCGATTATAGCGATGTTGTCGGATTCCGTTCCGCAGGAAGTGAACAGGAGGTTCTTCTCGCTCACCTTCAGGATCTGCGCCAGGGTCTTCTTCGCCTCGGCGATCTGCCTCTCAGCCTCCACGCCTTTGTGGTGCATGCTGGAGGGATTGCCGTACTCTTCCAGGTATATTTTGTTCATCAGCTCCACTACTTCCGGAAAGCACCGGGTCGTAGCAGAGTTGTCCAGATACGCTTCTCTCATGTTTCCTCTTCTATTAATACTTGCGGGACCGCTTCGGTTCTTCGCCGATCCCCTGTTTGCCGTACCCTGCATGATAACACAACATTTTGCCGATTACAAACCGTTCGCCTGCGAATCAGCAGGTTTCAAAGCGGTAGATCAGCCAGGAGAGCACTACCAGCGCCGCTGTCTCGGTCCTGAGGATCCTCTTGCCGAGGGAGATCGGCAGGATTCCCGCCGCCTTAGCAAGTTCCACCTCGCCGGGCTCAAAGCCGCCTTCCGGTCCGATAAATATTGAGACCGCGTTTCCCTCTTCGATTCCATCGATGAGGCTCCTGGTACTCCCGTCCTCTTCCTGCAGTTCATAGGGAAGAAGGCGCGTCTGTGTGTTTTCCTTCGCGAAGCGGACTGCTTCCTCCATCGTCATGGGCTCGCGCACCAGCGGGACCACGGCTCTGCGGCTCTGCTTGGCCGCAGCCTCCGCTATGGTCTGCCAGCGCTGTGTCTTCTTCGCTATTTTGGCGCCTTCGAGTCTGGCGACGCTGCGGCGCATCTGCACCGGGATGATCTCGGCCGCGCCCAGTTCTACAGCTTTCTGCACGATCAGGTCCATCTTGTCGGACTTGGGAAGCCCCTGGAAGAGATAAACCTTCACGGGAAGCTCCACATCGGATTCCTTGACAAAACGCAGCCTGCACACCACCTCCGAGTCTGTGAACTCCTCGATGCCGTAGCGGTATTCGCGCTCGTCCTGCCCCGTCCGGACGCTGATCTCGTCGCCGGGTTTCAGGCGCAGCACGTTCTTAATATGATTGACATCCCTGCCAGTCACATACAAGAGCTCCCCCTGCATCTGCGCGGGATCTACAAAGATATGCAGCATTTGCTCATCTCCTTAAGCCAGCGGTTTGCGGCCCACAACGCAGCGCCACTCTCCCTGGGCGGTCACACTGACGACCTCGAGGCCGGCTTCTCTCATCGCCTCCGCGACGCTGTCTTCCCGTCCCTCCAGGATCCCTGAAGTGATGTAGTAAGCGCCGGGCTTCATGGCCGGCACCACGTGAGGCGTCAGCGGGATCAGGACATCCGCCAGAATATTGGCAGCAACAATGTCGTATTTATCGGTTCCGACTTCCTCCTGCACCTTCTCGTCGTCGATCAGGTTGCCGAGGATCACATGGAACTTATCGGGATCCACGCCGTTGGTGCGCAGGTTATCCTCGATCGCGGGAGGCGCGCAGGGATCCAGATCTGTTCCGAAGGCGCTCTTTATGCCGAACATCAGGGCCAAAATAGCGAGAATTCCGCTTCCTGTCCCCACATCGAGCATGACCGTTTCCGGCGTCAGATACTTGCGGATCTGTCGGATGCAGAGCTGAGTGGTCTCATGCATGCCTGTTCCGAAAGCAGTCCCGGGATCGATATGGAAGACCAGCGCCGGTTTCTTATCAGTGATCTCCGGCTTCTCCCAGGAGGGGATCGCCAGAATATCGTCGATCCAGAACTGGTGGAAATACTGTTTCCAGTTGTTGATCCAGTCTACGTCCTCGGTCTCCTCAATGGTAACTGTGCCGTCTCCGATATCCGAATAAGTTCTTAGCTCAGCCAGTTCTTCCAGGATGGAAGCCTTCACCTCTTCGGGCGTCTTGGGCTCATCGTCTACAAGGACGCGGCCGTCTTCCGTCTCCTCCAGGAAGAAACTGAGCACCGCTGACCCGTCGTCCTCCCCGGCGTCGGGCAGTATGTCAACAAACATCTGCTCCTTCTCAGCGGCCGTAAGCGGCACATGGTCCTCGATCTGCGCGCCGTACAGGCCGATGTCCTGCATGGAGCTGATGATTATGTCCTCCGCATCTGCTTTTGTGCGGACTCTGAATGCCATCCATTTCATATGCTGTCCCTCTGTTTTTTATCTAAGTAATAACGCACCAAAGCCGGCAGCGCATAATAACGCTGCCGGCTGACTGTATTTAGTCTCCTCTGACCCGTCTGTTCTCCGGATCAGGTTCTGAACTGCTCAGTTCTTCCAGAATTTCTTCTTTTTATTCGATTCCTTCTTGGGAGGAGCGTCTTTCTCCGCGGTTTCGCGCTCCGCCTGTTTGAGGGAATCCCCTGTCAGGGCGTCGAACTGTCTGAGCAGGTCCTTTGCTTCCTTGCTGAGTTTGGTAGGAGTCTCCACCACCAGGGTCACATAGTGATCGCCTCGGATCTGCTGGTTGCGGATCGTGGGAAAGCCCTTATTCTTAAGCCTTATTCTCGTATCGCTCTGCGTGCCGGGCTTGACATCGTAGATCACCTTGCCGTCCACGGTGTTGATGACTATGCTTCCGCCCAGAGCCGCGATCGCGTAGGAAATGTTCACTGTGGAGAAAACATTGTAGTCCTGACGCATGAACTCAGGATGCGGCTCAACGATCACTTCCACAAGAAGATCACCTCTGGGGCCTCCGTTCACTCCGGGCTCGCCCTTGTCGCGGATGCGGACGCTCTGTCCGTTGTCGATTCCGGCCGGAATGGATACCTTGATGGTCTTCTTACTGCTTACATAACCTGTTCCGCCGCAGTTAGTGCACTTGTCCTTGATGATCTTTCCGCTTCCTCCGCAGTCCGGGCATGTCTGCACGTTCCGAACAGTGCCGAAGAAGGACTGCTGTGTGAATACCACCTGACCTTTGCCGCCGCACTTGGGGCACATCTGCGGGGTTGTCCCGGGCTTCGCGCCCGTCCCCGAGCAGGTCGGGCAGGGATCCTTAAGGTTAAGGGTGATCTCTTTCTCAACGCCGGTCACAGCTTCGAGGAATGTGATCCTCACACTGGTGCGGACATTTGCCCCCTTCATAGGGCCGCCCGCCGGTCCGCGTCTTCCGCCGCCGAAGAAATCGCCGAACAGATCGCCGAAAATATCGCCGAAATCGGCCGAATTGAAATCAAAGCCGCCAAAGCCGCCGGAACCGTCAAATGCCGCGAAGCCAAACTGATCGTATTTCTGGCGCTTCTCCGCGTCGCTCAGGATCGCATAGGCTTCTGAGGCCTCTTTGAATTTAGCTTCCGCATTCTTGTCGCCGGGATTCATGTCCGGATGGTATTTTTTGGCAAGTTTCCTATATGCCTTTTTTATATCCTCTTCGGACGCGTCCTTGGCAACTCCAAGCACTTCATAGTAATCACGTTTCTGTTCAGCCATAATATTTACATTCTCTCGCGTATTATTTCTCTGTTTACAAGGGAGTTGCCCAAGCCGCGTGGTAAGCGCGACCTGGGCACTCCTTAAACTATATCATTTTCTTTTATATTTCAATACAAATCTCAAACTTCGCGATAGTCGCCGTCGACTACGTCGTCGTCACCGCTTGCGCTTCCGCCGGCGTTATGGCCGCCCATGTCGGGGCCTGCGCCCTGGTTGTTCTGCATGTTCTGGTACATCTGAGTGAACAGCTGCTGGGAGTCGTTCATCAGTTTCTCCTTGCCGGACTTAAGGGCGTCGATGTCAGCGTCG
>Ga0256407_10003865_pt1 | contig 25892 bp, 25 predicted proteins | sample RumenRJG_04DNA_FD_193489 | JGI IMG/M metagenome (GOLD analysis project Ga0256407, IMG submission 193489) | Bovine rumen microbial communities from Lethbridge, Alberta, Canada - RJG_04 | ecosystem: Host-associated > Mammals > Digestive system > Stomach > Rumen | place: Canada: Alberta... | reverse complement strand
CCGGCCTGGGAATCATTATGATTAAAAAGATTATGAAGCAGATAAGCCGTGCTGAAGACTGTTTTTCAATCCGTGCCTCAGAGACAGAAACAATTACTGAATTAAAGATTCTTCCTTAAATAAATAATTGTTTTAAAATAAAAAAAACTTCTGAACAAGTCAGAAGTTTTCTGCCACAGGTTGGAATCGAACCAACGACATACGGATTTTCAGAACAAAAATCCTATCGTGGCAAAAGTTTTTAGGTCTTATTTATATTTTAATTATAATATAAATATATTAGATTTTCAATAAAATTATTTTGTTTTATTTTAAGTTGTATTTTGTTTTGTGTCGATTTTTGTGTTGATTTTTATTTCAATTTTTATTCGGAGAAAAAAATTAGCCTCTTTGATATACAGACTATAAGAAAATGAAAATCTAACATACGAACACAAATTCCGTAAAAATATGATATAATAAAATACAAGGAAGCATCATTATGTATTCAAATATATTCAATTGTTTTTCAACAAAATCAATTTCAATTTCATTTAATTGTGATAGATGTGGGGAGAAAATAGATGAAGAAATATACGATATCCCTGTTCCAAATTTTTTATCCGAGAAAGATACTTATTCCGGTACATTAGAGCAATGCTTCCCCGAAATTGTTTGTCCAAAATGCAATAAAGATTTTGATTGTGTAATACAGGCTAGTAATGCAGGTGGTGAATTTTATTTAAATGATTTAGATGAAGATACATATGTTGAATTCGATTGTGATGAAATCATTGATGATTATTATACAAATACAACATATTATGACACATTTAATTATCAGATTTATAATCTCCAGCTAATGTTAAATAATTTACCAAATGATCCAACTCAAACTGAGATTCTTTTAAGAATGATTTATGTCAATTTAATTACCACAATGGAAACCTATTTGTCTGATGCTTATATTACAACTGTATTAAGTTCTGAAATTTATTTACGAAAATATGTTGAAAATTTTTATAAGAATATAAAAATTGATTTTTGTAAAATATTTGATATATATCTTTCAATTAAAACAAATGTAAAAAATAATTTAATTAAAATTTTATATCATCGAGTTACAAAAGATGTTGAACCTATGTATAAAAAAGTCTTGAATATTACATTCAATAATTCAAAACACATTCAAGATTTAGTAAACACTCGTCACAGTTTAGTTCACAGAAATGGGAAAGATGAAAATGGAACCCCAATAGTATTAACCAAAAAAATTGTAAGCGATGCCGTGAATGATATTTCTGTATTTATTCAGGATATTGACACACAATTAAAATCAATGATTATATAGCCGCTCGCTACAGCCGTACTTCGTACAGCTTCCGCTCACTACATTTTACTACCACTCAACATTTCCCATCCACAAGGTAGCAAAAAGACAGCTCACTCATTCGCTCATTCCGCTTCACTTCGTCCACCGCGCTACGCTCCGGTTCCCTCAGTTCCGCTCCATTCTCTCATTCGTTCGCAGCCTTTTTGCATTTACTAGATAGCTCGCAGGTAGCCAGTCAAAGAAGCAGATGCACGAGGGCCTTATGAAAGCTGAGCACGTGGGCATTTGTGAAAGCACAGGCAGCTGCAGTCGCTCCAGGAGTGGCAGAAGAAAAGCAGGCAGGCAAAGCAGTTTGCCACACCTTCCGCTTTATGCATCTGCCTGTTTCCGCAAGAGAGCCTTACATTCTTCTTAAAAAAAATATTTCAAGTTAGCCGCAAACATTATTTTAAAAGATTTCGTTCCTCGATGCGGTTGCAGTAAGCACTCCCTTTGTAAAGCCGCATAAACATCGTTTCGCGAAGAAAAATCAACGTTCAAAATACAAATGCCGTCCGCGTAAGTCGCAACTTAAAAATGTGGGTACGCAAAAGCGTTTCTCCCTTCCCCCCGCCGCGGGGCATCCCCCCATCCCTCTTTCGTAAAAAATAAGGAATGCTATTGAACCGCTCTTGGGGGGAAGGGAGACACCCTTTTGCTCAACATTGCAGTTGCCCCACATTTTTAAGATGCTTAGTGCCATCTTACAATGCGGCTTTTAGGGAACTATCCCTGTATGTGAAAATTGCTTCCTCGCGCAGGGGCTTGTTAGCCCCCGCACTCGTCAGCAAGGCGGCTCTGTTGAGCCGCCCTTAGTCCTTCGCGCACCCGCAAGGGGTGCACTCAGTCCTTGTGGCGCAGAGGGCACAGCAAGAAGCAGAACTTGCGCCACATCCTAAAAAACATTTCCTTACAAAGAAAAAAAATATTTTTTCCACAAAAACATCATTGCACAATTATTCTTCATAAAAACGACTACGCTAAAAAAAGCTGTTGTTACAGCTTTTTCTTAACGCTTCGCCTTATTCGTTTATATGTTATAACTTAGATCGCACAGCATTGTGCGACCTAAGCTGCCAGAATTCTTATAATCTACTGATAAAAAAAATCTCTAAAATACTCTTGTTATAACACACTGATAATAATTATTTATCTTTCAAAGTTATGCTTGATTAACATACATTTCTAACAATCGCTTTCTCATATATAAAATCATTGCACCAGTCCGCCTTCGGCGGACAAACTGAACAAAAACTACACGGGGGAGCGTGCGCGAACATGTTAAAAAATTTCATTTTTGTTTATTATTTTCAAAAGTGCAGATTAAAAGTGCATCTGCTTTCTAAATATTTATTAATATATATATAAAATTTATAAATTCTTTATTTTCTTTATGTGCACTTAAATAAAAACAGAGATTAATTAAAAATATATATGAAAAATAAACTAGAATAATACAACTTAAAACAATATACTACAAAGTGCTTTTTTTTTATAAATGTGCACTTTTTACACTCCAAAGTGCATATTATGCGCTCTATTTTATTTACTTATTCAGTCTTAACATTGCTCTTAACATTGCTATTTTTCTTTTGCAAGTGCATATATACAAGAAAAATACATAAGGGGGCACGGGGGGAAATAACAGAAAAATAAAATATCGTTACTTCAAGATAGAAAATTGAATTATTTCTTTAATACATTCAGTTTTATCAAAAACAGTTTGTAAACTAAAACAATTAAAGTTTTTAGCTCGTAATTCTTTTACAATCTGCGATTTATTTATATTATCATTCCAAAAATAATACTCTGTCCCTTCTTCATTTATTATATAAGTTATACATATCATTTGAATTATACCAGTCATCACAATCTGTATCTTTGTCAGAAAACTTTCTTTCACATGTAGAAATTGTAATGTCATTATAAATTTGACTTTCAGAACCATCTAAAGCATTTTCATCTAATTTTTTTTGAAAATGATGAATTCATTAGACGGATATTAATGTAGTGCCTGCTGTAAAATGAAAAAAGAAATATAATAAATCTTTAATTACTCAGCATTTCTTACCATACGCATACCAATAAAACCACGTTCTAAAGGACTTGCTGGTGATAAATTTTTTTTCGTTCCAAAATAACTTATCAAATTAAAATTATTGTAATTAGAATTTTTAGGAGAATATCCAATAGCATTCTTTACAGAATTAACAGGATCATCTCTACAATATTCTTTGAGTTCCCCCCAAATCCATTCAGGTGCATTAGAAAATAAATCATAAATAGATAAAATATTTGGTTTTAAACTACCAACTTTTTCTGTTGAATCAGTTATAAATGATTCGTATTCTGCTATATTTATTTTTTCTCCCCATTTATTATCTATACCTTCTTGTCCACCTAAAAGAAGATAAAAATATTCATTTATAGTTGGTAAGCGATAACCGTTTGCTTTTTCATTTAATCTTATTTCAGGCATTTTAGGTACATAATAAACCCATTCTTCATTTTCCTGTTTCCATTGAAAATAACTTAATTCAAATGGCAATTCTCCTTGAATATCATATGCAGGAACATAACCTTCCTGCATACTGCGCCAGTTACAATACTTACATGCATCATAAAATGTTATTAACACTGCTGCACAGTTTGGATAAGGCATTAAATTGTCGTATGTATACAGTCCTCCTGCTTTTGAATATTGTTTCAACATACTATATTGATAATAATCTAGATATTCTTCAAATTCTTTTCGGGTAACTTCATACTTTTGTACATATAGATTTTTGATTTTTTTTGTTTTATCACAAAATTTTATATACTTCTGCATGTTTATATTTGCACCTTTGACATAGACTTCATTATTCTTAGGAGAGTTCGCAAAGATAAAGCTAAAAACAAATATATTTAATAAAAAAACAAATTTTTTCTTCATACTAGTTACCTCTTATATTTACTAACAGGATAGATTTCATATAATTGATATTCACTAATGCCAGGATTGTATTCTATAAATGGCTCTCGTTTTATTAATTCATAATGTTTTATATTTAATTTAAACCTCGGAGAATCAGGATCTTCATCTAAATGTATATACGCACCTATACCGTAATCATAATCTGACTTAATGAAATCCTCTTTTGACATTGCCTTTTGCTTATCTGAATAAGTTTTTGTTTCTGGATTATAATAAACATAATCAAAATACTTTTCATCGCCAGATAATTCTGAAAGTTTTCTAGACATTTTTTCAAAACTTATTACTTTACCATCTGACGCTATAAATTTTCCTTTTGCTTCATTCATAAACTTTTCAACATTTTCTTCCGAAAGATTTTCATCTAGAATATACAAGTTGATTATAGATGTTGCCAAGCATAAACTTCCAAAAGATGGTGCAGTATATGGGTAGCCATATTTTTCTTCTAAAGGTCGTTGTTTTAAGCATGTAGTTTCCAGATTTGTTTCTGGGGTATTTACAATATTGTTTTTATTATTTTTACTTTCCTGAATTTTATTATTAAGCCATTTAATAGCAATATTTATAAAATTATTTTTTATATTTTTATCATAAAATTCTTTTAGGAATTTCATAAATATATTTTCTTTTTCAGATTCTGCATCATCATTTTTTGATAATAAACCTGCAGCTATCTTTATCATATTAAACTGTGCATCTGTGATTTTGCCAGTACTGTGAGCTTCTTCAATTTTGTCAAATTTTATTTGTTCTGGCTTTACAGCCCATTTTCCATCTTTATCATCCCATACATAACCTGCAGGTCTCATCAATGATAAGAACGCATTATCTACTCCAAGCCATTTTTCCAAAGTTCCCTGTCGTCCTGTATGTTCACTATTAAAATTAAGTTCTTGTTCATTTCCGTCTTTATCAAATACTTTAGTTGTATTACCATCATCTATCAAATCACCAGCTGAGTTTACCTTCCAGTAATTTCCTGTAGAATCAAAAGCAAAGTCTGCAAAATCTTGAAGTTCGGTTTCTCCAAAAATCTTTTTAATATAATGGAGAATTCCATATTCTGGGAACTTTTGGTAGATTTCTTCTCCATAAGTATTTGCAAAAGATTCAATGATTTTTGTATCTTCCAATACAATTTCTCTTGTTTCACCTTCAATAGAATCTGTAGCAGCATTTCTCTTAAACTCATGAGCAAGGGTAATTGCTACCTGAATCTGATTTTCTGGTGTGTCGTGCATTAAGTTTTCAGTTACAAAATGAGAATACCTATCATCGATACGATAAGTTAAACCATTCTGATTTTCAGGCATTTTTGAGAATCTAATTGGTCTGTCTCCAGCATGATATTCTTTTATAGCATTTTTAATTCGTTCATCTCCATGCTGTTCCAGACTTTCAAGAGCTTTTTCGATTAATTCAGGATTTGAGTGTTCATTTTCAACAATTAAAATATTCCCTTTCGGATAACTGTACTTTGTAAACAAATCATTGTTTTCAACCATTTCCTTACACATATAAAGAAATTGTGTAAGGTGTTCCAATGGCATAATTTTCAGGTCGTTTGCGTAATCGGCATCATTTCTAAGAATGTATGTTACTTCTGACATTTCCTGATACAGCTCTCTTTCTTCATCGCTTAAGGAATCCCGATTATCACAACAGTAACTGTCATAATAAGTTGCAAAGTTTTCTATAGAGTCATTAATTAAAGTTATAGCTCTGTCTCGTGTGATAGTGGTTGTATCTTCGCTCATTTAATAACCTCGTATCTTTTTCTTCATTGCTTCAATTATGTCAGAACGGAATTGTTCTGCAGTTTTCCAAAGATGCTTTTTGATATATTCTTCTTTTTTAAGATAATAATTCATGTTACCAAACTTCATTTCATCTCTGGTAAGCTGTGCCTTATCGTGCTCATAATTTGTATTCATCCTCTGCATTTTTTCTTCATCAGTCATATTAATACCACCTTTCGATGTCAAAGAATTTGTCAGAATCATATCGGTTAGACCATTCTTCAAGTTCAATAAGCAGCTCTAACTGCTTTTCTTCACTGAGCATGTTTATTTTACTCCAGACTTTAGATTCAAAGTCGTCAGCTATACCGGCCAAGAATCTTTTGTATTCAGATATTGTTGTCTGGCAGTATTTTCCAGGTGCATATTCAATATATTTTACTTCTTCGCCATTTCTTAAGTGTCTGGTTTCATTAAGAGTTGCTTCAAGTTCCAGCTCATCTACAGATTCGTTATCGCGTCCTTCTGAATATTGCTGTACATGTGTTAATTCATGCTCAAGAATTGCTTTTGTTTCTGTGGAACCAGGGTTATATTTGCTTTTTTTAATATGGATTTGATTGTATAAAGCGTATGCCAGTAGAAAGGTTCTGCTTCTAAAACTTGCATCAGGATCAAGGTAAATATATGAATCATTCAGCTTTGTATCATGAGCCAGTTCAAAGTCATTTTTTGTCTGTTCATCTAATGGGATTTTTTGAACAGGAATAGAAGAAGCTAGTTTCCTTTTTTTGTATTTTTTTACTTTATTAACGAATTCAAAAACTTTAATTGTTGATTTTTTATAATCCATTTTTTATTCCCTCAACTTCCACGTCAATGGGGGTTATGAACAGAATATTACTTATAAAAAGTATACATTACAACATGAATATCCACAACAATGCACTCAAGATTTATAATATACAAAAAATATAATTTGAGTAACAAAATTACAAATTCTATTGTATAATATTATAGTAATAAACAAAAAAAGGTATTACAAAAAATGGCAGATGAAAACAAAAATCTTACTCCAGTTTGGATTGCCTATGTAGACGGCAAACGTCTCTCTACCGATTACGAAGGTGCTTTAAGAAAAATATATATAAATGACAGATTAGATTTTATCGGTACTGCAAGCTTACTGTTTGATATTTCAGCCGTAGATTTTGATAATGATGATATTTTTGTTTTAGGTAGTGAAGTCTCAATTCATCTTGGATATAAAGATGATGTTGAAGAAGTATTTGTTGGTGAAGTTACAGAAATTGGCCCCCGCTTTGAAGAATATAACGCTCCCTCCATGGAAGTTAAAATACAAACAAAACTTAATGAATTAAAAAAAAGTCATAAATGTAAATCATTTGAAAACAAAACACCAGCAAGTATCATTAAAGATATTGTTTCAAAATATGATTTAACACCTGATGTAGAAGATTTTGGGCCAGAAAATATTTATACCGAACAATATAATCTCACAGACTATGATTATATAACTTATCTTGCAGATAAATATGGAAAATTTATTTATTGTTACAATAATACCGTATATGTAAAAACCGAAATATCACCAACAAATGATGATGTTGTTCTTGAATGGGGAAAAACATTAATCAGTGCTAGAACAGAGATAAATTTAAGGAATCAACTTTCTGCTGTAACAGCAACTGGCTGGGATGTAATGAAATGTGAAGGCTTTACAGCAACAGCAACAATGAAAGATGTGCCTCTGAAAATTGGCGGTGAATATTGCTGGGAAGATAATTCAAGAGGATATGATCCGCGTAAAGTTGAGCAGCTTAGTTCTGAAGATTTTGCAGATGAAACTGATGCAATGGATGTTGCCAAAGCTGTTATTTTAAAAAGATCTTTACAGTTTCAGACCTGTGAAGCTAAGACCGAAGGAAACTATCATATAAGACCTGGAAACAGAATTACTGTAAAATACCTTGGAAAAGAAAGCGATGGTGAATACTTAGTTTCATCTGTAGAACATACCTTTAATGTTCAGGAAGGCTATTTTACAACATGCCATTTAAAAAGAAACTTTTGCGAAATAAGTAATAAGTCTGGAAATGTAAGTTCAATAGATAAAGAACGTGCAGAAAATCAAACTGCACATTCTGAATCAAAAGTAATTTCTACTGGCGGTGGAAGCCAGACAGACGAACAGAATAATTCAGAAGAAACTAACGATAAAGAAAAGAATCCTGCAATTTCAAATCCACACTGGGAAGATACAAACGGACAGACAATTACAAAAGCTCTTGTTGGCGATGAAGTTTATCTATGTGCTGACGTTACGGACATTGACGATGGTGCTACTGCTACAATCAAAATCATTGAGAAAGACGATAAAGGCGAAGATGATGATATTGAAGCTGTTTCTGGTAAAGTACAGGATTCAAAAATCAAATGCAAATGGAAAGTAAAATATACTGCAGATGATGACGATTCTAACAGTCAGCAGGAAAAAGAAGAAAAAGGTTACACCTTGCCTGAATATGCATTTTCTGTTGAATGTGATGGTGTTGAAAGTGATGAATCTGGGCAGCTGGATGTTTACGCAGATTTCATAGCAAAACTTACTTTCAAAGGAAGACCTATGAAGAATTATCCGTATGTGCTGAAATTAGCAGATGGTTCTTATAAGACCGGAGAAACAAATGACGACGGATACATTATTGAAAATGAAATTCCAATTGGAAAAGTCCAGATAATATAAGGTGATAATATGAGTGGAGAATTTTATTGTTTTAACTTTAGCCTCAGAGGACCTGACTCTCTGGCAAGTAAATGGATTTCAGAAAAAAGAAAAACAAAGGGTACTCTAAAAGAAAATGGCGCAAATATATATGCAATATCAGATTACATACATGAAGTGTTTTGCTTTGAAAAACTGTATGGAACAGAACATACCTCAAATGTTTTGTTCAATCAGATAATTAAACTAAACAACTTTGATAAAAATCACATTGTACTATTTGAAGATATAATCTTAATACCTTTTACATTTTCGATGCGGAGTTATGAAAGCGGTTCCTTCAAAGAATTTACTAACGATTTTGAACAAGAACCTATTTATGAAGATAAAACTGCTTCAAAAAGTAAATTGGGAGATTTGTTATCAGCAACAGAAATAAAAGAAATGTTGATAAATATCTATCACATAAATTATGACTTACGCAGTGACGTTAACATAAAAGATAAGAAGTATGATGAGATAATAAAAGGTGAATATCTAAATTTTAAGGATAAAGCGAAATTAGACTTATTTGCTCCATATATTTTCGAAATCCCGACTCAAAAAGTAGTCAAAAGTTCAGAAGAAGCTCCTGTTGAAGTTCTAATGGAAGAAACAACCGTTCAACCAGAAGTGAAAACAGAAAAGTGTTTTTGTAATCGAGATATAACAGTTGAAGAAATGACTTCTTTAATTTATGAATTACGAGATAAAGAAAAATACAAAACAAAAAGAGAATGTTTATTTACAGGTGGAGACGAATGTAAAGAAATAAGACACACAAGTGATAAAAAGTTAAAAGGCAGTTCAGAAATAGAAAAATTTACCAAAGAAATAAATAAAACTTTTTCAACTTATGGAATTAATACTTGTATAAGAAAGATTCATATGCTCGCACAGTGTTATTGTGAATCTAATAGATTTTTAGATACAAGTGAGATAAATGGTAAAAGCAGTTATGGAGGTGGTATTACTTTCAAGGGACGTGGAATAATACAATTAACGCATGATTATACATATCTGGCATATTATGATTACAAAAATTCAACAAGTTTTTATAAAAAATATATTAACACACGTAAAGATGATAAACAGACTCTTGTAGAATTTAGGGATGCAAAAAAGATTTCTGGGTTTGATAAAGACTTTTATGATAATAAACTAATTCCTTTTGCAAAAACAGTATCAACAGACTTAGATAAAGTAATAGACTCAGCAGGCTGGTATGCAACAAAGTTTAAAGAAACACACAAATTATTAGAAAAAATGGATAAAGGATTATCTGATAAAGATGTTGAATCAGTTACGAAAGTTATTAATGGTGGAACTAATAGCTTAGCTGAACGAAAAAATTATACAAAATGGATTAAGGAGTTATGGAAATATGCAGAACATCATAAATAAATTTTCTTTTCTCATTTTTATATTTTTTCTTGATATATTATGCTATGGTCAAGGAAACGTATCAGTTTTACAAGACAAAAATACAAACGGCTCATTGCTGAAATTAAATATCATAAAAGATAAGAAAGTTATACAAAAAATCGAATATCATTATCCTGAAGAATATTTTGGAAACTCAATTTATGTTGAAGAACCTTTCGAAATAACTGATGTAAATTTTGATGGTTTTGATGACATTTTGATTTACCTTGGAAGCTATGGAAATCAATGTGTTGTTTATAAAGATTGTTTTCTGTGGGATGTTAAAAAGCAGAAGTTTGAAAACTTTAGTATGTTTAAAGATATTCCAAATCCTCAAATCGATGAATCTGAAAAATATATTTATGGAAATATCAGAAATAGTTCCTCTCATTATGAATATGAAGCATTTATATGGGATGAAAATGGCTTGAAATGTAAGTTCAAGATTCACGAAGTATATTCAGCTATGCAGCTGGCTGAGCTGTATAATATGGACATTCCTGAAGAAAAGGATTCTGGTGAATACATGCTTGAGTTTTTTGATTTAGATTTAGCCCTGTATGATTCTGTCTTTTATGTCAAAATTTCTTACGACAACGGGAAAATAGAAATATCAAAACCTTATGTTGAAGTATTTTCTGATATTCCCGAGAAACTAAAAAAGAGTATTAAGTAAAATTCCAGTTTTACGTTCAGGATTTCAAGGATGGTATATTTTACAACATTTCAATGAATGTGATACAGGATGTAAACCTTTTATAGATCATGCAACTTATGAAGAAAATCTGGAGCTAAAAATTGAAGAATAAAAAGAAAAAATATTTTAAGTCACTTCTGTTTTTGTTATTCGCTATATTTCTTCCTTTTTTTATAATTTTTGTACAAATTCATATAGCTTTGACCTGCCCTAACATTACATATCAAGGTGATAGAAGTGTCTTGAAAGAAGATGTTATTAATTTAGGTTCAATAAAAATTAGAGATTTAAAGATTGATAAATGCAGAGAACTTAATAATGCAAAACAATGTCATAAATATTATATCATAAAAAATACTTTTATATCTCAAAAAAAACTTCATGAAAAATTATCTTCTTTTTGTTATGAATATTTTGAAAAACAAAAAGAATTCGATGAGATTAGTTATACTTTTTATAACGAATCTTCAACAATGCCGTGGTTTTGGAATAATGAAGGTTACTTTCCAGATTTAGACTGGAATCAAGACAATATAATAGCTGCATACGGTGTCAATAACCTTGGAATGGACTACTGGCTTGGAAAAATGTTTTTTAGTAAAGAAACTACAGGACATATCGATAGAAAAATTGAAAATACCTCTGAATAAACCATGCTCCTAAACAATGGTTTGCGATATACAAAATATTCTTCCCAGCCCAGGCATAAATCCTTAGTGATACATCGTGTACCGGATTACAACATTTCAATGGGTGTGAAACAGGATGCAAACCTTTTATAGACCATGCATATTGTGAAGAATCATTGGGATAAAAATTGAAGAATAAAAAAAAATACTTAAAAAAGTTTTATATTTATTGCTTTTATTATCATAATCCCAGTTTTCATTATGTTTTGTCAATTTCAAATAACCTTTGAGAGGCCGGATCTTATATACAAAGGGGATGATGAAAAAGATTTTACTGAAATTGAATATAATATTTCTAAAAAATATTTATTTAAATGATATTACAAGTGATTTTGTTTATGATTTACATAAAAGTAATAACCAATAAATTATGCTTTCTCTCCGTGCCTTTCAGAGCGATTCCACCTTACATTTGCTTTGAGAGTAAAGCAATCTATTTGACATCTTTATAAATAACCATAGTAATAAAAACCTATAATCTCCATTCATTCCTAACTACAAGGCCAAGCCATACCCTTTGTCCGTTAGTAGCCATTCTTTTAAATCCTTTTTCTTGCATTCGCATACCAAGCCATTTCTGACTCATTGCTCGTTCATTGTTTTTAATGCACCATTTTAAATATGTATCATATAAAATCTTAGTATGTAACCGCCATTTCAACGAGGCATCAATTTCAAAACATTCAGAAATAAAAGTCCCAACAGCATCCATGTCAAACCTATATTCATCATTAGCTTCTGTTACAGCCTTAGGCTCATTATTCAAACCTTCTTTTACCCATAACGCATATCCGTCAATAAGCCAGTTCAAAATACCAGAGTTTTCTGCAATAAGTTTTTCTGTCAGTTTCTTATCGCGCTGTTCTGCCGGAATCGTTACAGTGAATGGTATCATTTTTATTCTTCTCCAAATTCCATTATCTGCACCCCGTATTTTTGGTTTATGGTTAGTTGCCATAAAAATTTTAAAAGTCGGCTTAAAGCTAAAATATTCACCATAAAGAAATCGAGCTGTAATATCATCTTCACCAGTAACTGTTTTTATAAGGCTTTCGCTCATTGGCTTTCCCTGTTCAATCTCACTTGTTGTAACAAGGCGGGCTCCCTTCAATCTTGCAAGGTCATTGCTTTGTTCACTGTTTTTCTTTGTAAAAGTTTCAATCATCGTATTGCAGGCATAGTCACCAAACAAATATTGAAGGACATTTAAGAAAGTAGACTTTCCATTAGCTCCAGTTCCCCACAGAATAAAAAGACACTGCTCACTAACATCACCACTTAGCGCATATCCCATAGCTTTCTGTATAAAATGAATTAAATCAAAATCATTATTAAAAATCTGCATCAGAAACATTTTCCAGATAGGACAGTCTGCATTTTTTTCATAAATAAATCGGCTCTTTTTAGTAATCAGATTTTTAAAACAGGGGTCTTTTCCTTTTCCAGTTTTTAAATTCAGAGTAATGCCATCAACATTAAAAAGATAAATATCCGTATCAAGCTCATAATCCTCAACCTTTATTTGAGCACTCATTTTCAAAAGACCTATAACAGCCTGAATTCTTCTAAAACTTTCACTTTTTATCAGATGTTTTTCAAATGCTGCCTGTAACTGTCTGTCAGTAATTACACGCAAGCTCCTGTACATCTGGTGAATAAAATCTACACATTTTTCCTCAACGCGGCCGCGATGGTCTACTTCCCAATTTGTCCCGTTCCAGAAAAGAAATTTATTCCAGGTAATGCAATAACGTATCATATTACCGTATGCCTTCAGAAAATAATCACGGTTAGTAATATCTGTAAACTGCATCTGTCCATTTACAAACTTATTTGCCCTAAGGTCACGGCTCAGTTCTTCAATAGCAGCTTTTTCCTTCTCGTTCAGCTTCCTGTCATTCATTCGTTAATCATTCCGTTCTGTCTTAAAAGTCTATACAGTAAAATCATCTTCTGCTGAAGCTGATAGAAGCCATTCATGACATCATATTTACCAACACACAAGGTAATGTTTTCAATATTTTCATAAATCAAAAACAAAGAGTGTTGATTATCCAGATATCTCTTAAAATCCCACCATGCAACAAATTTATCAGCTTCAACATTCTGATTAAAGTTTTCTAAAATTCTTATTTTTTTATAAATTTCAACATCATCTGTAATATTCTGCACAAAGCTTTTAGCCTCGCGCCAGAGCTCAACCGGAATATAATCATCTACCGCTTTCATAAACAAATACCTTACAGGCACGTCCGCAGGCCGTTCTGTCATCATCAAAGGTTACTTCCGGCCAGAATGTCCACCAGCCAGCCATGTCTAAATCAGCTTCCGATTTTACATCAAAAAAAATAATTCCGTTTTCAGAATCCTTTACAACAGCGTCAAACCTGACTTCCGAACAGTCCGGCTTTCTGGCACACAGAGTAACCTCCGCATATCCTGTCAGATCACACCTGGTATCAATCAAAATCCTAAGCTTGGTTTTATTCTTATAAATCCGCTTCAAATCCTACACTCCAAAATTATTTCATCAGCAATCGGACAGAACAAAGTCACTACGTTATTTGCTTCCCTGATTTTTCCACGCAGCCAGTCCCAGAAGTTTATTACAGTTTCAACAGCCCGGAAAAAAACGCGTGAAGCAGAAAGATGTATATCTATTTCGTTAACATTATTTAAAAGAAATCTTTTTGCACTATAGTATTGCCTTCTTTTACTTTCTACATCTGCCGAACTGATAAGACAACGCTTCCAAAAGATTCTTTTTCTGTCGGTTTCACAAAAGAGCTTTACATCATTAAGAAATTTCTTAAACGACACACTTTTATTAATTAATGACATAACATTGACATCTTCTACAGCACATCGGGTATAGGCCGCACTTTCAGGCGTAACATCCTTAAAAGTAATATATAGTGACGGAAAAATATCCAGTTGAGTTCGCCCAACATTACAGTCCTCCAGATATCCTCCTGTAAGGACATCATAAAAACCATAATCATCCTCTTCAAACTCGCTTATGTCAAACTCCATCATATATGGGCTAACAGTCTGCTCATCTGGAAGGGAATTATCCCAGCAAAAATTCAAAAGAGGAGAATAAATACCTACATAAATAGGATTGTCATAAGTTTTTCCATTATTTGTATATCTTCCCCAAATATATTCATCAACATGAAGCGTTACATGAATCCAGCCGCTGTCACGACCTACCAATGAGATTTTTTCAGCATCATAAACAATAGTTCCGACAAAATCTCCATAACTCCAATATGACCCTCGCGGATTATCTTCATAACAGGCAATTATAGGATAAATATAAAAATCTTTTGCCTTATAAATATAATTCCAAAAAATCGAAGATTCCGGTCTCTTAAAATAAAAGTAAAACTCAATAGCAAAATCGCCGTCATCCTTCATGTCATAAAGAGGATTAAACTGATAAACAAAAAAGCCTTCGTACTCATATAACTCAACATTACTTGTCGTATATGAGTTTCCTGTTTTAATGCGGCGGGTAGAAAGCCAGTTAGTGCCGACATGATTGTTTCCGGCAATCGTTGTTCCCATACAAAATCGCCTTACGCACCGTTAAAAGTAATCTGCCAGTCAATCTGCAAGCTGTCAGCTGATGTAACATTAACGCTCGGCGTAATCTGCGCATAAGCCAAACACTTTGCAGAAGAGGTATTGCTGTTCATCAAAGCAACCTCGTTAATGCCGTTAGCGTTCAAGTCGCCAGCCCCAAAAGAAGCGCGGTAAAGAACCACATTCCCGTCCGTACCGCCAAAAGTTCCCTTAATCTTCGGAAACCCCGAATCCAGCTTTTTGTAAGTTCCTGTAGCCGTGTTAACAGAAGTATTATTCTTAGGAGATGAACCAGTCCACCCCGTACCCACAATCATATAACCGTTAGTCGCGTCCACCTTGTTCTGAGTAGGATTACTAATCATCAAATCCGCAATCATTCCATCGCCCTGATTAGTAATCGTGTTATGATGTTTGAAAATCATAGACTTCTTCGGCAGACGAAACAAACGTCGCCAGAATCCATTTTTGTAATACTTCACATTACCGTTAGAGTCTTTCACCGTAACAGTAACAAAACCTTTAATTTGTCCTCTTGAATTAATCATTTATCCCCCTTGTCATGCCGAACTTGTTTCGGCAATCTCATTTACACAATCCACACACCAGTCCAAACACAAGCGACGTAATAACCACGCCCCCAGTACCACCAATCAAAGCTCCATAAAAAAACTGATTCTGCTTTTTCTGGGCTTCTTCCTTTAATCTTTTATTTTCCAATTCCAGAGCCAGCTTTTGTTTTTCCAACAGGTCAGCTCTCTCTTTTTCAAAAGCAAGCTCGCCACCAACTTCCACTAAAGCAGCTTTCACCGCTTCCTGTGCCGTCCGTTCAATCTCTTCTTCCGCAATTTCCATAACTTCCTCAATCGTCAGCTCTGAAACATCTACGACGGAATCTTTCCTTTCCATCGGCAATTGCATCGCAGACTGTGCCATAAGATTCTGACAAAGTACGAGCATCAGCACGCTCAATACGAGCAATCGCTTCATCCCGTTTTTCTGCAGCACGTTTATTAATTTCATCCACATCCTCCCTGTCATCGTCATGCCGAACTTGTTTCGGCATCTCCGTTATAAACAGCACGGCAAAGATTGCAGCGAATACCGTTCCAATCCAAATCCCGATTTTCTTAATCACTTCCCAAACTTTCTTCACTTGTTACCGTCCTTGTAAATTTGAAGTCCTTAAACTTTTGAATCTCTCTTCCTGCAATAACAGTCAAAGCCACAGTTAGCCATTCGCCAGCTCCAAGAACACCAAAGCAAAGAAGCACAGTAGCAACAATGAAGATTACAAACTTCACACTTAGAAGCTTTTCTATCAATCTTTGAAATCTCCAACTAATCATCCTTTATCCTCACTAATAGCTTTTTCAAATTCCAAAAACTCATAGTCAGCCCCAAACAAATCAGACCTTTCATCACTGGCTTTCTGCAAAGCTTTTCTATCCAAGCCGCGCACAACCACCGTATAATCCATAGCGTTATAAACCGGCCTCATATCAGAAATAGAGCGAAGCACCGCATAAGGTTCCACGCAGTTCAGAACAACATCCGTACCCGCAACACCAGCCACATGAGCACATTCGCCCTCATGGTAAAGCCTGTTTCCTATTTTCCTGTCATAGTTAGAAATAAAGAAAACAGCCTTAATGTCTGTGGCTTCAGGATTCTTCCTTGTAAAAAACTTTCTGTACAAGGCATCCGCAGTCACTCTAATGCTGCAGCCAGTCGCAAGCAAAAGTGCAAGACAGACAGAACCCGAACAGTCAGCTTCCAAAAGATTTTCTTTCCCAGATACATAATGCAAAAACTGCATTCTTCCCAGGTAATACTGGTAACGCTGAACCTCAGTCAAATCTTCTGTAAGTTCTTTTTCCGCTTCCAGCATCAGCCTTATTTTCAAATCACGAATCTTTTCATTCATAAATCCCTCGTCATGCCGAACTTGTTTCGGCATCTCATAATCCCTTAATAATCAAAGTTATCAGCGTTAATCCCACATTAAAGCAGGAAATAACACAGGCAATCACCGCCATAGTTTTTCCGGCCTTGCCGTTGTCAGTCTTAATGTGTTCTTCCAGACGACGGGCAGTCGCACACACATTCGGATTGAACTGACACGCTGTACTTCTGTTGTCCAGACAGTCCATGCGTTTTTCCATAGCTTTCTTAAACTCCTTCATCTCAGAGCGGAATCCCGAAAGCTCCACATTCAAATCATTAATCGATTTCACCAATACTCCAATTTCTTCGATTTCGAACCTCCTCGTCACCTTAAACAAAATCTGTCATGCCGAACTTGTTTCAGCACCTCAAACTCTAGTAGCCCAAATCTCAGAAGAAAACGCCTCATCCTTTTTATATCTAAAAGTAAGTTCATCAATTCTTACTTTCTTAAATGCAGAATCTTTATTAAGTCTTATATCCATAAAAGCCCCAACACGGGCATGAATCAGGGGCAGATAAGTTGTCAGATAATATGCACCCTTACAGTTAATACATTCCTGCAAGAAGTCCTTTGCACGTCGCTGACAGAATGGTTCACCTTCAAAAAGGTCATCGCTTAAAAATTTTGAAGTTACGTTTTTGACAATCTGACCTTTAGCCGCAATTTCGTTATCATCTTTCACAAACACGCTGTAGTTAGTTTCAGAAATAATTGCTCGTCCTGTGATGGAAGCTTTTCTAAGTCCGATAAGTTTTCCGTCACGTCCAAGCTGAACAATTGCACGGTCTTTAAAAGTTGTAGTGTCATACTGAATCACAACAGGCTTATCATCACCTGTAACTTCCATTGACTCAATGAACTCTTCTTCAGAATCAAGCTCGTCCGCATACACAACGTTGCGAGTTTTCCCATCCTCATTTTTAGCGTTATAAATAGCCTCATAATCGTTATCTTTGATTATGTGTCTAGTATCATCAGCAAACGGATAGTAAGGCTTCATATCCTCGTCATACCACACAGGTGCATCAGAATAACTCCAAAGCAGCTGCCGTTCCGTCTGCACATACCGCGTATATTTCAAGCGAACATTATTCGCATACTTATCATTGTTATTAAAAAATCTATAGTGAGTGATGTCCGTTTCAGTCAGCTCAAAGCAGCTTTCTTCGCTGTAATCATTTTCAGTGTCGTAAGGACTTTCTATAAACGATAAAGTCAGATCCTTTCCACATTCCACCACAGCATCATAAGCCTTAGCCAATGCACAAAGTTCTTTCCAGGCAGAACCTGCAACAACAACATAAGGCACATCAAAAGGCAGAGAGCCGCAGTTTATTTCACGAGCCGAAATCCCACCGCGAGACGCAATAATATGAACAAGCGATTTATCGGGATTAGTCTTATCACACACCTTTGAATGAATTACAGTCTGCGCGTCAGTCCAGTTTCTTTGCAGTTTTGTGTCATCAAGTTTTTTAGATAAATCAATCAGCTTTATCCTGCAAGTCTTGTTATCAAATCCGGTTTCCTGAGTCTGAAAACCGTCATCATCCACAAAAAGATGAAAGCGGAAAAACGTATTCTCACGCTCCCCAAAACAGTACCAAATCTGAACGCCCACACCCGGCACAAACTCCGCGTTCCGCTCCAAATCATAATTTCCAGATTTATTATCTAAAAGCAGTTCCCCACAGTTTACAATCCCGCCGTCCTCGTTTTTATAAGAAGTCATAACACATTCAAGAATGTCAGAATCGCGGACAAACACATCACCGCTTTCAAGCTCAAAAAGAACTCTCACAAAAGGGCGGAAATCGGTATTTTTGATTGCATTTTCAATTTCTGGCGGAACCTCATAAAATTTCATAGCTTAAATGTAAGGCTAAAAAACATTTCCTGATTGTTAATAAACTACTACCTTTAGGTAAGGTAAACAGGGGCAATCCCAGTATAAACTCCGTTCGGTCTGATTCAAGGCCATGCCGCTTCGCGGTTGTCGCTATGCTCCAAGCCTTGAGTCAGCCCTCACTCCGTTTTTTTATTCTTTTGCCCCCTGTTTTCCAAAGGCATATATAAAATATGCTTTGTATAACCCTTTTCTTTTAACAAAACCTTCTGTATTAAGCAAAATCTCTTTATATACATTTCTTATAATATTCATTATATTTAGACCATGGCAGTTAAAGACATAACAGAAAAGAATTTTGAAGATTTTGAAGACGTATTTGCTGACATCGTGAATGTTCTTTTGTTCAAAGGCAAAAGGCTCATGAAAGAAAATGAGCTCGAAGCTGCCACAACAAAAAGCATGCTGAAAATTGACGGCAAAATACACGAACAGGAACGCGATGTCTCAAAGTTCTGGAAAAACGGAGAAGTCAGAATTTCAATTCTTGGCTTCGAAAATCAGACCGCACCAGACAGCCTTATGCCGCTCCGAATAATGGGCTATGACGGTGCTTCCTACAAAAAACAGGTAAATGACAAAAAACTTAAAAAGAGATATCCGGTAGCAACACTCGTTTTGTATTTTGGAACAGAAACAAAATGGACTGCCCCTAAAAATCTATGCGGATGCTTTGAAATTCCAGAAGAGCTCAAACCCTTTGTCAGCGATTACGAAATCAACGTTTTTGAAATTGCCTGGCTAGATGACAATACAATCAATATGTTCCAAAGCGATTTTAAATTCGTCGCCAAGTATTTTCAGGCAAAACGCCTGAATAAAGATTATGAGCCGTCCAATGAAGAACTTAAACATGCAGATGAACTTATGAAACTGTTTACCGCATTAACAGGTGACAATTCATTTGAAGAGGTGTATAATAGTAGTAAATTAAACAATAAAAAAGGAGGTTTTACTATGGATGATGTTATTGCAAGAATCGAAAACAGAGGAAAGGAAGAAATAATTTTGAGACTCATTGAATCCAATGCAGGAACAATCGAACAGATAGCCGAGTGGGTAAAACTTCCTGTAGAAGAAGTAAAGAAAATTGCTCAGAAAGTGCCGGTTATGGGCTAAGTTTTAGAGCACAATCTCATAATATTCTTTTTCATTACGGATGCGAAAAACAACGCATCCGTTTATTTTAAATTTCTGCATACTTAAAACCGTATCAGCACAGTTAATATCCGTAAGACCATTTTCAACTTCCAAATCATACAAATCAATACATATTCCGTCCTTTATATTTACGGGAATTGTAAGTTTTTCAATAACTTTTTTCTCTGGGAAAAATTCAGTAGAAAGCGGAAAATACAGGTTTATGCTGAATTCAGTTCTTTCGCCATACTTTCCAACAAGCTCAATCCTGTAAATAAGCGGGATTGTTTTGCCATCATTTATCGTAATCCTATGTCCGTCATATCTGTAAAATTGCGATAAATTTGAACATTCAAAATTTGTAAAGTCTTTTGTTTTCACATGCTTTAATGCCGGTATATTTACCAGCCATCCTGTTGTATAGGAATTATCCGTACTCCCAATGTCCACCCGCAGCTTAAATGCTTCTCCGTTTTCTGCCCTCAGTTCAAATCCTTTCACGCAAACATGTTTATAAACAATCTTTTTAAAAACACGGTCTGCATAAATATCAAAACATTCGTTCTCATAAAATAACAAAAGAAACAGGGCAAGACAGCAGCTATAATCAAGAAACGTAACAAAACACCCCTCAATTATATTGCCTGTTCTTATAAACTTTTCCCTGTTTCTTTTGCCTATAACTCCAGGCAAAACATAGCCTTTTGACGTTTCTCTTACAGTTTCCTCGCTGTATGGTAGTGGAAAGTATTCATCGTCTTTTGCAACAGTCAGTGTGCATTGCTTACCCAGAATTCTCATATATTTAGTATATAAGGATAACACATTAACTAACGGTTAATAAAAACAATCCTTTGGGAAAGAAAAATTAAAGCCGTACGTTCAAATTGATTATATCAGTGCGGTTCATAATTTAACTTGTTTTTTCGGACTTCTAGATTTATAATTAGCAATACTGTTGCTTTTTCTTCATATGAATAAAATAAGGAAGCAGCCATGTCAGACAAAAACAAATCACTAACACCTGTCTGGATAGTTTATATAGATGGAAAACGTCTCTCTACCGATTACGAAGGTGCTTTAAGAAAAATATATATAAATGACAGATTAGATTTTATCGGTACTGCAAGCTTACTGTTTGATATTTCAGCCGTAGATTTTGATAATGATGATATTTTTGTTTTAGGTAGTGAAGTCTCAATTCATCTTGGATATAAAGATGATGTTGAAGAAGTATTTGTTGGTGAAGTTACAGAAATTGGCCCCCGCTTTGAAGAATATAACGCTCCCTCCATGGAAGTTAAAATACAAACAAAACTTAATGAATTAAAAAAAAGTCATAAATGTAAATCATTTGAAAACAAAACACCAGCAAGTATCATTAAAGATATTGTTTCAAAATATGATTTAACACCTGATGTAGAAGATTTTGGGCCAGAAAATATTTATACCGAACAATATAATCTCACAGACTATGATTATATAACTTATCTTGCAGATAAATATGGAAAATTTATTTATTGTTACAATAATACCGTATATGTAAAAACCGAAATATCACCAACAAATGATGATGTTGTTCTTGAATGGGGAAAAACATTAATCAAGGCTAGAACAGAGATTGATATAAAGAAACAACTTTCTGCAGTTACTGCAACCGGCTGGGATGTAATGAAATGTGAAGGCTTTGCAGCAACAGCAACTATGAAAGATGTACCTTTGAAAATTGGCGGTGAATATTGCTGGGAAGACAATTCCAGAGGATATGATTCTCATAAAGTTGAGCAAATTAGTTCGCCGGATTTTGTCGATGAAACTGAAGCCATGGAAATTGCCAAGGCAGTTATCTTAAAAAGATCCTTGCAATTTCAAACCTGTGAAGCAAAGACTGAAGGAAACTATCATATAAGACCTGGAAACAGAATTACTATAAAATACCTTGGAAAAGAAAGCGATGGTGAATACTTAGTTTCATCTGTAGAACATACCTTTAATGTTCTGGAAGGCTATTTTACAACATGCCATTTAAAAAGAAACTTTTGTGAAATAAGTAATAAGTCTGGAAATGTAAGTTCAATAGATAAAGAACGTGCAGAAAATCAAACTGCACGATCTGAATCAAAAGTAATTTCTACTGGCAGCGGAAATCAGACAGACGAACAGAATAATGCAGAAGAAACTAACGATAAAGAAAAGAATCCTGCAATTTCAAATCCACACTGGGAAGATACAAACGGCAATACAATTACAAAAGCTCTTGTTGGCGATGAAGTTTATCTATGTGCTGACGTTACGGACATTGACGATGGAAAATCAGCAACAATTAAGATTGTAGAAAAAGACGATGACGGTAATGATGATGATATAGATTCTGTATCTGGTAAAGTACAGGATAGTAAAATCAAAGCTAAGTGGAAGGTTATTTATACAGAAGATGATGACGATTCTAACAGTCAGCAGGAAAAAGAAGAAAAAGGTTACACTTTGCCAGAATATGTGTTTACTGTTGAATGTGATGAAGTGGCGAGTGAAGAGTCTGGTAAATTGGATGTTAGAACTAATTTTGTTTGTAAATTAATGTTTAACAACACTGTACTTAAAAATTATCCATATACAATTATTTTGGCAGATAATAGTAAAATATGTGGAGAAACAGATGAAGCTGGATTCATCATTGAAAATGAATTACCTATTGGACCAGTACATATTGTTTATTAAAAATAATTGAGGAATTATAAATGAGTAAAGATAATATAGCTACATTAGACTTCACATTACGAGGAATAGATTCATTATCCTATAAATGGATAAAAGAAGAACGGGGAAAGCCAGTTTATAATACAACTGGTGTTAATATATTTGCTATAGGAGATTATTTATACAACTGTTTATATTATAATAAACTCTTTGGTTTTGATTCAGCAAAAAAAATTTATACGCAATTGCTTGCATTAAACAAAAATATAACTAATGAAAGTATAATACACTATGATCAATTGATTAAAATTCCTTTTCAATGTAAACAAATAACGATATCAAAAAAAAATGCATCAAATGTTTACGATATTGCAGTATTAATAGGTAAACAGGAATTATATTCTGGTAAACTTATTAATCAAATATTAACACAAAAAGAAATACAAGAGTATGTGACTAATTTATTTCATATATTATACGATGTACGAGAAAAAAAAGAAGTAGCTGGAAAAACATACAATGCAATAATCAGTAAACCGTTTATATATTTTAATGATAAAACAGAGTTATCTTTTTATTATCCTTGTATGAATACAATTGTTACAAAACAAGTAATAAATTCAAATAAAAAAACAGAATTAACGTTACAAAGTGGAAAAAAAGAAGAAGAAATAAGTGATTTTTATAAAATAAAGAGTAAAACAAAATACTTCGTTTTACATACCGCTCATTATGAAGGAAAAACTACAAAACAATGGGCTGAGAAACACAAAGGAAAAGATGCAGGTGTTGCAACAGGTTATATTTGGGGGGATGGTAGCGTTACTTGGTTACCGAACAAATCATTAGAAGAAGAATTTGGCGCTACAAAACAAGAATATGAACAAAAAACAACAACACCTATTAATCAAATTTTAGGTACAATGATTCATATAGAAATGAATTATGACTGTCGGAACAATGGTCATCCTGCTGAAATTCAATATAAACAATTAGCTCAAATTTATTACAATATTTATAAAAAAAATGGACGAAAACTCATTATAGTATCACATAATGAAGTTGATCGTGGTATTACAATGTATAAAGGTAAAAAAAATCCAGGACATACTGATCCATGGAATTTTGATTTACAAAAATTTTATAATATTTTAAGAGATACATATGATATTACTATAATTGAAGGTGTAGATGGTTTAACTATTGAAAGATTTAAGCAAGTTGCTAAATCAACTAATAAAATACATTGGCCACCTGTTTTAAAAGGACCTGTTGAAAATGATTAAAAAACTTCAAATATTTTGTGTTATTTTATTTATGTCTGTTACAAAACTATCTGCTACATCATATGATGGATTATTTGATGTAAAAATCAATGATTGGTATTTTTCTATTCAATGGGGGTTAGATGCAGATTTAGATTATTTGACAGAAAAAACAACTTACTATAAAATTTTGAGTTTAATTAATAATAATTATGAGCTTTTCGAAAATCTAACTGACAGTTTAGTTTTTGATGTAAGTAGTCAATCTGATGAGATAAACTATTATTTAAATGAAAATGAAGCGGTAACTTTAAGTTTTAATAATGAATTTGAATTTATAGACTGCATTTATAAACAATTATTGGTACAATATAATTTGAAAGAAACATCTAGTTTTTTTTATTTATATTCATTAAGAGTTCCAATAGAAGATGATGATGTTTATAAATTCCAAGCTCAAATTAATTTTAATTCATTTACTGAAATCAAAAATGGTTTTTATATATATTACTTTTTAGATTTAACACAAATGAAGAGAATAAATCAAAAAAAATATAAGATGTTTAAACAAAAAATAACAATTAAATAATTTGGAAATTAATTGAAAGTAATTCACTGCTAAAAAAATGAGGTATAATGAAAAAAAATAAAATAATTAGCATATTCTTTCTAATATTTCTTTTTCAAAACATATATGCGCAAACTGAAAAAATAATTATTGATAAAGAGAGTGAATATTATTTACAAATAGATAAAGATAATTGTCTAAAAATTATTATTTCGGATTCTTCTAATAAAACTTCAAAAATTATAAATTTTTATAAAAACAATGGCGATAATTCATTTTTATATATTGGTTCAATGGAATCAATATCATTAGAAATGGGAGATTATGGCGAAGGATTACAATTTATATATAAAAGCAATAATTTTATTGTAATACAACAAAGTTTTGGAATAGGCAGAAATCTTATAATTTCGAGATTGTATTTAGATTTTGAAAATGAGAATACTATTAAATTAATAAAATATACAGAGGAACATATTAACAGATTTGACATAGATAAAGAATTTACGGAAATTGAATATCAAATTCCAAATAATATTTATTTAAATGATATTACAAGTAATTTTGTTTATAATTTACATCAAAGCAAGAAGCAATAAAACCTGATTTCCCCCGTGCCCCCAAGAGCGGCTGGCGCCTTTTATCAGCTCTGAAGTAAAGCGGTGGCCGGAAGCGGAATTTTCGAGAATTGAGGAAAAATGCGCTCTAAAGAGCATGTCTGTTGCAGATTAAATCTAAAAGCGCTCTGGATTTTTTGTGTTACTGATTTTTTTATCAAAGTCTTTGAATTACTTTGAGTGGTGTATTTTTTTATAAGTTCTCTTTTCTCAAAATCTATCTTTTGCATATCTAATTATAATTGAAAATTTTATCAGATTGAGAGTTAAAAATGTATTCAAAACTATGCCGAAGAATTCAGTATAAAATCATTATAACATAATGAAATAAGCTGAAGATTCGGCATAGTTTTTTCTTCGGTATAATCTGCATGCAAAATCATATGTCTTTTACCGTGTGAATTACGTGAGTTATGGCGCCGGTGATTATTGTTTCACCTTTGATATTGTAGACGCGTCCCAGAACAAAATGTCCATCTAATTCATAGACGACA
>Ga0256407_10003864_pt1 | contig 25903 bp, 26 predicted proteins | sample RumenRJG_04DNA_FD_193489 | JGI IMG/M metagenome (GOLD analysis project Ga0256407, IMG submission 193489) | Bovine rumen microbial communities from Lethbridge, Alberta, Canada - RJG_04 | ecosystem: Host-associated > Mammals > Digestive system > Stomach > Rumen | place: Canada: Alberta... | reverse complement strand
TTGCCGCTTCCGTGTTCAGCAGGAAATCCTTATCCAGAAATGCTTTCATTTTCTTTTTCCTTTCACTGCCCTGTCGTTACCGTTTCACCCGGGCGCTGCCGTTCTTCATGATGGATTCCACTTCCTCCCGGCTCGCCATACTGGTGTCCCCGGGCGTGGTCATCGCCAGCGCGCCGTGCGCCGCGCCGTAGTTCACCGCCAGCTCCGGATCGCCCGTCGTCATCAGGCCGTACACCAGGCCGGACGCGAAGGAGTCCCCGCCGCCCACGCGGTCCAGGATTTCCAGGTTGTCATAAGCTTTTGACATATAAATTTGGCCATCCGCCCGGCAGATCGCCTTCCAGTCGTTCACCGTCGCGGTCTTCACCGTCCGCAGCGTCGTGGCGATCGCCTTGAAGTTCGGGTACTGCTTCGCCGCTTCCGCGATCATCTTGTAGTACCCGTCCAGGTTCAGTTCCTTCAGGTTCTCGTCGTTGCCTTCCACCTGCAGGCCCAGGCAGGCCGTAAAGTCTTCCTCGTTGCCGATCATCACGTCCACGTATTTCGCGACTTCCCGGTTGACCTCCCGGGCCTTCTCCAGGCCGCCGATCGCCGACCACATGGACGGCCGGTAGTTCAGGTCGTACGATACCACGGTGCCGTACTTCTTCGCGGCCTTGCACGCGGCGATCACCGTCTCGCAGCTCTGTTCGCTCAGCGCCGCGTAGATCCCGCCCGTATGCAGCCAGCGTACGCCCAGCTTCCCGAAGATATATTCGAAGTCAAAGTCTTCCGGCGTCGCTTTGGAAATCGCGGTGTTGGCGCGGTCGGAGCAGCCCACGGCGCCCCGGATCCCGAAGCCGCGCTCCGTGAAGTTCAGGCCGTTCCGGCAGATCCGGCCGATCCCGTCCGTCTTTTTCCAGCAGATCAGGCTCGTATCCACGCCGCCCTGTTCGATCAGGTCCTTCAGCAGTTTGCCGACTTCGTTGTCCGCGAAAGCGGTCATCACGGCGGTCCGGAGCCCGAAGCACTTGTGCAGGCCGCGAACCACGTTGTATTCGCCGCCGCCTTCCCAGGCCTTGAATTCCCGCGCCGTCCGGATCCGGCCCTCGCCGGGGTCCAGCCGCAGCATGATCTCGCCCAGGGATACCGCGTCATAGCGGCACTCTTCCGCCGGTCTCAGATTCAGATTCATCGTTTCTTACCCCCTGATCTCTTTCACGATTCCCGCGGCTTCCCGCACCAGCTGTTCGATCTCGTCGAACTTTCCTTCCTTGACCAGCTTCCCGCTGACCATCCAGCTGCCGCCGCACGCCACGATCCGGTTATACGCCAGGTAATCCCGCACGTTCGCCGCGTTGATGCCGCCGGTCGGCATGAAGTTCACGCCCACGTACGGCGCCGCCAGGGCCTTGATCATCTTCAGCCCGCCCGCCGGCTCCGCCGGGAAGAATTTCAGCACGTCCAGCCCGAACTGCAGCGCCGCTTCGATCTCCGTCGGCGTGCACACGCCCGGGGTCATCGGCACGCCCTTTTTCAGCACGTATTCCGTCACCTTCGGGTTGAAGCCGGGGCTCACGATGAACGTCGCGCCCGCGTCGATCGCCCGGTCCGCTTGTTCCGTCGTCAACACGGTCCCCGCGCCGATGATCATCTCCGGGAATTCCCGGGCCATGCGCCGGATGGATTCCTCCGCCGCGTCTGTCCGGAAGGTCACCTCCGCACAGGGCAGTCCGCCCTTCACCAGGCGCTCCGCCAGCGGCAGCGCGTCCTCCGCGTTCTCCAGTACCACCACCGGCACGATACCCAGCTGCTGCAGTTTCTTCATCATTTCGGTCATTCCGGTTTCCTCTCTTTCACGTTGTTCCGGCCTCCGCTCCCGCATCCTGCGGGCCTGTGGCGCTTCAGTCCAGGTATTTCTTCAGGGTCTCCCGTACGGCGCCCGGGCCTTTGATCTCCTCCAGGAAGTATCCGGTGATCCTCTCGCCCAGCCCGCAGCGGGTCAGGTCACTGCCGAAGATCATGGAATTGGACAGGATTGGCTTCAGCTTGTCCCCGCAGGTCTCCGGCTTTCCGAGTTCGATGCCGGCCAGCATGCCGCGCAGCTCCTCCAGCAGCGGATCCCCGGACAGCGCCATGGTGTTCCCCTCGTCATCCACGCCCAGCAGGTACCGGAACCATCCGGCAATTGCCAGCGGCAGGGCCACCAGCTGGTCCATGGGACGCTTCTCTTCGATATAGCTTTTGATGGTCTCGCCGAAGCGGATGCCCACCTTCTGGGAGGTGTCGGTGGCGATGCGCTGCGGTGCGTCCGGCATAAAGGGATTGGGCAGCCGTTCCTCCACCACCTCGTCGATGAAGGCCTTCGGGCTCAGGATCCCGGGATCCGTCACGACCGGCAGTCCTTCCCGGTAGCCCAGTCGGCGGATCAGCTTCACCAGGTCCTCATCCTTCATCTCTTCCCGGATCAGGGTGTAGCCCAGCAGGCATCCGTACACCGCCAGCGCGGTATGCAGCGGATTCAGGCAGGTTGTCACCTTCATCCGTTCCGTCTTGTTGACTGTCTCCCGGTCCGTAAAGTATACGCCGGCCTTCTCCAGCGGCGGGCGCCCGTTCGGGAATTTGTCCTCCACCACCAGGTACTGGGCCTTTTCCGCGTTCACAAACGGCGCCACGAACGTCCCGCGGGGCGTCTGCAGCGGCGCCACGGCTTCGATCCCCGCCTCTTCCAGCATGCGCTGGACCTCCGGCGCGGGCCGGGGAGTGATCTTGTCGATCATGCTCCAGGGGAAGGATACCTGGCTCTCGTCGGACAGCCATTTCACGAAGTCCTTCGGAACGAAGCCCTTCACCTGCCAGGCGCGGGCCACTTCCAGGATGCTTCCCTGCAGCTTCTCTCCGTTATGGCTGCAGTTGTCCATGCTCACCACCGCCAGCGGGGTCTTCCCGTTCAGGTAGCGGTGGTACAGCAGCGCCGTCACGATCGTCATGGCGTGGCGGGCCTTCTCCGGCCCGTTCTCCAGGTCCTCCGCCACCACCTTCAGGTAGCTGCCGTCGATCTGCCGCAGGGCGTAGCCCTTCTCGGTGATCGTGAAGCTGATCATCTGCAGGGACGGTGCCGCGAAGGCCCGCTGCAGCCGGGCATAGTCTTCCTTTTCCCCGGGCTGCGCCACGACCGCTTCCGATACGGAGGCCACGATTTCCTTGTCGATGGTCGCGTCCGCGTTCAGTGTCACGCTCAGCGTCAGGTTGTCGTACCCGCCGTAGATCATCCGGATGTTATCCACGTCGAAAGTGTCCGCCGCGATGATGCCGCGGTCCGCGAGGCCGGCGTCCAGCAGCCGCTGCTGCAGCACGGCGATAAAGGCCCGGAAAATATTCCCCGCGCCGAAATGCACCCACAGGGGAGCTTCATTGGTCTTCTCCCGCATGGCCTGTACGTCAAATGCCGGCAGGCGTACGCCCGTCTTTTCCCAGCCGGCACGGTCCTTCAGTGTCTCCAGGCTTACCCTCATAGTTTTTCCGTTCCTTCCCTTTTATTCTCCGCTTCTCACTTTTTCGCGTTCTTGTCGATTGCTTCCCACAGCCCGTTCAGGTAGGCCACGCCCAGGGCGCGGTCGTACAGGCCGTAGCCGGGGCGTCCCTGTTCGTCCCAGATCATGCGCCCGTGGTCCGGACGGATGTAGGTATCCGGGCAGGTCTCATAGATCGCCTTCATGATCTCGTAGACATCCAGGTCGCCGGTGCAGGACAGGTGGGATGCCTCCCGGAAATGGTGGTACCCCAGGTACTTGACGTTCCGCACGTGCATCGCGCCGATCCGGTTCATGCTGCCGAAGTGGCGGATCGCGGCGGGAATGTCGTTGTCCGGGTTGGAGCCCAGCGAACCGGTGCACAGGCACAGGGTGTTGGCGGGGCTGTCATGCAGCTTCACCATCTTGTCGAAGTCCTCCTGGCTGTGGGTGATCCGCGGCAGGCCGAAGATCGGCCACGCCGGATCGTCCGGATGGCAGGCCATGCGCACGCCAACCTCTTCGCATACCGGGATCACAGCGTCCAGGAAGTACTTGAAGTTCTTCCGCAGGCCGTCCGGGGTCATCCCCTCGTACTGCTTCAGGGTCGTCTCCAGCAGGGCCAGCCGTTCCGGCTCCCAGCCGGGCAGGGAGAATCCCTTGCTGCCGGCCGCCGTCCGCCGCACGATTTCCAGCGGGCCCATCTCGCCCAGGTCCTTCTCGTCGAAGTACAGGCTGTTGCTGCCATCCTCCGGGATGATCCGGGCCAGGTCCGTGCGCAGCCAGTCGAACACCGGCATGAAGTTGTAGATGATCACCTTCACGCCGTGCTTTGCCAGCATCCGGATCGTGGAGATGTAGTTTTCAATGTATTCGTCCCGCCGTCCCAGGCCGGTCTTGATGTCTTCGTGCACGTTGACGGACTCGATCACTTCGATCTCGAGGCCTGCCTCGTTCACTTCCTTTTTCAGGGCGGCAAATTCCTCTTCCGGCCAGTCGACGCCGGCCGGCTTGTCCAGCAGGCCCATCAGGCCGGTCATGCCGGGAATCTGTTTGATGTACTTCAGCGGGATGGGATCGGACTGGCTTCCGTACCAGCGGAATGTCATTTTCATGGCTCAAATCCTCCAAAACACGGGCGCCCGGAGGTTCCGGGCACCCGCGGAATCAATAGTTTTTTCAGACGCTGTATCCGAACAGCTGCGGCAGCCACAGGCTGATCTGCGGAATGAACGTGATCAGCAGCAGCGCGGCGACCATGCACAGGTAGAAAGGCATCGTGGCGCGGACCACTTTTTCCATCGGACGCTTCGCCACCGCGGAACCGATGAACAGCACCGCGCCGACCGGCGGGGTCAGCAGGCCGATACCGCAGTTCAGCACCACCATGATACCGAACTGGATCGGGCTGATCCCGATGGAGGTGGCCACGGGCAGCAGGATCGGCGTGGCAATCAGGATGATCGGCGCCATGTCCATGATCATGCCCAGCACCAGCAGGATCACGTTCAGCAGCAGTGCGGTCACGATCGGGCTGCTGGAGATGCTGGTGATCAGCGCGGCCGCCTTGGCGGGCACGTGCAGGTTCGTCAGGCAGTAGCCGAACGCGCCGGACATGGCGATCAGGATCAGTACGATGGCCAGGGTGTCAATGCAGCTCTCGAAGCTCTTCCAGACGCCCTTCCAGTTCAGTCCCTTGTAGATGAACACGGAAACGAACAGCGAGTAGAGGACCGCGATGGCGGCGGACTCGGTGGCGGTGAACACGCCGCCCACCACGCCGACGACCACGATCAGCACCGCCAGCAGGGCCCAGATGCTCTTGCCCAGCTGCTTCACGAAGTTCTTCAGGGAGAACCTTTCTCCCTTGGGGTAGTTCCGTTTCACCGCGATGATATAGGAACCCACCATCAGGGCGATGGCCAGCAGGGCGCCGGGCAGGTAACCCGCCATGAACAGCGCGCCTACGGAGATTCCGCCGGCTGTGGTGGCGTAGATGACCATGTTATGGCTCGGCGGAACCAGCAGTCCTTCGCACGAGGAGGTGATCGTCACCGCGGTCGAGAAGTCCACGTCGTACCCCTCGTCCACCATCATCGGGATCAGGATGGAGCCCAGGGACGCCGTATCCGCGGCGGCGGAGCCGGAGATCCCTCCGAAGAAGTAGGAGGCCACGATGTTCACCATGGCCAGGCCGCCGCGCATCCAGCCCACCAGGGAGTTGGCCAGCGCGATCAGCTTCTCCGAGATGCCTCCCGACCCCATCAATACCCCCATCGTGATAAAGAACGGGACCGCCATCAGGCTGAAGGACCATACGCCGCGCACCATCTGCATCGGCAGGACGCTCAGCTTCTGTCCGGGCATGGAGAGCAGGCACAGCACCGTGGAGATGCCTACCGAGTAGGCGATCGGGAAACGCAGGAAAACCATCAGCAGGAAACTGCCGAGCAGGATAATTGTCGATAAGGTTTCAGCATCCATTATGCCTGCGCCTCCTTCTGTTCAGTCTTGGATACGAAGAATTCCTCGATCCGGAGGAACACCTGCTCGATCTCGAAGATGATCATGCTCACGCCGGCAATGGCGACGGGCAGGTACATCCAGATCTGGCTCAGGTTCGGAAGGGAGGAATACTTCGCGAATTTCGCGATATTGCCGGTGGGTTTGATCACGTCCAGTCCTTCAACCAGCAGCAGCACGCCCAGGGCCATCACCGCGAGGTCCGCCAGCAGGTCCAGGGCCAGCAGCACCTTCTTCGGCAGGTATTTGTCAAAGGCCGTCATCCGGATATGGCTGCGCTTGCGGATCGCCAGCGTCGCCGAGAGCACCGCCATGTAGACCATCAGGGTCAGGACCATTTCCTCGCCCCAGTGCGGGGCGGTAAAGAAGGGGAAATAGCGCCCTGCCACAACGATTGAGGTGATGATGATATCCCCGATCAGCAGCAGTTTGCAGATAAAGAGCATGATCTTGTACGTCCAGTCGTAGACGGGCTTGATCTTCTCCAGTTTCTTAAAAATCGTTGGCATTCAGGAAGCCTCCTTGGTGTCTCATGTTCGGGAGGAAAAACCCGCGGGGAAAAACACGAATCGGGGGCGCAGGGGTAAGGCCCTGCACCCCCAATGGGTTCAATTCCGGGTTGCCTTTTGATTCAGCGGATCAGTCCAGGCCCACGATCGCTTCGTAGATGTCTTCCATGCCGGCGATGTTGGCGTTCAGGACGTCCTTGGTAGCTTCCTTCCAGATGGTCTTGTCTTCGACTTCGTTAATGGTGCAGCCCATTTCGATCAGCTTGTTGTAAGCGTCTTCCTGGCGGGCGATAACGGACTTCTCGCATTCAGCCATCGCGTAATCCGCGGCTTCCTGCACCCAGGCTTTCTGTTCGTCCGTCAGCTTGGCGAAGCAGGAGTCGGTGGCGATCAGTTCGATGGTGCCCAGGGTGTGGCCGTCACGGAGCATGTAGGGAGCCACTTCCTGGAAGGAGTTGGACAGGTAGTTGGTGATGGGCTGCTCGGCGCAGTCCACAACGCCGGTCTGCAGCGCGCTGTACAGTTCGGTGAAGGAAACGGGGGTGAACGCGGCGCCCAGGCCCTGCAGCAGGCCGGTCATGATCGGGTCGTCGGACACGCGGATCTTCAGGCCCTTCAGGTCGTCGATCGTCTTGATGTCGACCTTGGAGAAGAAGTGGCGGTAGCCCTCTTCGCCGTAGGCCAGGCCGGTCCAGGGCTGGCCGACTTCCTTGGCTTCAGCCAGGAATTCCTTGGCCAGGTCGCTCTTGGTGAACTTCCAGTAGTGCTCTTCGCTGTTGAAGACGTAGGGCAGGGTCAGGAACACGCTCTTCTTGGCACCGTACTGGTTCAGTGCGAAAGCGGAGATACGGACGATGTCCACGGAGGTGTCGCCGCCCAGGATGTTGGCCAGGACGTCTTTTTCCGGTCCCATCACGCCGCCGCCCTGCAGGTCAACGAGGATCTCGCCGCCGGACAGTTCTTCGAGCTTCGTTTTGAAAGCCCAGGCCACGTCGCTGACGACGGAGCCGCTTTCGTTGTTCTCTTCCAGGGTCGCGGGAACGGGGTTCACTTCAGCATAGGTCAGGGTAATCGGATCCGCGAAAGCGGCCGTGCAGCCCAGGACCAGGGTCAGGGCGAGCAGGATACCAAGCAGTTTCTTCATGGGGATGCCTCCTTATTCAATTACGGATGATTCGTTCTTCATCCTTTTGATGGTATTATTGAACCATATTTTTGCCAGTAAGTACATGGTTCGAACATTCATAATATATTGCAAAAAGCATCAATATATGTATAATGAGGGCAAATAGATTGCGGAAAGAAGTTGTAAATATCATGGACCGTGCGTACATCTCCGCCTTCAACATATTGCAGAATATGCAGAGCGAGGATATTGAGGTCTATCACTACTGTGATTCGGCCACCTTCGGCGTGCCTCCCCACCGGCATGATTTTTATGAGCTTTACTGCATCCTTTCGGATGGGTATATTTATCATATCGAGGACAGCCGCTATGACCTGCGCCCGGGTTCCCTGATCCTGGTCCCGCCCGGCAAGACCCACTGGCCGGAGCTGGAAGGCCCGCCCCGGGATATCGAACGGATCGTCCTCTGGCTGAATCCGGAGTTCATCGCTTCCCTCTCCATCTTCCTACCCAAAACCCTGGGCACCATGGGCACCAACATCCAGGGGGAGCACATGATCGTTCCGGATCCGAAGACCTACCAGGTCATCCTGAACCTGCTGTATTCCCTGCTGTATGAGAAGAACCGCGCCGACGCGGACAGCCAGTACCTGTGCCACCTGATCCTCTCCCAGCTCCTGATCCATATCAGCCGGGTGCTCAACCAGCGGCGCAGGCCGCCGGAGGATCCGGGCACCCGCTACGGGGAGATCATGAAGGTGCATGAGTATATCAACGCCCACTACCGTGATCCCCTGAGCGTCAACGGGCTTGCGGAGATGTTTTTCCTGGACAGGAATACCATGACCCGGCAGTTCAAGCGGATCATCGGTATGACGCCCGGGGATTACATCCGCAGGAAGCGCCTGGAAAACGCCCGCGAGCTGATCCGCCAGGGCTACAGCGTCCAGCAGGCGGGATACTCCAGCGGTTTTACGGATTACAGTGCCTTTTTCCGCGCCTTCCGGCAGTATTTCGGGATCTCCCCCGGCGAACTGTCCGGCCGCCGCGGAAAACACACAGAACAGGAAAGCGGGGAATAAGTCATGGAACTGGACTATACGGATATTACGGTCTCTGCGAAGCTGGATGAAAAAACCTTTAAACGCTTTGCGCGTTTTGATATGCTCATCCTGCGGAAAAAATGGATCCGCCCCGCCGTGTTTTCGCTGATCCTGGTGGCTTTCGCCTTCATTGCCCTGCTGCTCCGGAAGGAACAGTCCGGGCTGATCGCCGCCGTGCTTCTGGCTGTGGGGATCGGGCTCCCCCTGGTCTATATCGGCACCTTCCTCAGCCAGGTCAACATGCAGGCCGCAAGGGCAAAGCTGAAGCCTGCCCGGCCGGTTTATTCCGTAACCATGCGGGACGAAGGCGTCCGGATCGTGAACGACCAGAAAGCGGAAGCGCCCCAGGAAGTATCCTGGGACTCCGTCCATAAAGCCTTCCGGAGGAAGGGCTGTATTTACCTGTACGTAACCCCCGCAAAGGCGTTCCTGCTTCCCGACAGGCAGGCGGACGCCCCCGACCATGAAGTCTGGAACTACCTGGTGAAGCATCTCGGTGCCGCCAGGTGCAAAGAAGGAGGATTGTTCTGATGAAAGGTTTTGTAAAGTATCACAGTGACGCGGGCCTCATTCCGCTGGGCGGCGGAACGGCCCGGAGGATTCTCGCCCACAATGAGTCCCTCATGGCGGTGGAGGTTTCCTTCGAAACCGGTTCGGAGGGAGCCCTGCACACCCATCCCCATACGCAGATGAGCTATGTACTTTCCGGTTCCTTCCGCTACAGCGTGGAGGGGGAATCCGTCGTCCTGAATCCCGGGGATTCCATCGTGGTTCCCTCCGGCCTGGAGCACGGAACCGTCTGCCTGGAAAAAGGCGTCCTCCTGGATGTCTTTACCCCCCGGCGCGATGATTTCCTCGACGCCTGACCTGTTCCGCAGCATGCAAAAAACCGCCGTCCGGCGGTTTTTTGCGTTTTTTTGCTTCCGTCCCGCGCCGTTCCCCGCTTCCGGTTCCCGGAAAAAGATTCGCCGTCCTTCTGGCAAAAAAAGGAAGGAATGGTGTATAATAAAGAAAAGGTTTTGTTTCCTGGATACAGCATCATATTTTCGGAAGGAGACCCGCCGGAATGATTACAAATGACAAGGGCATTGTGGAATTGAAGCACCATATCCTCCGTGAAGTCTGCCGCCTCGCCTGGGAAGGCCGCCTGACCCCGGACAACTGCGAGCGGCTCATCCTGGATATCATCCCCGGCCCGGGCCCGCGGTACCGCTGCTGCATTTACAAGGAGCGGGAGATCGTCCGCGGCCGGATCCGCCTGGCTATGGGCCTTGCCCCCGATGTAAGCAGCGGTTCCCGCAATGTGGTGGCGGTGATTCCCGCCGCCTGCGACGACTGCCCGATCCAGGATTATATGGTCACGGATATCTGCCGTTTCTGCCTTGGCAAGGCCTGCCTGAACGCCTGCCGTTTCGGCGCCGTCTCGCCCGGCGACACCCGCATGCGGATCGATCCGGCGAAGTGCAAATCCTGCGGCATGTGCGCGAAAGCCTGTCCCTACGGTGCCATCGTCCATACGGAACGGCCGTGCAAGAAGGCCTGTCCGGTGAACGCCATCACCTATTCCGAATCCGGGATCTGCGGGATCGATGATGAGAAATGCGTCCACTGCGGCCATTGCATCCACAGCTGTCCCTTCGGCGCGATCGGTTCCCGGATCTTTGCCGTGGATATCATCCGCGACATCCTGCAGGGGAAGCAGGTCTATGCCATGTGCGCCCCTGCCACGGAAGGACAGTTCGGGAAGGATATCTCCATGGCCGCCGTCCGCTCCGCCCTGGTGAAGCTTGGATTCGCCGGCATGGTGGAAGTCGGCCTGGGCGGGGATATGACCGCCGCGTATGAAGCGCTGGAGTGGATCGAGGCAAAAAAAGAAGGGCGGAAGATGACCACATCCTGCTGCCCCGCGTTCATTTCCATGCTGCGCCGTCATTTTCCCGAGGAATACCGGAAATATAAGTCAAACACCGTCAGTCCGATGGTTGCGGTCTCCCGGTACCTGAAGCACCTGCATCCGGACTGCGTCACCGTGTTTATCGGCCCGTGCATCGCCAAGAAGGGGGAAACCCTGAACGAGTTCATTGCGGACCGGCCCGATTACGCGCTGACCTACGGCGAGATCGTCGCCATGCTGGATTCCCGCGGCATTGCCATCGAACCCGTGGAGGATTCCTACCAGGAGGCGTCCGTTTTCGGCAAGCAGTTTGCCGCCGGCGGAGGCGTCGCCGCCGCCGTCCTGCAGGTCATGAAGGAGCTTGGCGAGGATACTTCGGATATCCGTCTCCTGCAGTGCTCCGGCGGGGAGGAATGCAGGAAGGCGATGACGCTGCTGAAGGCCGGAAAGCTGCAGGAGGATTTTGTGGAAGGCATGATGTGCCCCGGCGGCTGTATCGGCGGTCCCTCCAGGCACCAGGCGGAAGCCCAGGTCCTCCGCGACCGCAAAGAACTCCTGGCCGCGGCGGATGACCGCCGGATCCTGGAGAACCTTGAAAAATACCCCCTGGAGGAATTCTCCATGTTCCGGGACGGACACCTGGATCCCGCTGTCTCCCCCTTCAGGGAAAAAGGCTGATTCCTCCTGCCCGGAGGGTTATGCTTCTCCCGCGGGCAGCCAGGCGTCCTCCCCGCCCAGCACGCGCGGGATCGTGATGCCGGCTGCCTCTTCGTCGGTCAGCCGCCGCTGTGCCGGATGCCGGGTCCGCTGGTCCGCCCGTGCGCCGGTGGTACGCCATTCCCCGCAGCGCCCGGTCACGACCCGCTCCCCGTCCCAGTCCGCGAAGCCCTCCGGGGCCACATGCTCATCCATTTCGCACTCGAGGAACACGGTCCTGGCGTATTTCCGCCAGGGCCTTCCCAGGAAGCCTGCGCCTGCTTCACAGGCCCCCGTCAGCAGGCACCGGTGGAAAACGAAGCCGAAAGGCTGCTGTTCGCCGGTATTGGCCGCCGTGTACCATCCCCCGCGTTCATTCATGAACAGGGTGCATTTTTCAAACCAGCACCGGTACGGTCCGAAGATAAAGTCAACGTCCCCGCGGATCAGGCAGTTCTCAAAGTACTGCCGTCCCCGGGTCAGGGGCCCGTCCTCCACCCGTTCCGCCTGCTCCGCGCTTCCGGTCCGGCGGCCGATATCCTCTTTCACGTTGGGCAGGCGGACCGGCCCGCAGAACAGCGTATCCTGGTGCGCGTCCAGCGTGCAGGTCCGCCAGATTCCCCGGTCTCCCGCCGCGTAGACGGCCACAGCCTGTCCGACGGTCCGGCCGTCCCCGGCGTCGTTGCGGATCGTCAGGTTTTCCACCGTCACGTCCCGGCCGGTGGTCATCAGCGTGGAGGAAAGAAAGGTCCCCTTCTCCGTTCCGTCCGCGTACCGGTCTTTTGCGCATCCGTTCCAGGCGATGACGGTATGCTCCCGGTCCTCTCCCTGCAGGAGGACATGGTCCTTCTGGATGACGATCTTTTCCCTGTATTCCCCCGCGCGGACCAGGATGTGCCCGCCTTCCGCCGGAAGCGCGTCAACCGCTTCCTGGACGGATGTAAAGCTGCCGCTTCCGTCTTTTGCAACAATGATCATATGCTCTCCCGCTCCTTTTTTTGTTTCCGTTTTCCGGCCTCCGTATTTTCGCCCGGCACCCTGCGTACCGCCGGCCGGCGGTATGCCTTACGGCCTGCCGGTTCTGTCCGCTTGTTTTCCGCCGGATCCCATGATACAATTCCGTCAGAAGGATTTCCCGTTTCCCGCGCGTTACAATCCCCGCCATCTGCAGGACCGGAGGTTTTATATGAACGATATCACCTATGTCGGCAAGCACACCGTCATATATACGGTTTCCCGGCATGCCCATGAAAGCTGGGAATTCGTTTACTGCACCTATGGCTCCGGAACGTTCCTTTTTGATGACCGCAGCCTTGACTACCGCGAGGGCGACATCGTCATCATCCCGCCCATGACGCCCCATTCCAACGCCAGTACGGACGGGTTCCGGAACATCCATATCAACATGGTCTCCCCCGCCCTGTCCTTCTCCTCGCCGCTGGTCATTTCGGACGATTCCAACCATTTCCTGCTGGACGCGTTCAATGCGGTCTTTTTCCATTTCTACTCCGACCGGAAGGAGGCCGCCCCCCTGCTGTCCGTATACGGCGACCTGATCAGCTGCTACCTCGCCGCCTACCGGACAGGACAGGCCCTCACGCCCATCGTCGCCAGGATTGAGAACAACATCATCTCCAATTATGCCGACAGCACCTACGAGCTGGATACCTACCTGCATTCCCTGCCCTTCAGCTATGATTACCTGAGGAAGCTGTTCCAGAAGGAACTGGGCGTCACCCCGCACCGGTACCTGGTGGACAAACGGCTGAAGCTGGCCGCGGAGCTGCTCGTCAACGACGCCAACGCAGGGGCCCGCACCATTGCGGACATTGCCCCGCTGTGCGGGTTCAGCGACCCGCTGTATTTTTCCAAAATGTTCAGGAAAAAGTACGGAACCGCTCCTCGCAATTACCTGGAATCCAGGCTCAGCGGCAGCGTCCCGGAGCATGACAGCGACCGCATGAAGGTCCGCCTGGACTGATCCGCTTCCCCGCTTCCGGAGATTCTTCCGCAGAAAGGACTGCATCCCTTGTTCGAAAGCTTTCTCGTCGCCCTCAATGCGGTGGCCCCCTTCCTGGTCCTGCTGTCCGTCGGCTTCCTGGCCGTCCGGACCGGACTGACGGACCGCGCCTTCATGAACCGCCTGAACGCCCTGAATTTCAGGCTCTTTTTCCCGTTCCTGATGTTCAATAATGTCTACAGCGCCAGGCCGGAGGATCTTCCTTCCCCGGCGCTGATGATCTTCGGCCCGGTTTCCGTCCTCCTGCTGATTGCCGTGCTCCTGGCCGTGGTCCCCCGGATTGTGAAGGAGAATCCCCGCCGCGGCACCATCATCCAGGCGGTTTTCCGCAGCAATTTCATTATCTACGGCATTCCCCTGACCGCCTCCGTTTTCGGGCCGGAACGCTCTTCCGTCTGCGGGATGATGGTCATGATCATGGTCACGCTGTTCAATACTGCGGCGGTCACCGTGCTGGAAATCTTCCGCGAGGGCGGGCGCGTCCGGCCGAAGCAGCTCCTGCTGGGCCTGGTCCGGAATCCCCTCCTGCAGGGCTGCGCCGTCGGCCTGCTGTTCTACCTGCTGCGGGTCCGCCTGCCGGATTTCATCGCTTCCCCGGTTTCCTCCCTGGCGTCCCTCGCGACCACCCTGGCGATGATTGCCCTGGGCGCGAGCCTGGTCTTTGAGGATCTGAAGAAGAACCGGAGGACCATTACGGCAGTGCTCGTCCTGCGGCTGGTGCTGCTGCCGCTTATCATGCTTCCGCTGGCCTGGCTCCTGGGCCTCCGCGGCGTGGAGCTCTTCCTGGTCCTGATGATCTTCGGCACGCCGGTGGCCACCGCGTCCTATCCCATGGCGCAGAATATGGGCGGGGACGGCCAGCTGGCCGGCCAGCTGGTCTTTGTCAGCACCGTTGCCTCCCTGGGCACGGTTTTCCTCTTCATTTATGCGATGTCCCGGCTGGGCCTGCTCGCCTGACCGCCGGGGAACGGACAAAGAAGGAACCGGTCCCGCCTGTCTCGCGGCGGGGCCGGTTCCTTTTGCTGTTTCCCGGTTTTCAGATCACTTTTTCCGTTTCGCCGTCAAACAGGTAGATGCTCTCCCGCGGAACATAGAAGCTGATTTCCGTATCCGTTTCCGGCGTGTCATGACTGTCAACCTTCAGGATCGCCTGCTGCTCCCCGGAGGTGATGTATACGTTCGTGTTGTCGCCCAGCATCTCGGTCAGTTCCACCCCGGCGCTGATCCGGACCGCGTCCGCCCGCTCCTTCAGGGATACGGCTTCCGGCCGGAAACCAAACACGATTTCCTTTCCCTCCAGGCTGCCGATATCCGGCCGGACCTCCCTCAGGTCCAGCTGCTGGCTGCCGAACGCGATCGATCCGTCCCGGACCGTCCCGCGCGCGAAGTTCATCGGCGGCTCGCCGACAAATCCCGCCACAAACACGTTCGCCGGTTTGAAATACAGTTCATAGGGGGTACCGGTCTGCTGGATGTATCCGTCCTTCATGACCACGATCCGGTCCGCCAGCGTCATAGCTTCCGTCTGGTCGTGGGTCACATAGATGGTGGTCGCGCCGGTTTCCCGGTGGATCTGCGCGATCTCCCCGCGCATGGTCACCCGCTGCTTCGCGTCCAGGTTGCTCAGCGGTTCGTCCATCAGGAAGATGCCCACCTTCCGGATCAGTGCCCGGCCGATGGCAACGCGCTGCCGCTGGCCGCCGGAAAGCGCCCTCGGAAGCCGGTCCAGGTAATCCGTAAGGCCCAGGATCCGGGCGGTGCTCCGCACCCGTTCCTCGATCACGTCTTCGTCGACGCCCTGCAGCGTCAGGCCGAAGGCGATATTGTCGAAAACCGTCATCTGCGGATACAGGGCGTAGCTCTGGAATACCATGGCCACTTCCCGTTCCCGCGGGCTTTTTTCATTGGCCCGCTCGCCGTTGATCAGGAATTCCCCGCTGGAGATGTTCTCAAGACCCGCGATCATGCGCAGCGTCGTGGACTTCCCGCAGCCGGACGGGCCGACAAAGACCACAAACTCACCCTTTTCGATCTCCAGGTTGAAGTTGTGGACCGCGTGAAACCCGTTCGGATAGATCTTGTTGATGTCCTTCAACGTAATGTACATAATCCTCCGGCCTCCTTGAATACCTTTGTCGGTTGGGTCCGCTTATCCCCTCAGGATCTCCGTGTAGCACAGGATGAACGGCGCGACGCCCTTGGCGTCGTTGGCCACCACCGGTTCCGAAATGTAGTACCCGTAGCTCCCGTCCCTGCGCCGGTTGTTCTCCGGACCGAGTCCCGCCACCAGGCAGATTCCGCCCAGTTCCGGTGTTCCGTCCTTCCATGCCAGCCTGCCGAGCAGCCCTTCAAATGTCTTCCGGCCCTGCGTCCGGAAGCGTTCCTCCAGCACGCCCAGCCGGGCGCCCTTGAGCATCGCGAAAGCGATCATCGAGCTTCCGCTGGATTCCAGGTAGTTTCCTTCCCGCCCCGCCTGGTCCGCCACCTGCCAGTACAGGCCGGTCGCCGGGTCGGCGTAGCGCACGATGCTTTCCATCAGTTCCCGGAGGATCCCGGCGATCTCCTGCCTTCCGCCATCTTCCGGCAGCAGTTCGCACAGGTCTGCCAGGGCCACCGAGAACCATCCGATTGCCCGCAGCCAGAAGCTGCGGCTCAGTCCGGTTTCCGGATCCGCCCAGAATGCCTTCCGGCTGGCGTCATATCCGTGGTAGTACAGGCCGGTGGCCGGATCGCGCATCTTTTCCCGCACGGTCCTTACCTGCCGCAGGATGTCCGTATAGTCCCCGTCCCCGAACTCCTTCCGGTACTGCGCTTCAAACGGCTGAGCCATATAGATGCCGTCCAGCCAGACCTGGTCCGGGTAAATCTGCTTGTGCCACCAGGAGCCTTCTTTGGTCCGCGGCTGTTCTGCCAGCAGGGCATGCAGCCGGTCCGCCGCCAGCCGGTATTTTTCCCGGCCTGTCCGTTTGTAGACGGGAAAAAGCACCTTTCCCTCATTGATGTCGTCCAGCTGGCGCTTCTCCGGCTGCAGGGTCAGGATTTCCCCGTCCTCCTGCACAAAATGATCCATCACCGCTGCGGCAAAATCCGCGTACCGGGGGTCGCCGGTAATCTCCGTCAGCTCTGTCAGCGCCTTCAGCATGCACCCGTCGATATAATTCCAGGTGACCGGTTTCCCCTCCCGGATCTTTTCCAGGTTCCAGGCGGTCCTTTCCGGCGTACTCCGGGCGATCAGGTCCAGGATATAGCGGTTGATCCGTTCATACATGATGTTTTACCTGCCTGTCTGCGTCTGAAATGATGCGCTTCAGCATTTGTTTCATTCCGAGGAAGATCAGGTCCCATACGGTCGCAAACAGTCCGAACAGGATCGGTCCGACGCCCACCGGGATCGTGTCCTGCTGCCCGCTCGCCGCCAGCCATACCGCGTTCACCGCGTTGTAGGTTCCGACAATACACGCCAGCAGCACGAAGGCGTAGATCACGTTGAGCGGCAGGCTGATGAATCCCTTTTTCGTCACCATCATCCACCGGTTGTTTCCGCCCGGCGTCTTTTCGTAATACCGGAAAATTTTGTTCACCAGCAGGTCCGTCACAAATCCGAGCCCGAGCCCGGTGATGATCAGCTGGTTTTCCCGGTTCGGCACGACGGTTCCCAGTCCCCACAGGAAAAAGAAGCACACCGCCCCGGCAAACCACCATTTCACCAGGATCACCTTGACCCAGTCGCTCAGGTGGATCTTCGGGCCGGAACGGTATTTGTCCAGTTCCTTCCGGCTCACCTTCGGGCTGTTGGAAACGTCCGCCGTCACCAGGTCGTCCACCGCTTTGGTGTTCAGCCGGTAGTATTCCGCGGCGCTGCGGTCCGGCTCTTTCTCCGGTTTTTTCCGGGCCATCGGTCAGTTGTCCTCCCCGCTGATATCGATCGCGCCCATCTGCTCGTTTGCCTCCACCTCGACGGAGGTGTTGATCTTCTTCAGCAGCGGTTTGTAGACCGGCAGGAGCGCCGTCAGCGCCGCTCCGATGATCAGGATGACCTGGTGCACCTTCAGCATGGACGCGGCCGCCGTGATAAAGCTGTTGGTCCCGGTCGGATCGATGGGATTGGTCTCCCGGGTGATCGCGGCCGTGATCTTTCCGCCGTAATAGATGTCGCAGTAGAAGATGACGCCCGTCATCAGGAACATCAGCACCAGCATCGGGATATTGGTCTTTTTGCGGTGCGGGAACGCGTTCAGGAAGCATACCAGGCTTAGGATCGAAAACAGCATGGTTACGAATCCGGCCAGGCCCATCCCCTGGCCCTGGATCTTTGCCGTCGTGTTCGAAATCTTGGTCAGGTTCAGCGAATAGTACACAAAGGCTGCCGCCAGTACGACCAGTGCGATGGACTGCGGCTTCCGCTTCAGTCCGACCAGCCGTTTCCGGCAGAATTCCCTGATTCCGGCGGGCTGCTTAGCCATTGCTTCCACTCCCTTCGTTCCGGATCGCGCTGGTGGTTTCAGGATCGAAGAAATGCTTCCGCCCGAAACGCATCCCTACGGTATCCCCGTGCCGGTGGTCCGCCCAGCCCTTCAGCTTCGCCGTCAGGTGCTGGCTGTCGCCCATCGTGCCGTGGACCAGCGTGTTCATGCCCAGGTTTTCGTTGGTGACCACGTTCAGCTGCAGCGTCCCGCCGGTGTCCACGTCCTCCGGACGCACGCCCAGGACGACCTCCCTGCCGTAATAGTCCTTCAGTGTTTCCTTTTCCGCGTCCGTCAGTTCGACCTCGAAGCCGTTGCCCTTCAGCCGTCCGTCCTCAAAGCCCATTCCCTGGTAGAAGTTCATCGGCGGCAGGCCGATAAACCCGGCCACAAACATGTTCACCGGCTTGTCGTACAGCTCCAGCGGCGTTCCGATCTGCTGTACATGGCCCATGCTCATGCACACGATGCGGTCTGCCAGCGTCAGGGCTTCCGTCTGGTCATGGGTCACATAGAGCATGGTGGCTTTCAGCCGTTTGTGCAGCAGGAGGATTTCCCGCCGTGTGGCGCCGCGCAGCTTCGCGTCCAGGTTGCTCAGCGGCTCGTCGAACAGGAATACCTTCGGATTCCGCACGATGCTCCGCCCCATGGCCACCCGCTGCCGCTGTCCGCCGGACAGCTGTGAGGGTTTTTTGTTCAGCTGGCTGGTCAGCCCGAGGATCTCCGCCGCGGCCATGACCTTTTTGTGGATCACGTTCGGGTCTTCCTTGCGCAGCGTCAGCGAGAACGCCATGTTCTCATAGATCGTCATGTGGCCGTACAGCGCGTAGTTCTGGAAAACCATCGCCATGTCCCGGTCCTTGGCCGGTGCCTGCGTGATGTCCTTTCCGTCCAGCAGCAGTTTCCCCGCGGAGATATCCTCCAGGCCTGCCACCATCCGCAGCGTCGTTGATTTTCCGCAGCCGGAAGGTCCGACCAGCACGATCAGCTCGCCGTCCCGGACATCCATGTTGAAGTCGTATACAGCCTGGACCTTGTTGTCGTAGATTTTATCCAGGTGCTGCAAACTCAGCTCTGCCATGTTCTTCCTCCCCTCACGCCTGCCCGCCGCTCATCCGTGCCTGGTACGCCTTCAGCGTCCGGCTCCTGGCGAGGTTGATCACCGCGGCCGCGATGCACGCCGCGGAGGACGCGCACAGGTAGATGATGCAGCGGATGAACTGCGCGTCTTCCATCACCTTGACCGTGCCGCCCTGGAGCTCCAGCGAGGCGTTGTGCGCGGACATCGGAAGAATGAAGATCCGGACCACCTGGATCACACCCAGCGCGATCAGCAGCCAGCTGAATCCGGCCTTGTACCGTTTCACGCCCTCGGAAGACAGGAAAGCGAGCAGCATGAAAATCAGGTTGTAGAGAATCGACGCGCCGATCAGGATCGTGTAGTACCAGGATCCCACGTCGGACTCGTAGATGCTCACAAAGTACAGCACGTCGAACAGGATCGCCAGGATTGCCAGGCGGGAGGAAGCGGTATTCTTGATATACTGCATCCGGTCCTGTCTGACGTAACGCTCATCCATTTCCATCATGCGGACACCGCCTTTCCGGCCTCGATCAGCTTCTTTTCCTGCTTCATCAGCCTGATCTTCCAGATTGTATTCAAAACAAGCAGTGCCGCTGCGATCAGTGCGACCGCGAACACCGCAATGTGAATGTCGAACCAGAATGTTGAATCGGTATAGGTCCCCGCGCGGCTCAGGCGGCGTTCCAGGCTCTGGAAGTCCACCGTCGTCAGGTACTGGAGCTTATAGGCCGCAATCTGTCCGTGCGCCCAGGCTGCGGCAGCGATGCAGGCCGCCGTGAACAGGCCGACGGCTGTATAGTTGGCGGCATAGTATTTCCTGCGTGAATGCGTGCCCGTGATCATCAGCAGCACCGCCAGCAGCAGCACGCCGATTCCGGCCTTCAGCAGGTCCTGGTTGAACCCCTGCATATCGTAATAGATCATTGCGCCTTCCACCTTGGCGCTGGAAGGATCATCCGGGTAAGGGATCATGTTATAAAGCATATCATATAGGTCTGTCATCATTCCGAGCGCGTACAGGAATACCAGTACGCCCGCGGCGATGCACAGTAAACAGATGATGCGCTGAAAAGTCATTTGCTTTTTATACATGTCTTTCCTGCCCTCCGATCAAAGCAGGCCTGCCCCGTCCGCCGGGGATCCGGCGGACGGGGCGCCTTTGGTTATACCGGTTGGTTCAGTCTCTTACTGCAGTGTGGCGTAGTAGTCCTGCAGGCGCTGCCAGGCGTCCTGCTTCAGTTCCAGGTACATATCGCCGAACCAGGTTTCCGTCACGGTCTTCGCCGCGTCTTCCGCGCTGGCCAGTCCTTCGCCGCCGAAGCCGCTGACGATCAGGTCGACGAACATGTTCTCGCCGTCCTTGCCCTGGTTGAACTTGCCCTTGGCGGTCAGTTCGGTGTAGCTGTTCAGTTCATCGTTTTCCACCTTGGTGTTGGGCAGGACCGTGGGCACGGAGGTATACCAGGGATTCTCGCAGACCGCCAGTTCGGGGTGCTTGATGGTTCCCAGGCCGATGGCCGTGGAAATCCTTCCGGCGCCTTCCTTGCCGATCTCGTTGGTGCACTGGTATTCAAACGCCTGGCTCTTCACGAAGCTCAGCGTGGAGCCCAGCCATTTGCGGGCGAAGTTCGTGTAGTTGCCCGATGCCAGTTCCTGCAGCTCCTTCGCGGTCTCGTCCGCGATCACGGGCATTTCCTTGCCGTTGAACAGGAAGGTTTCATAGCTTCCGTCGTCCTTGGTCTTGATGAAGGCGTCCGGGCCGTAGCTCATCAGGATCTGGCCCTTCTCGGAGAACGCGTAGTCGATCAGCGCCAGCGCGGCCTTCAGCTTCTCTTCATCGCCTTCAACGCCGGCCTTGGAGATTCCCCAGCCGTCCGTCTTCACGGAACGCCAGGATTCGGTGAACCGCATGTAGTTTCCGCCCTCGGTGCCGTCCTGCCAGCAGGCTACGGGCACCATGGCCGCCATATACTTCTCGCCTTCCTGGAGCTTGGTGCCGTTCATGATGGTCTGGGTCTGGTTGTAGTCATAGCTCATGAATCCCAGGTCATTTTCCAGGTAGTTGCCGCTGTTTACTTCCTCGGTGTTCAGGTAAGCCCTGGAGATCAGGCCTTCCTTCGCCATCGCGTTCATCCGGCCCAGGGCTTCGTAGGCAGCCGTTTCCTGGCGGGCGTCGTGCAGCATGCCGTCGGTGCCGATGTACAGGTAATCCTGGCGAGATTCCATGCCGCGCACGCCGAACAGGTGGCCGGCCAGGCGGAACATGTCAACCCTGCGCTGGTTGTTGTTGTCTTCGCGGGAGAACAGGCCGTACACCAGGTCGGTGCCGTTCAGGGTGTTCGCGTTCGCGACCACGCAGCGCAGCAGCGCCACCAGCTCGTCCGCGTCCCATGCGGCGTTCACGCCCACGAACAGGTCAGACCGCTTGGTGCCGTAGTAGCCGTTGTAAGCCTTGTCGATGTAGTCGCGCAGCATGTTCACCGCGTCCACACCGCTCATGGGGCCGGCGGCGTTCATCAGGGCGACGATGTTTCCGGCCGCGTCATAGTCCTTGGTCACGGTCTCGGTGGCCGTTCCGTCAGCCGTGGGGGTTTCGATCTCGATCTTGCCGCTGGTGGGCATGTAGGGCTCGTAAACGGCTTCCGCGGTGGTGCCGCAGGCTTCCGCCGCAAAGGCGCCTTCGCCGTCCAGCAGCTTCTCCAGCCAGTCAACCCGCATCAGGGGCATCCGCTCGATGTCGTTCACGCCGTCAAAATAGGGGCTGAAGTAGATCGCGCCGGTCTTGGTGTTGCCGGTTACGGACAGCAGGACGATGGGGTTGGCTTCCAGGTAGGCCTTGAAGTTGGGCATCTGGTCCATGTAATCGGCCAGGTTCACGATGCTGCCGGCCTCGCCGAACTCGCTCAGGGTGGAGGCGGTGCCGCTGATCATGTCAACTTCGTTCAGGCGGTCTTTCCAGTAGTCAAACTCTTTGGTGGTGTTGTTTCCCATGTACTTGTCCTCGAATTTGATGCCGAGGATCTTTTCCATCTCAACCCAGGTGGGCTTGAGGTCGCCGGTGTGGTAGGTCACGCCGTCGGCCAGGGTCACGCCTTCGCCGGCCGTTTCGGAATCGAACGCGATGCCGGTCTGCGGGCTGTTGTAACCGGTCGCCATGCGGAGCACGGTTTCGGCGGACGCTCCTGCCGCGATGCAGAGCACCAGGGTCAGGGCCAGGATCAGGGTCAGTACCTTTTTCATGTGGGAATCCTCCTTAAAATGATTTGCGTGTTTTTATCTCCAGGCAGTCTTTCAACTGCGGGAATCCGGGTTCTTACTCCTTGACTCCGCCTACGTTGGTGCCCTTGGCGAAGTACTTCTGGATGAACGGATAAATAATCAGGATCGGGACGATCGAGCAGACGATCAGCGCGTAGATTACACTGTCCGACGCGTACACTTCGTTCCATCCCGCCATGGCCTCCGGATCGGTAAACTGTTCCAGTTTCAGGCGGATGAACACCTGCAGCGGATGCTCGTTCTGGTTGGAGATCATCTGCCGCGCCCAGAAGTAGCCGTTCCAGCGGCTGATCGCGAAGAACAGCGCCACCGTGGCGATCGTGCTCTTGCTCATCGGGATGTAGACCTTGTTCAGCACCTGGAATTCGCTGGCGCCGTCCACGATCGCGGCCTCCTCGATCTCGGAGGGAACGTTCTCGAACGCGTTCCGCAGCAGGATGATGTTCATGGCAGCCATGCCCATCGCGATGACCACCAGCCACTTGTCGTCCGTGATCCCGATGGAGTTGAACACATCCTTTGTCGCCAGGTAGTTCAGGTACTGCGGTACAATGCCCGCCGCGAACCACATCGTGAAAACCAGGTAGAAGTTGAATACTTTCCGGAACAGCAGCCGTTTCTTGCTCAGCGCGTACGCGCCGAGGATCGCCACGCCCAGCGCCCAGACCGTTCCGTAGAAGGTCAGGAACAGGGTGTTGGAATACGCGTTCCAGAACATGTTGTCGTTGAACATGCGGCTGAAGGCGTCAAACTGGATGTCCTTCGGCAGCAGCACAATCTTTCCGTATTCCACGGCATGCCGTCCGCTCACCGACGCGCTCAGCGCGTAGAGGAACGGATACAGGCACATCAGCGCGAATGCCGTCAGGAACACATAGCTGATGATCCGGAAGATCAGTTCGGAGATCTCAAGCTTTCTTTTCATCCCGAGCCCTCCTTAGTACAGTGAGACGTCGGACGCCTTGCGGGCGACGGTATTCGCGCCGATCACCAGCAGCATCCCGACCACGTTGTTCATCATTTCCGCCGCGCTCGCGATTCCCTTGGCCGCTCCCGCCAGTCCGTACCGCTGGGCGAAGGTGGATACCACATCCGCCGTCACATAGGTGTTCGGGTTATACAGCAGCAGGACTTTTTCGTATCCGATATTCAGCAGCGAGCCGATCCGTGTAATCAGCATGATCACGATGGTCGACAGGATGCTGGGCAGCACCACGTACCGCATCTGCGCCCACTTGCCGGCCCCGTCGATCTGTGCCGCCTCGTAGCTTGTCGGCGAAATCGCGATGATCGCCGCGAAGAAGACAATGCTGCCGTAGCCTGCCTCCTCCCAGATGCCGCTGATCTGGTAGATCGCGCGGAAGTATCCCGGGTTGTTCAGCAGGCCCGCGTCCGCGGCCTCCTGTGATATCAGCCCGATGTTCCGCAGGAACTGGCTGACGATGCCGATGCTCCGGATGTCCGACCCCTGCTTCACCAGCATCGTGACCAGCGATGTCATAACGACCGTGGACATGAACTTCGGCAGGTATGTGAACACCTGGTATACGCTCCTCGCCGCGTTGCTGCGCACCTCGTTGAAGAACAGTGCCAGGATGATCGGCATCGGGAAGCCGAAGCACAGCCCGTAAAAGCTCAGCAGGAAGGTGTTGCGCATCGCGCGCCAGAATTCCGTGGACAGCGTACCACTCCCCACCAGCAGCGTCTTGAAGTAGGAGAAACCGGCAAACAGCTGTTCCGACACCGGTTTGACCTCATCCGAGACCTTGAAGGCGCCCAGGAGTTCATACATAGGCAGGTAGCGCCAGAACAGGAAAACCAGCAGCATCGGTACCAGCATTACATACAGCCGCCAGTCCCGGAGCACCGTCCTGCCGACGTTCAGCCAGTAATGCTTTTCCACATCGTCCCTGACGGCCTGTTCCGGATCTTCATAATAGGTGCCGGTTTCCTGGTCATACAGCAGGTAATCGGCGGCTTTTCCCTTCATGCAATCCCTCCTTCGCGGTTCTCCGGGGCATTGATCCGTTGCAGATAGTGTCTCTGGTCTTCAAGGATGCCGTCCAGCCTGGAGGCAATCCATACGATTGTGATGGTGAAGATATAAGTGATCACGTCGGTTGTGATGAATCCGGCTGCCGCGGCCGGCGCTGTACCGAGGATCATGGCGATGACCGCGCGTCCCGCCTGCGTCAGCAGCACCGTCAGGAATCCGTATGCCAGGATCTTCAGGAAATCCTTCCCCAGCGCCTTCCAGCCCCACTTTTTCAGCAGCGGGAGCACGCCGAGCCCGGCCAGGTTTCCCATGCAGTAGATCAGGTACTGCTGCCATTGCCCATGGTTCACCGTGCAGAGCACGATCCCGCCGATCACCGCGTGGATCGCGGCCCACGGCCCCCACCGTACCATCACGATCGCTGTAACCGCCGCTGTGACGGATACGGTCCAGGGTTCCTTCGGAAACCAGTGTACCGCTGCACGCAGCAGCAGCGTTTCGGTCGCGATCAGGATGAGCGCGAACAATGAAAGGTCAATCGCGCGGTACTGGCTGACGGTTCTCTGGGGCTGCACAGAATCTCCTCCGGGTTATATGGCTTTTTTGTCCTGTTTTCATTCCATATTATACACATTGTTGTCCGGTTTCGTAAAGGCAAAAAACGTCATTTATATGGATAATATGGATATTTTTTCCAGTTAAGGCTGCTTTCCGATGTAGGCCAGGATGCCTCCGTCCACATAGAGGATGTGGCCGTTTACGAAGTTGCTGGCGTCCGAGGCCAGGAACACCGCCGGTCCCTGCAGGTCCTCCGGCGTTCCCCAGCGGGCTGCCGGCGTCTTGGCGATGATGAACTGGTCAAAGGGATGGCGGCTTCCGTCCGGCTGCTTTTCCCGCAGCGGCGCCGTCTGGGGCGTGGCGATGTAGCCCGGCCCGATGCCGTTGCACTGGATGTTGTGCTCGCCGTATTCGGAGCAGATGTTCCTCGTCAGCATCTTCAGGCCGCCCTTGGCCGCGGCATAGGCTGAAACGGTCTCCCGGCCCAGTTCGCTCATCATGCTGCAGATATTGATGATCTTTCCGTGTCCCTTCCGGATCATGGAGGGGATTACGCTCTTGGCGCAGATGAACGGCGCGTTCAGGTCCACGTCGATCACCTTCCGGAATTCGGCGGCGCTCATCTCAATCATGGGGATCCTGCGGATGATGCCCGCGTTGTTCACCAGGATGTCGATCACGCCGACCTCCTTTTCAATCCGCGCGACCAGCGCCTGCACCGCTTCCTCGTTTGTCACGTCGCAGACATAGCCCTTCGCGTCGATGCCCTTTTCGGCATAGGCCTTCAGGCCCCTGTCCACCAGCTCCTGGTTGATATCGTTGAACACGATCGTCGCGCCGGCTGCCGCGTACGCCTCGGCGATCGCAAACCCGATCCCGTAGCTCGCCCCCGTAATCCACGCGATCTTTCCCTTCAGGCTGAAAGCATTCATGTCCATGTTGTTTCTCCTTCCTTTCCGCCGGCTCTCCGTCCGGACAGGTCCTGTATAATCCCGTATATCTTCCGGCTCTTCCCGCGGCGTGTGCCCCGGGGGCCTTTACCGCAGTTCCGTGGTGGGGATGTTGTCCATGTCGTCGAACGCCTGGTTCTCCCCGCCCATCGCCCAGATGAACGTGTAGTTGCTCGTTCCGGCGCCCGCGTGGATCGACCACGAGGGCGAG